>Ga0310342_100003529_pt1 | contig 10291 bp, 8 predicted proteins | sample S15DNA20500_MG_FD_206155 | JGI IMG/M metagenome (GOLD analysis project Ga0310342, IMG submission 206155) | Marine microbial communities from station ALOHA, North Pacific Subtropical Gyre - S1503-DNA-20-500_MG | ecosystem: Environmental > Aquatic > Marine > Oceanic | place: Pacific Ocean: North... | reverse complement strand
ATATGAAACACAAAACTCTTGTAAGGTATTAGTTAATCGTGACAATTGAACAATTGTTTAAGCAGATCTAAATCGAAATGAGGTTTAGAATGTATGTGTTTTGGCCATAATGACAAAGGGAGGATAATGAAGAAAAAGGGTACCAGATAGGTTTGCTGATACCCGCCTGATTACCCCGTACACCTGTTCTTTTGCGTGGGTTTCAATGATCACTTAGTTGATTTGTGATCCAACTAGATTCCTGTCCATCTAGTACCCGCTTCATCTGCCATTTGACCTGGCAGGGTGCAGATTTCGATCTGTTTCGTCACAAATCCTGACTACTACCTTTTGACTCAGGTGGCCCAAAAGTTCGGCCACCTGAGGTCAACCTTTTTCAATTACTGATCGATCCACCCTAAGTTGTAATGATTGACTAATGAACTGGGTACTGGCCCAATCTATTTTTACCAGGTCTCCTGCGGTGATATCATTGCTGGCTCGAGCCTTAATATCAACCCTGTTCTCAATCAGCAGTTGAGAAGGCGCTAACCCAATCAGCGGAAAAGGTTAACCGATTCTGCTAGCCTATTATAATCCTCTTCCATTAGGCGAAATCGAGGGTAGCCAAATAAACTTGACGGGTGTCAGATTGTGCTATAGGATGACTTTCCATATTATGTGCAGGGAAAGTTTTCAGGTGATTAGTTCTCTAATCAAAAACCACTAATTTAAGGAGAATCAGATAATGAATATCAAGAATACGCCTGCTACGCTAATTATCCCGGCTTTGCTCGGCGGGATCTTTTTTGTCTGGCCTAACGTCACTTCTGCCGGCTTAGCGCTGTTTTGGGATGATTTTGAACAGGATCAACTGGGAGGACAGCCCTCTCAGTGGAAATATGCGGACGGAAACCAAAAGGGCGAAATTATCAAAGATCCTGAAGACGGTGGCAATCAAGTCTTCAGCATGCCAGATCGGTTCCCACGAGGCTCATTTGGCTTTTATGTGATTGGTGATAAAACTTGGACTGACTATGTTGTGGAATGGGATTGGATGCCAGCCACAGGTTATCATGGTATCAACTTTCGCTACAATGATAAGGACAACTATTACCTGGCCGATAAACGAGACCTAACTGGTGAGATTAAGTTTTATAAAAGGGAAGGAGCGTGGCAAGATTTCGCTACCGGTCCGTTTAAATGGAAGGAAGGTGATTGGTATCGGGCCAGGCTGATCCTAAAAGGCTCAAAATTCACCATTAAGATCAAGGTCAAAGGTGATAAAACACCCTTTGAGCAGATTGATCCCAAGAAATCGGGCGTGGAAGGTGAAGACCCGACTTTCAAATCGGGTGGTTTTTGTAGTGGCAAAGGTCTGATCGATAATGTGGTGGTTGGTAAAACTATCGATGACTTGGAGTTAGCCGTCGATAGTATTGGTAAACTCACCACTATGTGGAGTCGGATCAAAACTCGATAGATCGAGGTCGATTTTTGAGTACAAGTTAGTTCTTGCTAGATACTTTTCAACTCTCGATTTTTCACCCACCAGGTTGGGTCACGGGAGATTTTATCCGATGGGGTGTTCCCATCCAGATCTCAGATGTTAGGGGGAAATCATCAGACAACAACACAAATTGTATGATGGCCCCTCCCACCGCCGGTAAGCGAACTCCGAACAGTCCGCTGGCTGCGGTGATATTTCCAGAAACGAAAACGCCTGATAGAACCAAAGCGAGGTTAGATGAAGCAATCTACCAAACCAATGAATGTATTATTTATTATCTGTGATGATCTGAATGATTGGATTCTGCATCTCGCTGGTCATCCACAGGTAAAAACCCCGCACATAGATCAGCTGCGACGGAAGAGTGTCAACTTTACCAACGCACACGCGACAGTGCCTGTATGTGGCCCTTCCCGTAAGTGTTTATTTTCCGGCTTGTACCCGCAAACGATTGACAGCTACGACTTTGCACCTTGGCGACAAGTGCCAGCCTTGCAAGACTGTGTACCACTTCCCCTCCATTTTCGAAATAACGGCTACAGCGTCTATGGTACAGGGAAATTGTTGCACGAAGGGCAAGGCGGTGACTTCTATACCGACTATGGATATGGGGTGGATTATGGTCCACATCCCTGGTTAGGTGCAGGCCAGGCGGAATTCACGCCTCATCCCCGACAATACGACCTCTGGGAGGGTCACCTACCCGAATGGGATATGCACCGTGATTTGAATTACGGCCCATTGACGGATATACCAGAGTGGGGGGCAGGTGAAGTCGACGGCCAGCCGGGTGCCAAGGGGTGGCACTATAAGGATGCGACACCTTTCCGCTATATTGACGATAACGACCGTGACCGCTTGCCAGACGAGATTTCGGTCGATTGGGCTCTGGGGGTTCTACAGCGAGAATCGGATCGCCCCTTCTTTCTGGGTGTTGGTTTGGTCAAACCGCATACGCCTCTCTATGTTCCCCAGAGATACTTCGACCTGTTTCCCTTAGAGGAGGTTAAACTCCCACCATACTTGGAGAACGATCTGGACGACTGTGCCTCGGTTTTACGTCATCGATGGAATTGGGGCTTCCAAAAGTTCCAGGCTCTGATTAGTGCCGGTGGCATCCAAGCTTGGCGGGAGTTTGTGCAGGCCTACCTAGCGACAGTAGCTTTTGTTGATGATCAAATCGGTCGACTGATGCAGGCACTGGAAACTAGTCCAAATGGAGACAACACTATGGTGATCCTGACCAGTGATAACGGCTATCATGTCGGCGAGAAGGATTGCATCCAAAAATGGCATCTGTGGGACGAGTCGACACGGATTCCCTTGCTGGTCCACGTGCCGGGTAGTGACGGCAATGGTCAGACTTGTCAAGCACCAGTCTCACATATTGATCTCTACCCAACCTTGATAGATTTTTGTGATCTGCCCCCACAACCACACGGAGGGCAAGAAACGGCCTTGGATGGCCATTCACTTCGACCGTTTCTGAAAGATTCAGAGGCTTCAGACTGGACAGGACCACCGGTGGCCTTGATGGCGATTCGGGATGGCAAAGCCACGCCTCACTTTTCTGTGTGCTCCTCCCAATATCGCTACACCCGATGTGCCAACGGTGAAGAGGAACTCTACGATCATAATCAGGACCCGCATGAATGGACTAACTTAGCGACCAATCAAGCATTCACCAGCCTTAAAAAAAAGCTCAAGCAACAATTAATGCATCAGCTTAAGGAGAGTAAGATGCCATCAGGATATAAAATATAAGGGATAAAAGCACATGCCATACTCAGATCGTCGCCTAGTCCCTAAGTTTGCTAAGGTGCCTGATGGTACTGAAGTAGCGATGGCACGAAGCTGGTTTTGGACGAACCATCTGTCAACTGGAAGACGGCAATCACCTGCTAGGAGATATTTCTGTCCTGCGGCAACAGATGGACTCAGCAGGTTATCTGCTGCTGAGAGGTTTTTTCGACTCGGCCCTGATCAGCAGTGCTAGAACGGAAATCTTAAATTACATGTCCTTACAAGGGGCTCTCCAGCCAGGTGCCGCCATCGATCAGGTCATCACCTCATCTAAGCCATCTCGAGCAGGGTTTTCACCTTCGGTAGGTCCAGCAACTGCCAGGATTTCTGCAGGAGGTTAATTCGGACAAATCATGTTCTTGTTTGATAATTTCCTAGGCAGACTATCCATGTCGCTGGACCATAAATGGCTACGGGCAGTGGCACCAGGTCAAGATACAGGGGCCCATTACGACGTAGTCTATATGGGAGCGGGTAGGAAAGAACTATACACTGTCTGGACAGCTTTAGACGATATTTGGCTGCGAATGGACCCCTTAGCCTTTTGTCTGAGCTCGCACCAGCACCAGAGCTGAGAGAACCGATGGAACCAGTGATGCCCATCAAGATTTACAGGAGATCCATACGAGGTAATGGGAAAACTGGGTTTTCGTTGGGCTTCGACACCTTTCCAGGCAGGTGATATCGTAATTTTCGGTATGTATTTAATGCAGGGTTCGCTAGGCAATTTATCGGATCGATTCGGTTTGAGTTGCGATACTCGTTACCAGTTTGGCAAAGGCGGAGGTTGACTGGCGCCATATGGAGATAATGATGCAATTACCTAAGACAGAGCTATATCCAACAAAACCTAGTGATGCTGATGCTTCAACAAGAGTACGTCTTAATGCCCGTACGTTAGAGTTTTGGGATAATTGGACTGGGATCTGTAACGAACGAAGATGGTGTTGATGTTGAAAAACACTGACATAGGCAACGTAACTACTTGTACGACTTGTTTTATCGTGGACGCGGTTATGAACGTAAACGACCTATTAAAAAGGATGGACGTAGAAGGAGTCATCGTAGACCTAAAGTTGAGCTAGAATTTACCAAAACATGGAAGGATTATCAGAAGAATAGCTAGAACCTGTTGATGAATAAGATTGGTTTCAAATGCAATTATAGGTGTTACAATCATTTATCGTTTGCATTTGGAACTAATTGCAATGATTCAACCGGTACAGGATCAAATTTATTTTGATTCCTGCATAAAAACTATTGTAGGAATGCCACTATACTGTTGCATTGGTATTTAAATGCAAGCTACAACTGCCTGTTTTATTCACCTGTTCCTCCAGAGCAATCGTTACAGGTAATGCAAATCTTGGATGGCATTTACCGTCGCCAAGATGCAGGTAGTGAAATTAAAATTCAGTCAGGCTTTGATTCTATTTAAGTTATAGCTCAATCTTAGTTAGGTAGGATTTTGATTGCTGCAAAGAGGAGAGATTATGATAAGTGAACTGACGGTTACTCAAATTGAGTCGTATCATGAACATGGGTTTTTGGTGGTTGAAGGATTTTTTGATGACGTTGAATTAGAGATGTGGCGTCAATGTATTGATGCCGCTGTTATCGATCGATTAGAGGGATCGGTGGAGCCTTCAACCAATCAAATGAACCCGGATAGCAGCAGTAGAATCAACCTCAATCTAACCAATCAAGCGAATCCGCAGGATTTTTATGCTCGTGTTTTTACCCAATGCCTCCGATTAGCTGACACAAATGATGCTGTACGTGAATTGGTCTATGATCCTCGGCTGGGGAAGTTAACAAACGACTTGGTTGGAACGGAAGGCATTCGTGTTTGGCACGATCAAGCTCTTATCAAGCCTCCACATGGAAATCCTACAGCTTGGCATCTTGATGTCCCATATTGGTCGTTTGATTCGCACGACGCGATTTCTTTTTGGGTGGCGCTTGACGATGCAACGCTGGAAAACGGTTGTATGTGGTACATACCGGGGTCTCATAAAACCGCTCGATTTGATAATAACGTTGGTATTGGACATAATGTGGGTGAACTCTTTAATGTCTATCCGGAATGGAGAGACATTGATCCCGTACCAGTGCCGTGTCCGGCTGGGTCGATTGTGTGGCACAATGGTCTTTGTGCACATGGTGCTGGTGCTAACATGACCAATAAATATCGTCGTGCCATGACGTGTGCTTTCATGCCGGATGGTAGTTATTTTAATGGTAAGAGAAATATATTACCGCCAGACTTGTTTGAATCGCTGGAAGTTGGTGACTTACTGGAAAATGAAGAGCAAAATCCTCTGGTATGGCACACTTCTTGGCAGTAAATTTTGCTGAGTGACCTTGATTTTTTCTTGTCTAGATTCTTCTTATTAGGCCTGGTCAATTTACACTAACTATTTTGGAGTAAACGATTATGAGCGAAAACGAAGCAAATTTATCTGAAACCTCTCCATATCCCAACTAGTCTGGAGATGGTGGCAGTGCAATTTATAACCTAGCCTAATTTACATCTCCATTGTCAATCCCAATCTTTCATTTGGCCACCTTTATCCTGCTGAAATGTAGATTTAAAGGAGGCCTTTTTATGGGCCATTTTTGGGATAGGTGGCCTCGGTCAAATGGAACTCCAACAGATTAAAAGTAGGGGTGTGACCTGGCAGTCTGTCATCACCGGCTTATTGCTAATTCCACTAAACAGTTACTGGATTGTGATGATGGAGTTAATCCATAACTCTGGCCGTTCTACTGTCATCTCTCTGTTCTTCACTTCGATTTTAACCCTGCTGTTTTTACTCTTTCTCAATTTTTTGCTCCAACGTCTGTCGGCCAATTTAGTCCTTGCCCCACAGGAGTTATTGGTTGTCTACATTATGCTCAACATCTCCTCCGGCATTGTTGGCCACGATAGGATGCAAATTTTGGTGCCCTATTTAGGCCATGCTTTTCAGTTTTCTACCTTGGAGAATGAATGGAAAAAACTATTCTGGCATCAGATACCTCCATGGTTAACTGTCAGCAGTAAACAAGTATTAAAGGGCTATTACCAAGGGGATTCAACCCTCTATACCAAGCTGCATCTTTTGGGCTGGCTAGGCCCAGCACTGTGGTGGTCCTTATTTACCTCTGTGCTCCTGTGGGTGACCTTGTGCCTGAATGTGGTTCTACGTAAGCAGTGGGCCGAAACTGAACGACTAAGTTACCCCAACATCCAACTGCCCCTGGAGATAACTAATCCTCAAAGTAATTTATTTAGCAAAAAACTTTTTTGGCTGGCATTTTCAATGGCGGCTTTGATTGACCTATTGAATGGTTTGTCTTTCATCTTTCCCTCCCTACCCATACTCCCTGTCAAGGTGCACCGATATCCCATTCTGACCAAACCCTGGAGCGGGATGGGCACTTTTCCCCTCTCCTTCTATCCCTTTGTGATTGGAATGGGGTTTTTTATTCCATTGGATCTATCGTTTTCTTGCTGGTTCTTTTTCCTCTGTTGGAAGGTACTGATGGTCATCAACAGTACCTTGGGTAGCGAATTATCCCGCTTCCCTTTTATTAAAGAGCAAGCCTCAGGTGGATATATCGCCTTATGCCTGATTGCCCTATGGTTAAGTAGAAGGCATTTAGTCAATGTTTGGTCTAAAGTTACAGCCTCGTCCAGAATAACCAACCAAAAATTAGATGATACTAATGAACCAATGCGGTATCGAACAGCCGCCTTAGGTATTGTCATCGGCTGTGGATTAATGGTGCTATTTGCTCATCAAGGCGGAATGTCAGTTGATGTGGCACTTGTCTTCTTCGCTCTCTACTTTTTCATTGTGACAGCTATTACTCGCATGCGGGTTGAACTTGGTACTCCTGTTCACGATCTTCACCATTCTGGGCCAGATGAGATTTTAGTCAGATTTCTAGGCAGCCGTCGGTTGAAGTCGGGCAATTTAACTATGTTCTCTTTATTTTGGTTTATCAACCGAGCCTATCGGAGTCATCCCATGCCACACCAGCTAGAAGGCTTTAAAATATCGGAGAGAACACAAATAGAAAGCAAAAAACTGGTTTGGGCTATGGTATTAGCGGCGCTAGTTGGTTCTATTACCGGCTTTTGGGCGTTGTTGACCGCTAGTTATCATCACGGGATGCGCGAACATAGTTTTGGACGTGAACCTTGGGAAAGACTAAGTAGGTGGTTGGTGACTAACAGCGAGATTAACTATCCTGAAGCTGGGTTTACCTTGATCGGTTTTATGCTGACTATCTTACTATCAATCATGCGTCTCAGGTTTCTATGGTGGCCCCTTCACCCCGCGGCCTTTGCTATCACCACCACTTGGGGTATGCAGTTGGTGTGGTCATGCCTGTTCCTTAGTTGGTTTGCCAAGTTTACTATCCTCCGCTACGGTGGGCTGAAGATGCGCAGCAAGGCTACACCCTTCTTTTTGGGGCTAATAATGGGGGAATTTGTAGTGGGAGGTTTTTGGACATTGGTCAGCGTTTTATCAGGCATAGACACTTATCGATTCTGGGTCTAAGAAATTGTTTGTTCAACAGAAAAGGCCAGCTGATTATCATCTATACAGCTGATACGGTTTAGCTTGGAAGTTAAAAATTGATTCAGCCCAATCCATGTTGTTGGAATAGGTTAGCTGGTTACAGCTGAAACGACCCAAGCTTAGAGTTACATTTTTTCGATGAAACCGAGCCCTTTCCACGAGGAGATTTGGCTAGAGGTGAGACAGGCTAATCAACTGATTGAGCAAATATGTTTGCAGATAAGACAAACTGACTTAAATAGATGTGACCACACCGATGTTAAGTGCAGACGGAGAGGTACGGTTGGAAATTTTCTCTTCTAACCACTTACACTAAAATGAGAGAAGATACAAAATATAGCGATAGGTGTTGCGGCTTATACTAATGAGAAATGAGTGACAGGCCCCAAGGTTGGGTGGGGTCATAATACCAACTACGTCTATATTTGTTGGTATTATGACCCATCGACTTTGAGAGTCTAAAACAAGTGAATCCAGTATTCGCGGGCTTTGGCGTGGATATCAATGAGTGCTTAGCGTGGAACTAAAACTGAACCAATTCTGCACTCCGCATTTCTCTTTTTATTACTTTATCAATTTAAAAAAGATAGGAATACCGATGATTATTTCTTCGATGGCAAATGATAGCCTTTTGTATTCAAACGAATTGAATAAAGGCTATTACCTGCAGTAATGTAGAGCAAATTGGCATTCTCTCCCCGACCAAACCCAACGTTGGTAGGGAGATCAGGTGTCTTAATGTAGGCCAATTCTTTTCCGTCCGGATCATAAACATAGATCCCGGGACGGCTTTCAGCTCGAACAGCAACAAAGAGATTTCCATTCGCATCAACTACAAGCCCATCCGGCCCCTCTTCCGGCGCATAGTCAACAAGCGTCTTACGGAATTTGGCTGACCCATCTTTCTTCAGATCATAGGCCATCAATGCCATCTGACCTTTCCGGAGTGGCACCGGAACCCCGGGATCACCTTTTTTTTGGCCCTGGGCCAATTGTTCAATACCGGTTGTACCATTGTCATTACTAACGACATAGATCGTTTTGTTGTCAGGCGAAACGCAAACACCATTCGGTTTTCCGGCATCGGTGATGATTCGCGTAATTTCACCGTTTGGATCGATACGATAGACGGCCATCACCGGCTGTTCAATTGCTTCATGCCCAAGATACCTGGGATCACTGAAATACAAGCGTCCTTCGAGATCAATGGTCACATCGTTTGGAGAATTGAATGGTCTCCCTCGGTAGTGTCCTGCAACAACATAACTTTTGCCGGATCTCATGTCGGTGCGAATAATTCTCTGTCCGCCGGAATCAGCGCCTTCACATATAATCATGTTACCCAGTGCATCGAACTTGATTCCGTTCGACATTCCGCTAGGAGAACGAAAGATGACCGTTGTTTCTGTTTTTGGATTGTACTTCCAGATAGAGCCGGCTTCAAACGCGCCGGTCTCATCTGCAGACAGATGTGAAAAGGTAATATCGCTGAAGTAAACCATACCATCCGGCGCAACGGCGACGCCTTCTGTTAAAACGGAGGCTTCGAATAATTTTGTCAGTTTCCCACCTTCTGGCACGATGTCCTGAGCCAAAGCGGATGGCGCCATTAAACCGAGTGCAAGCATCAGTGTAAAGGTACATAATGTTCGTCGTATCATATTTTCTCCTCTTAGCAAAAATACCTGAGCCTATTGAATTAGAAGCCACGTTGGCAGTTTCTATCTTAAAATATCCTAGAATGAACCAGGTCTAAACCAATACTAAGGGCTAAACCGTGGAATGTATCAGGTGTCGATTGGCCCACACAAACTGCGTCTAACCAATGCGTCTTGGGTAGATTCCTTGGTCGTCGGTTGTACTTAGTACGACCACCAGTTCGCATTTTAACCATTAGCCCTGTGGCTCGTAGTGGTCGTTTGGTTTGTGCCTCCACTTCAGGATGGCCAAATTCGGATGTGGTTTGGTTTCCTTTCTTTTCTATCGGTGTCGAGAACGAATACTTTCATAAATAAAATAGTGATTTCTCGCTAATCGGCCGAAGCTAATGAGGTAATGGTCACCTCGCCAAAGTTATCGGATGGTTTGGAGTGCAGAATACTGGCTTCATACCCAATATGCCTGTTTAATCCTGTACCGCAGAGGTAGAATTGGTGAAGCATGCGACGGTGCCTAATATATATCCATCCGTAACGTAGCCATTGAAGGCTTAGGCTGGTCAGCACTGGAACTGGAGTTCCGCAGGGCTTAAATTGGTAAATCAGCAACCAAAATCGGGGCGTTGAATCCAACCATGCTGGGTCGCTGACATCTACTAAATTACAATTCTTACGCCGATACAGGTTGGATTTTCGATCTGAAAACAATTCCAAAGCCTAAAAATTATGGTAGCTTTCAGGGGTCCAATTGGGTACAGGGTATCCCG
>Ga0310342_100003528_pt1 | contig 10291 bp, 9 predicted proteins | sample S15DNA20500_MG_FD_206155 | JGI IMG/M metagenome (GOLD analysis project Ga0310342, IMG submission 206155) | Marine microbial communities from station ALOHA, North Pacific Subtropical Gyre - S1503-DNA-20-500_MG | ecosystem: Environmental > Aquatic > Marine > Oceanic | place: Pacific Ocean: North... | reverse complement strand
CGGCGACCAACAGCGAACTCTCTCAGATCGCACTTAGTTATACGAGGAGACTGAGTGATTTGCGAGAGCACGGCCATGCCGTGGAGTGTTTCAAGCGCGACGACACGACGGGCCTGAATTGGTATCGTCTTGCATGACCATCGGCTCGTTATTCAGTGGCATCGGTGGCCTGGACTTGGGTCTGGAACGGGCAGGACATACTGTGCGGTGGCAGGTTGAATCGAATGCGTATTGTCGCGCTATCCTCAATCGACACTGGCCCACGGTGCCGTGCCATGACAACGTCACGACATTAACTGGCCAGGAACTGGCTCCCGTAGACATAATCTGCGGGGGCTTCCCCTGCCAGCCCGTGAGCCACGCGGGACTACAGAGAGGTGCTATAGATGACCGATGGCTCTGGCCGCACTTTGCCCGACTCCTTGGCGTATTACGACCGCGCTACGCGCTGCTGGAAAACGTCCCAGGACTCCTTACCGCTAACGGAGGACGAGAGTTTGGTCACATCCTTGCCGACCTGGCCGATGGCGGGTACGATGCGGAATGGGACTGCCTACCCGCATCCGCCATTGGTGCCCCGCACCTCCGGTACCGCGTCTTCATCATCGCCACCTTGGCCGACTCCAACCGCACGGGACCACAAGGACGGGAGTTACTGCCCCAACGTCCCGGTGAACGGGTTATTGGGGAGGACAGTCTGGGAACACGATTCTTCGACGCCCCCATCGGCGGCGAGTGGGTCCCTGAACCCGACGTGGGTCGAGTGGCTCATGGGGTTCCCAAGCGGGTGGACCGTCTTAAAACACTCGGCAACGCCGTCGTCCCGCAGGTCGCCGAATGGCTAGGAAGGAGACTCTCTGGGTATGCGTCAGCACGGAAAAGTGGATAAAAATCAACGCGCCCTCGTGGCGATTCTGCGTCAATATCCCGGCGCGGTCATCCATTCACTGGCGAGCGTGGGCGGGGGGACCCCTGATTTGCTCCTGGGATATCAGGGCGAGACGACCTTGATCGAGGTAAAGGGCCGGGGCGGAAAATTAAACGATCTGCAACGCGCCTGGCACGCGGAATGGACGGGGACCCCCGTAGCCGTCGTGCGGTCGCAGGAAGACGTGGTCATCCTGATGGCGAGCTTAGCCCGACCGCGTGATACAGAAAACCCTCGACCGATTAGCATCAACAAAGACAAAGAAGAAGGGCCGTGACTGAGATCCACACCGGGGATGTCCGCACTGTGCTGCCCACGCTGGACGTCGGATCGGTGCAGTGCGTGATCACCTCGCCGCCCTATTACGGCCTGAGAGATTACGGCGTGGATGGGCAGATCGGACTGGAAGCCACGCCCGAGGCCTACGTCGAGACACTGGTGGCGGTGTTCCGCGAGGTGCGGCGTGTGCTGCGGGACGATGGGACGGTCTGGCTCAACCTGGGAGATACCTACGCGGGTGGCGGCGGCTTTAGTCCTGACGCGCCCAGCAATCGAGCGGGGAGCAAGCAAACCACAATCGGCGGCGACAGTAAAACAAAAGGCAAGCCGGTTCCTTGTGGCCTCAAACCCAAGGATCTCATCGGCATCCCCTGGCGCGTGGCGTTCGCGCTGCAGGCCGACGGCTGGTACCTCCGCTCCGACATCATCTGGGCGAAGGGGGTGAGTTTCTGCCCGTCCTACGCGGGCTCCGTCATGCCCGAGAGTTGCACCGACAGACCGACGAGCGCCTACGAGCATGTGTTCCTGCTGACGAAGCAGGCGCGGTACTACTACGACGCGGAGGCGGTGCGGGAACAGTGGGCAGACGACAGGGCAGGCGCTCCAGGTGGCACCAAAGAGAGATCCCGAAACGTAGGCGGCAGGACCGACGGGTATACACGTCCAGGGCAAGACTGGACAGCGCCGGAGGGGCGCTCAGGCCGCAACCTCCGCAACGTCTGGGCCATCAACCCACAACCCTACCGTGAAGCGCACTTCGCGACCTTCCCGACCGCACTGGTTGAGCCGTGCATCAAGGCCGGAAGCAAGAAAGGCGATCTGATCCTTGACCCGTTCGCGGGGTCCGGTACCGTGGGCTGTGTCGCGCTTGAACTCGGGCGCACGTTCGTCGGGATCGAACTCAACCCCGACTATAGCCGCCTGGCACGAGAGTCGATTCTGGGGCCGCTGTTTGTCTAACCGATCAACAAAGAAGAAGGAGGAGGAGCGCATGAGTAAACCCGTTGCGATTAGTGAAGTGGAGCCGGAGATGCGTCAACGCCGCACGGTTGCTGGCTTCTTAGATGACCTGCGCGGCCACATCAGTCGGAAGGAGGCGGAGTTGGCTGGATGCAACGAGGACCGCGATAAAATCATTGCAGAGCTTGGGGCGTTCACCTCGCTCTTGTCGGAGTGGGACACCAATGGCGACTGACGACGGGGTCCTCGTGGGCGAGGCAGTGGGGCGTGGCGTGGAGCTGGCGGAGGGGGTCCATCTTACGACCGCCGGGGCGCGGATTGACGGTGAGCTTACGCTGGAGAGCTACCTCGCCGCCGTGGAGCGCTGCACACTGCTGGGCAACGCGTGTAGTTGGGCGCTCGGCGATCTGCTTTATTATGGGGAGCGGGCGCACTGGGGTGAGCAATACACACAGGCGCAGGAGCTAACTGGACGGTCCTATTGGTCACTCACGCAGTGCATGCGCGTCTCGAAAGCCTACCCCCTCGAGGAACGCGTGGAGGGCGCTAGCTGGTCCCATCACCGCGTGGCGTTATCAATGCCAGACCACGGGGGACGAACGGCCCTCCTTGAGGACGCCGTCACAAACAACGCCAGCGCCGAGGACCTCCGGCAGCAGCTCGCCACCAGCATACCCACGCCCCGGACCCTTACCTGTCCCAACTGCCAGCATGAATGGGTGCCCGTGCGTGGCTGACTGGATTCTGACCGCACTGTTGGTTGCATTCTCGGTGGGCGTCTGCGCCTTATTGTTATCGGCTATCGTGGGGTTATGGATGGCCGTGCAAAGTCATACGGACCATAAGGAGCACTTATGAAGCCATGGTGGAAGAGCAAAACATTTTGGATCAACATTGCCACAGGAGGTGTCAGCCTGGCACTCCAACAGGACTCACCGGAGCAACTCGCCAGCCTGTTGGCACTCGTAAATCTGGTGCTGAGGTTTTTCACCACTGAGCCGATTGGGCGCTAAGCCGTGCGGTTCTCCGACACTTGGTGGCGACAGATGCTGTGTCGCCACCCTGGACATCTCACGGCGCTCGACTTACGCCTGCTGCATCAAAGCGGGATTGAACCGTGGGCGTGTCCTGAGTGCCAATGGCGCGGCGACGGGTAAGCAGCGCCACCCGTGACGGCCGGCGCACAGGTCGCACCGCAGAACGGGACCTGCGAGCCGCAGTGCGCCGGGGGAAATCCGCTGCACGCCGGGGGCTGGAGCGCTGGTGCAATCCCATGACGGGGGTCAGTGCACGAGGCTGGACCTACGGCTGGAATGTGGAGCACACAAAGCAGGGGGCGTGTGCAGGATGCCCCCAGTGCCTCACGGGCACCACGCCGCCCGATAGCTACCGCGAGTGGATACGGCAACACCGCTAAGGAGAGCAATGGACCTCACGATTGGGCTCACACTCGGACTCGGACTCGCCGTGGCACTCTTTGCCACCCATCGACGCGAGAGACACGTCGTGGAGCACTACCGAAACGTCGATCAGAAGTTTTACGAGCGGTGGCAGGCATACTGCCAACTGCAACGCCTTATTGAGTCTGAGGACCAACAAACCGCCTCAGTATGTGAGAGAGCCCAGAAGGTGGACTCTTTGGGGTTCCTTCAGGAAGGTGGCCATTCTCAATAGAGGGTGAAGGCCCCGCGTCACGGTAGTCTGACACCGCATCCCATATGTCTTGTCCGGGCATTGGCCCCATGTTAAACCACGGTCTGGGCTGCACGTCCAATGCCCCGCGATTCCGGTCCATCGCGCCCGCTCGACCTACGTTCTGGGGGAGGCGGGTGGCGCCGTAGTCCACTATCGTCTGACCTAACATTGATCGCCCCAGAGGGCTTAATTGGGAGAGACCAAGGCCCGTCGTGAGGCCAGCCGCCGCTCCCAACGGACCACCGACACCGTATCCCAACCCAGTAACAGCGGGAGCCGCCCCAAAGGCCAACCCACCCTGTAAGACCCCCGGCATCCCTGATTTCGAGGAGAGGTCAGCCAAGCCGCCCGCGACATTCCATTGATGACTTTGCCTAAGCAACTGCTCCCACTTCGCCCGGTCCCTGGCGCTCATCGCCTGCCCGATATGTTTTTTCAAGGCCCTTGCAACCGCCTGCTGCACTTTCGCCTGTGCGGACGCGCCCGATTGAGATCCCCCGGTAAAGACCGGCCTCGACGCCACGTTCGCGGCCTTCCGCAGCTTATCCGCCACCCTCAGCGACAATCCATGGTCCGTAGTAATTGTTTTTCCGCCGTACTTCCGCACTTTCCCTAGGTCCGACACACGAGAGTACTTGCCGACTGTTGCGAGGTCGACAGGAGGGACAATTGTTTTATCTATAAACTCCTTTCGCATGGCCTTCGAAACACCCTCCGCTTGTCCCGGCAATTCCAGACCAAGCGCCCGCTGGACCATTAATCTATTAATGTCGTGCTCGGGGCCACTTAGTCCTTTCATGGCCTCCTCGATAACAGGCATGGCGTTGATCGTGCCCCCATACTGCTCCACTACCTGTTGTGCCGTCTCGTCTAGTGCCCCCTGAGCCTTCGTCGCGGCATCGAAAGATGCTTGCGTGGGGTTCGTCCCCGTGCGGGCCAGAACATCCGGCACTTCTGGGAAACGCTGTGTGGCCTCAATTAGCGCAGGACGATTGAATCCCGTGCCCTTCCACCACCGCCCGAGACGGCCAGCCACATTCGCGAGGGCACCTCCAGCCGCCTCGCCCAACCCTTCGACCAGGCCAGCAATCATGGCCGAGTGCGCGGCGTCTTGTGCCGTCTTTGGTGCGCCCTCGTATTCAATCCCGATGATATTTTTCCGGGGCCAGCTCTCAATGGTGTACCCCGACACCTCATCTGGGATTTGGAACTGTCTATAGAGGTCCCCTCCGGCCCCCGCCACTGCTGTTGCGCCTGTTATTCCCCACCCAATTCCTGGGACGGCCTTGGTCCCTAACTTGAGAGCCGCCCTCTTGGCGGCATCTCTTGTGACGGCCCTACGCGCAGCCCTCCCCACCGTAGGCGCTAGAGAGGTGCCCATTGCGGCAACAGTCGCGGCGTCCTCTCGCGTGACGACACCCTGCGGGTCCACCTCCATGAAAATTTGGTGTATCTCTTGCGGAGATGGGCCGGCCGTCCACTGTCCGTGCCAGTCGTGGCCTTTCGACGACGGATAGGAAATAAGGATACCTTCGCGACGGGGGTCACCGTCGTCCATGATTTGCCCGTCATCGTCGACCATGGCGTCACCCGCCAACTCAACGGTGGGATAAATCCATTGGGTTGACCTCCGAGCGGCTTCTCGCGCTTGCTCCTCCGTGATGTCCCCGCTACCCAGCAACGCCCGAAGGTCTTCGGTTGATGCCCCACCTAAATCCGATGGCACGCCCCCCGCAGTAGGAGAAGTTTCTTGCAATTGGGCCATACGACCCAATACACGAGGGACATAGGCTTGTGTTTTCGGGCCAAGTTCGTCTAATGTTTGCGCTCTATTCACGGCGGGTTCTCCGGCGAAGTAGGCCGCAACTGCCCGTTCCTGATCTCCACCATAGGTATCAAGCAACACGCCCATATGCTGAATACCCGCTTTGATGTTTTGATCAGGGTCAAAGGGGTCATCCACGCCGTAATGCTTAAGTAGCAGGGGCATGAGCTGCATTAACCCCTTCGCCCCTTTTTCCGACTCAGCAAACGGAAAGTAGTCAGACTCCGTCTCAAGCACCGCAAGTGCCAAGTGGTAAGGCACCCTGAACGCGGACGCATACTGGTGGACTAACCCTTGGATCTGTTCACGGGAAGTATAGGGGGGTGCCATAACGGTTACCTGGAAAGGTCGCTAGACGAAACGTCGGTGGAGCGTGTGCCAGGTTGACCGGGCTGTCTCTCTCGTATCTCGCGCTCAATACCCCTCTGTAGATTTTCCGCCCCGGCGACCCCTTCACGCAGTCCCGCAATCGGCCCGCGTGTAATACCGTAATAGGTGTTGATCAGCTGATCAAGAATCATCTGCGATTGTTGCAGCGTGACCCCTCGCGTCTCCCCCAGCCCTGGAATCATCTGCTTCGCACGACGAACATCTTCTTCGGTTTTCCGGCCGCGTTCACCGCCCAGTTCCGCGTACAGCCCAGCGAAGGCGTTTCGGAGTCGGGCGAGGAGGCGCACTTTATCGGTCGCGCCCGGACTCAGGTTTTCCTCTGATTCGATGCCCGTGATCCACGCATCTGCACGCGCATCAGCCGCCAACCCCGCAACGAGCCCCGTCGCCTGTCCTTCCCTCACCTCTTTGTTCTTATCCAGATCCCAGCCCCACCAGGAGTACCAATTTTCTTGTGCGCGGTCCACCATCGCGGCCCATCGAACCTCTTCGTCATTGAGATCACGCGCCAGTTCGATGATTTGCTCTGTCACGCCAAAGAGCGGGATCAACTGCATCAGGTGCTTCTGTTGATCAGCACTTAATTGCACCATTGAGATGCCGCCCAACGCACCCACCTGCGGAATGCCAAGTTTAGACTCATTCTGGAGAGCGGCCAGCACTCCGTCCGGCCCATTCCCGATTCCAGCGACCGCACGCCGGGTCACGTCACTACTGGACCCCACACCTATGTTTAGCGCATGCTCTATCGCAGACCCTGCATTGATTCCATACCGGGCAACTCGGGAATTTTGCGGCGCTGGCTTGAGGAGATGCCCGTAGCCATTCGCCAAGAGGAATTCCCGTATTCCTGGGTTTGTTAATTCCTCTATGTTGATATATTCGTCAACCGTCTGGCCGTCTGCGTCAGTATAGGTAACCTTAGTCGCAGCGGCATTTGCCTTTGACATCGCCTGCCTAAGCAGCTCTCCCGTGGCCTCCGTATACTGCTTGAATGCAGGAGTCGGCTCTTCTGGGCCGAACATTGCGCTGATCGTGCCAGGATTTACCCCGGCAATCGCACTTAACTGACGCATCTTACGACCACGGGGGTCAAACTGTGGCGGGGGGTCGGGAAGCGTGCGGTCGATATAATCATCCTCAACTCCCGACCGGAAATCGGGATTCTGTAGGAGCCGCTCAGAGGGGCGGATCGGAAGGTCTGTTGTGAGTCCTCCCTGCGCTTGGAGAGCCTGCCCAATAAGGTTTTCACGCCCCTCCGACAACCCTGGATTAAGCGACTCATCTAATGGGAGAGGCCCCTCTGGAGAAAATGTCTCATCGGGCAGTAGGCTTCGAGATCCAATGCCGCCCCCAAAAAACTCATCTGCCGATGGGGGGTCGCGTTGTAGGGCCGCAAGCATTACCCCGCCGGGCTCTGCGGCAAGTGCTTCAATCTCGCGCAACTCGCCGGTTTCGTCGACAGGATCTGATATCTGCCCTAATTGTTCGTCAACGAGGCCACCGAGTTCCCCAGACATGATCATGTCAAGGAACTCCTGCGTGCGTAGGAGTTGGTCGGCTTCTGCACGCGCCTTGTCGGCTAACGCCTCCTGATAACGCCGGTCCTGCATGGCTTGCATTGCCGGAAGATACGTCTCGGCAAACCCTGAGAGTGCCCGTCCGATTGCACGTCGCTTAGACATATCGTCCGCCTCTTTCAAACGCTCGCAATAGGGGGCTCAGGCGCTGGCTACTCGGCGCTGTTCGCGTATTTAGCCGAGGAAGCGGCATACGTCGCGATAGCGTGCTTGGCGTACTGGGGAGTGTCGTTCCTGACGCGGCCAACGACGCTAACTCTGGCGTCTCGGACTTCTGGCGCTCTTCTAGCTGTCGCAAGAAGTCCTGTCCTTCTGACCCCGTCTTCGTCTTTGCGCTCGAGTCAGTAAGACCTCGCAAGAGAGAGGGGAGTGCGCCCCCCATCAATCCTCCCTGCGAGAATCCCACCAGAAGTCGTAATAGCGCCTCTCTGTCCATTACCCCAGCCTCCGTCGTCGCACATTTGTCATCCCACGCTCACTGCCCGGTTGCCCCACACCGGGAATACGCGCCATCCCCATCGCTGCGCCCAGCCCCTCTACTTCAGCGGCTAATGGCGTCGTTTGGAATGGGTCGCGCAGGGTTTGTTGTGGTCCTCCCTGACGCGGTGGTCCTCCCTGCGGCGGTGGTCCTAGGAGACGTTGTCCGGAACGTGGTGGCGGTCGTCGTGAGGCCCCCATACTCGCCATCGGTCCGCTTGGCCTTCCGACCTGCATCTGGACACGCCGTGCCCCAAAAGGCGCGGATGGGTAGGATGGCGTAGTCCCCATGTTCGGAGCCAACTGAACGGGACGTTTTTGCGGGATGCCGTAAGCCATGTCTTAGTCGTCCCCTAGTGCATAACCGACGCCTGCTTGCTGGGCTGCACGCATATACATCTCCAGCATGGGCATGATGGCTTGTATTCTCCCGGTCTGCATGGCCTCAAGCGTCTTGGCGCGGTCCAGGCCGTAGTTTGCCAGGAATTGGTTCCAGGCCATATTGCGGTCCAGACTCTGAATCGCCATATCCCCGAGCATTTGCTGCCGAGCGTTGACCGTTGCGGCGGTCGCGAGGATATTACGGCTCTGCTCCTCGGACATGCCGGTCGCTAGACCCATCGCAGTCTGAAGGCGGTTCTCTCGCAGTTGAGCTTGCTCTCGCGAGATACCAGTCGCCTGCGTGATGGCCGTGAGGAACTGGTTCTGCCGCGCAGCGGCTTCATCGCCTGACATGGCTTGCGCCTGCGCCATCGCGGAGGAGAGCCGAGTGTCACGCGCCTGTGTCTGGGCTTGCGCCTGCTGGGCACCCAACGTGAGCGCCTGTGAGTACCGGTCTTGCTCTCGTTGCCGGCGTTGCAGTTCGAGGTTCTGCGCGGCCTGTGTATACATCGGCGCGAGGCGTTCTTCTAGCCGTTGTCCGAACTCCTGCCCTGCCCCGCTTCCGACCAACCCTTGACTAGCGAGAGCGGCCTGTCCCTGCGAGAGTTGCGCTCGACGCAGGATATCTAACGGGGACCGCGCCGCTTCGATTTCCATCGCCTCCCGCTGCGGATCACTGGGGAGTGCTCCGCCTGTTGCAAGCAGGTTCTGGATCTGCTGCGTTACATCCTGTCCGACCTGTGGAGCGGGAGCTGCACCACGCTGTGTAATGATGTCCTCCAAGCCCCCCGCCGTGGCCTGTCCAAGTCCCGTGCGGGCCGTCTGTCCCTGTGCCTGTAAGATGTTCTCCAGTTGCCCAATCGCGGCCTGTCCCATGGGGGAGACGGCTTCAGCTCCCGCTCCACGCGACAACAACACATCTTGGAGGGTCTGCTCGATATTTCCCGCCAGCGGGGTTGGTGCGGCACCGCCTGTTGTCAGCAACGACGCGAGATTGGCCGTGGTGAGCTGCGAGAGCGGGTCCTCCCCGACAGGCACGGTGGCCTGTTCAGCATATTCTGGAGGCATGAACGGAATGTCGTAGGTTGGGTCAATTGCCCCCTCCCATCCCGGCGGTAATTGATGGGTTGGCCGCACGATTCCACTAGGAGAGTTCCCACTGACATCCTGTTCACACTCAAAACCGTTCCAGACGCCGCCACTGGCCTCGCAGGTTTGCTGTGGAGTCGGAGTCGTATCAGTCGGTAATTGGGAATCCACACATCGCTGGGTAATCGGGTCCCATACCTCTCCGTCACCGCATTGTGGTGTCGGTGGCGGTTGGGGTGGTGGTGGTTGGGGTGGCGGTGTTGCCGTTATGGGCACGCACTGAAAGGCCGTCGAATCCCACGTGTGACCAGGAGGGCACGAGGTTGGCGGTGGATTATCAATCCACGGGAACATCTCATAGGGGTTCTGACCGCTTAGTGCCCACGGCGTTTGCTCGCCCTGCGGATTGTAGATGTTGTAGTCGAGTGCCCAGTTCTGATTGGCCGTATCTTGGGGGTCAAGACCAAAGGTGTACCCCGCCTGCTGCCACGCTTCAGGGTCGGCCCCATACAGTGTCCGCTCTTCGTCGGGAATCGCCCCAAATGCTTGCACATACTGCGCGTCATTGAAGCGATCTTCGGGAAGGGGATCTTGTCCCTGTGAGATTGCCCAGTCACGATATCCTTCGTACGCGCCCTCTACGTCTGTCGGTCGAAAGTTGACATCCCATCCACCCTGAATCGGTTC
>Ga0310342_100003526_pt1 | contig 10293 bp, 9 predicted proteins | sample S15DNA20500_MG_FD_206155 | JGI IMG/M metagenome (GOLD analysis project Ga0310342, IMG submission 206155) | Marine microbial communities from station ALOHA, North Pacific Subtropical Gyre - S1503-DNA-20-500_MG | ecosystem: Environmental > Aquatic > Marine > Oceanic | place: Pacific Ocean: North... | reverse complement strand
CTGATTCTCGTGAAAGAAGGGCTCCTTAAAGAGTTCATTTTATTGTGTTGGTATCGTGTCCGAGGTCACCGTGGAAGATTTTCTAAATGTATACCGCAAGGGCACCGGGCAAGCCCTGTCTGTTCTTCTAACATTACATATATTACGACTAATAATTCCCTAACACTTGCTTTCAAATATGCCTGCCGGGTTCACTTCGCAATGGCGATTTGTTGATCGTTACCACCCCGAAAGTTAGCCCAAAATGATCTTCAGGCAGCAATAACACTATTAGAACTACGTTGGAGGTTCCGCGAAATGATTACTCCAGAGGTTGCAGAGGCCATGGCCAATTCAGTTATACAGGATCTTGCCAAAAAATTCGGTACCGGCCATATGCCTGAGTTGCACACCCACCCCAACAACAATCTAGTAACCTTGACCTATACCACATATGTGGAGGGCTACATCAGCGGGAAGCCCTCTAAAGCAGTGGTATACCTTGCACTTACCGAGGACGCCGAAGTTGCCCAGTGGGTTGAAAAACTTGTTTCGAGAATAGAGGACCCTTATTAAAATGGGATGGGGGTACACCAGTGCTGACCTCAAAGAACGTTCTTGGTATCTCCCGTGAGGTTTTCCTAGCAATGAAAATTGACAACGATAAAGATCGTATCTCCATTGGTGACGAACCTAGAGAAGCATTCACCCTGCTGAGTAAACTGGATATTGAGCAAGCAGGTGATGATCCGGGTCAAGCGGTTCTTTTTCTAGCGTTATTGGAAGACGAAACGAAAGCCAGCAACCTTAAATCCGTATTAAGTAAGTTGATAGAGAAGCTCTAACTGAGATAATTCCAATCCTTATTAGTGGGTAGCCAATGCCCTCCACGTAATCTTGCAACGATTCCCCAACAATCTCTCTTTGTCCCACACAGTTCAAGGCAGAAACCAGAAACGAATTATGAGAACATATTGAACTCCATTCCCTGGTCGTCCACCACTAAGATCCCAGTGAATGGACAGATGCGACCAAATCGACTATCAAGTCACTCATCATTGAAGGTCGACCATACAGGTTCCTCTCCCAAAACAATACGGTTCCCTCTCAGCAATTCCATGGACTCCCTATCTTGATACATACTTCAGACAGGCTGTTCACACTTTAGCGAGCCAAAATTGAAGTGGGAAATTGACCCAGATAGCATCGATGTAGGGGCTACTATATAGTCCTTAGCAAAAAACTGCTCTACAGCCTATAATGGCGTACGGAAAACGTCGCATATTGAAGGGTGCCAATGACCACCGTCTCAGAGATACTTGGAACGCTGCACACACTCAAGACCATCGCCGTTGCGGAGCTGGATGCCGTCACAGACACAGACGGCCTTGAATCTTGGCGCATCGCATACCTGGGCCGCAAAGAGGGCCGTATCACTATGATCATGAAAGGCATTGCATCTCTCGAACTGGAGGCCAAACGTACCGTTGGCGTATTGGCGAACGACGTGAAGATCCTCTTAGAAAGCCACCTTGAAGCACGCATCCAGGAGATGAAGTCAGCGGAAATGACACGGGCATCTCAAGAGGATGGCCTGGACGTCACGCTACCAGGCCATCGGCCTACTCTTGGTAGGCTCCACCCAATCACACAAACCGTGCGAGAAATAACTAATGCTTTCTCGTCCATGGGCTTCCATATCATCGAAGGGCCTGAAGTTGAAACGGACCACTACAACTTTGAGATGTTAAACATCCCCAAGGACCACCCCGCACGGGACATGTTTGATACTCTGTGGCTTGACCATACCAATAATAATGGCGTACAGGATATGTTGCTCCGTACCCACACATCGCCCATGCAGGCAAGGGTTATGGAGAGGACCAAACCCCCAGTACGGGTGGTGGTACCAGGCCGGGTTTACCGCTACGAGGCCACCGATGCTACCCACGAGTGGCACTTCGCCCAAGTGGAGGGATTAGCTGTTGATCAGGGGATTACCTTTGCCAACCTTAAGGGCACGTTGTACGAATTCGCTCGATTGATCTTCGGGCCGCAGCGTCGGGTGCGATTTCGCTGCGATTTCTTTCCCTTCGTAGAGCCTGGGGTAGACATGTCCATTGATTGTTTCAACTGCAATGGCCCTGACAATATGAGCGGCTCTGGCGATGGTTGCCGGATTTGCCGTGGCAGCGGGTGGATCGAAATCATGGGAGCGGGTATGGTACACCCCAGGGTACTGGAGATGGTGAACATTGATCATTCGGTGTACACAGGCTTTGCCTTTGGTGTTGGCGTAGAGCGCATCGCCATGCTCAAGCATGGTATCGATGACATTCGCTACTTCTATGATAACGACGTGCGGTTCCTGCGGCAGTTCTAGAGCAACAACTGAGGTAACACGTGAAAGTCCCCCTGTCTTGGCTAAAAGCATACGTGGAAGTGAAAGTGCCGGTCGATGAATTGGCGCAACGGCTCACCATGGCTGGCGTGGAGTCTAGTGGAGTTGAACATCTTGGGGGCTGGAATGATTGTTATGTAGGACAAGTTCTCGCAGTGGAACCGCACCCCAATGCTGACCGCCTGCAACTATGCACGGTGAGCATCGGGGAAGAGCAGCTTCAAGTCGTTTGCGGAGCGCCTAACGTTGCTCCTGACCAGAACATCGCCTTCGCCAAGGTTGGAGCCAAGATGTTTGATACCAACTCTGGCAAGGCGGAAGTGCTGAAACCTGCCAAGATCAGGGGCGTGATTTCAGAGGGAATGATATGCTCCGTCCTTGAACTGGGCCTCGGTGAGCAACACGACGGCATCCTAGTGCTACCTGAAGATGCACCAGTCGGCACACCACTAGCCGACTACCTGGGCGACGTAATCCTCGATTTTGAGGTCACAGCTAACCGGCCCGACTGCCTATCTGTGTTGGGCGTGGCTCGAGAAGTTGCAGCGTTTCAAGGCACGTCAATAACAGAGCCCGACATCAGCTATCCTGAACACGGAGAGACAATAGACTCGCTAGTCGCCGTGGAGATAGCCGATCCAGAGTACTGCAAACGTTATACTGCTACTCTTATTACAGGAATTACTATTGGGCCTTCGCCCCAATGGATGCAGGACAGGCTTAATCGGGCCGGCCAAAGACCCATCAACAACATTGTAGATGTGACCAATTACGCCATGTTGGAATATGGTCAGCCACTCCATGCCTTTGATTTCGACAAGGTCAAAGACCGCAAGGTCATTGTTAGGCAGGCAAAAGCAAACGAGCGCCATCTAACTCTGGACGGTATCGAAAGAAAATTGCAACCACCAATGATGGTAATCGCAGACTCAGGCGGTGTCATTGGTTTGGCGGGCATCATGGGCGGCAGTAATACGGAGATTACAGAGGCCACCACCACTATTCTGCTTGAATCAGCCAGCTGGCACCCTTTCAACACCCGCCGTACCGGGGACGCTCTCAAGCTCCGGTCAGAGGCGTCACAACGATTCGAAAAGGGCTGGCGTCCAGAGCTTTCTCCCATTGGCCTACGCCGCGCTACCAAGTTAATGCTGGATGTCGCAGGGGGCACGGTGGCAAAGGGGGTTATCGATATTTATCCGGGCCAGCAAGACCCGGCCAAGGTTACGCTAACTCTGGCTGGACTCGAAAAGGTGCTGGGCATCGCTGTCCCACTGGAGGAAGTAACACGCACTCTTACTACCCTTGGCTTCCAGTGCAATCCGCTGGAGGACTACGCCGTCGAAGCGACCGTACCGCCGTGGCGTGCAGACATCGCAATTGAAGAAGATCTAGTGGAGGAGATAGCAAGGGTCATCGGCTATGACCGCATTCCAACGACAATGCTCTCCACACCAATTCCCCTCAGCCAACCAGACCCACCGAGGGAACTCAAGGAGCAGGTTCGTGAGTTACTGGCCTCATCTGGGTTGCAGGAAGTCATCAACTATTCCTTGGTAAGTGGCGGGTCCATTGAAGCTACAATGGGCTCCGATGCAGGAACAGATAAGAAGCCTGAGCTCCTCCGAGCCTCCAACCCTATAAGCCCGAAACACGAATACCTCCGAACAACTCTGAAACCAGGGTTACTTCTTACGCTGGCAAACAATCGACGCCATGACAATGTTCCGCACTGGTACTTTGAAATTGGACGCGAGTACTTATTCTACGGTGAGGATTTTCCTATTGAACCTGAGGTAGCAGCAGGTATCATGGTTGGCCCTGGCGCGCTTTCCACCTGGAGTACTGAAGAAACAGCTACCGGCTTCTACGATGCCAAAGGTGTACTAGAAATCTTGTTCGAGCGGTTGGGTGTGATCGCCACCTACGAAGTGATCGACAGTACCTTTTATTATCCTGGCCGCAGCGCTGTGATAACAGCAAATAGTCAGCAAATAGGTCAGCTCGGCGAGGTCCACCCAACGGTGCTGGAACATTTCGATGTTCGCGTCGAGGGAGTGGTGTACTTCGAGATCGACCTGTCTTCTCTACTGATGGCCCTTCCCGATGTTAGTCGCCGATTCCGTGGACCATCGATCTACCCAGGGGCGCACCGAGATCTAGCCCTCACCGTGCCGGTCAACATACCTGCGGGCAACGTGCAGACCATCATTGAACAACACCCACTTGTCGCCCGTGCAACCCTTTTCGATGTGTACGTAGGTTCGCAGGTACAGTCAGGTGTACGTTCGTTGGCCTACCGGGTGTTCCTGCAAGCCCAAGATCGCACATTGACCACGGAAGAGGTTAACAAAGCAATGGAGCGTACACTGGCCAGGCTTGAAAAAGATCTGGGTGCTACGCAACGACACTAAGGCTAACAGGGCTCGTAAAAATATTCATGACCCAGCGGTTACCAGAGGAGTATTCATTAACAAGGGAGGGAGCAGTACACTGTACGCGTCATGGCAGAACACCACCACCACAGCAGCCATCGTGAGGATATGCTCAGCGTTGAGGCGGCATTGGATCGAATTCTAGGCTATGTGTCGCCACTGGATGCTGTTGATCAGCATCCGTTAGAATCCCTGGGTCAGACGTTGGCAGAGGATGTGACCTCTCCTCTTGACCTCCCCCCGATGGACAATTCGGCAATGGACGGGTTCGCCGTACGTTCCACTGACACTGTCAACGCATCTGCGGATAACCCAGTAGAGCTTCCCGTCATCGGCTACGTAGCTGCTGGTTCGATCCCTGATCTGTTCCTCCAGCCAGGAACAGCAATCCGCATCATGACCGGCGCGCCCATACCCCCCGGAGCAGACGCCGTTGTACCATTTGAGGACACCGACGAAATTCAGCGAAAAGCGTCTGGAGCAAGCCTGGGACAGGTTGCCTTCATGCAGGAAGTGCCTAGCGGCACCAATCTACGGCCGGCTGGTGAAGACCTGCGAGTAGGTGATATCGTGCTCCATAGAGGCACTATTCTGCGCTCGGCCGAGATCGGCGTACTGGCATCGGTCGGTCGAGACCGTGCCAGTGTGCTACGTCGACCCATCGTTGCGGTGCTTTCTACCGGCGATGAACTCTTACTTCCCGGTCAGCCTCCTAATAGTGGCAAGATCTATGATGCAAATAGCTTTGGCATCGCTTCCGCAGTTCAGCGATACGGCGGCATACCAAAATTACTGGGTATCGCCCGCGATAATTTTCAAGACACCTCCCTTAAGTTAGAAGAGGGGCTTTCTGCCGATCTACTCATCACTTCCGCTGGAGTATCCAAGGGCGACTATGATTTCGTGAAAGACGTTTTGATGCAACGCGGGGAAATCGCGTTCTGGTCGGTTCGTATGAGGCCGGCACGCCCTCTTGCCTTTGGTACGCTTCACGCTCCAGACGGCAGACAAGTTCCACATATCGGACTGCCCGGCAATCCAGTAAGCGCCCTTGTGGCTTTTGAGCAGTTCTGCCGCCCCGCCATCCTAAAAATGCTGGGCCGAACAAATTTCACGAAACCAACCATCCAAGCTGTTTTACGCGATGCAATTCACAACTTCGACAGTCGTCGAGTGTACGCCCGTGCCGTCGTCACCAAAGAAACTGGCATCTACTATGCTTCATTGACCGGCCCCCAAGGGAGTAATATCCTCACTTCGATGTCAAAGGCTAACGGCCTCGCTATTTGTCCTGATGACGTGGGAGAGATGCCTGTCGGGTCAACAGTTGAAGTTCAGATGTTGGATTGGCCAGAAGGCATTGCGCTCTAGTCCCGATACCGTGTTCAATCCTATCACTCTCTAGTCCACTGACATCTCGACAGTCACCAATTGCCCTTATTCCAATTTCGTTAACCACAAACCTGTTAAACACGATAGGATTGTACTAAATCCTAATATCAACCCTATTTCGGATAAATGCTCGTTACTCGTGTAGAATAGGGTCGTGCGGATGAGCGGTAGACTAGGGTAAAGCATATATTACAATTATTACAAAGGTTTAGTAATGAGCCGGACACCAGATGGAACTCCTGTTTTTCAAAACGATTCCTCGATTGGTCGGGGGGCCCTCGATGACGTTCAATACGAGCTGATTCTTGAGCACTACCGTAACCCTCGTAATAACCGCCCTTTGACCAGCCCTGACATTCAGACTACTGAGGTCAACCCTTTCTGTGGTGACGAAACAACCATCCAGGTTCGTGTTAACAAAGGTGTTTTGGAGGAAGTTGGTATCCATGCGGTCGGCTGCTCCATTTGCCAAGCTTCGCTTTCCATGTTGTCTGAAGCAGTTCACCATTTAACCCTTGCAGGCGCAAAGATGTTGTCCCTTACCTTCCAAAGGATGATGTTAGGCGAGAATCTCAATACCGAGGAAACCACACTTTTAGGAGATTTAGCTAGTTTGGCAGTCGTTCGCAAAAATCCTATTAGAGTAAAGTGCGCTTTACTAGCATGGGTCGCACTGGACCTGGGGCTCCGAGACTACCACCCCAACGAATAACCTATTCCTCTATCCACACCCGCGACCAGAAAATGTATTCATAGTTGGCAAAGTTCAGGTGCAGGTTCTTAACTCGCGGCCACCAACTCCACGCCTGTGTCTGTGCGGCTGGCTTGAACCGTACACCATCAGCCAACAGGATTTTTGCTATTTCTTTCGACTTGGATTTACGCTTTACCTCGTCTAAATCAGAGCCCTGTGCAAGAATCAAGTTGTCCATAGCCAAGTTGCTGAAGCCTGTCTTACTCCATTGCCCATCACTGTGGACTAGCCCAAACAGATAACTATTAGGCCCGCTCACTGGGGGTGTTGGACCCAAGTACGCCTGAAACTGGCCATCACGCCAAACCTGAGCTCTATAGAGAGTAGGATTCAGAACCCTCACACTGACATCAAATCCCACGGATTGGAGTTGGTCACGTACCCCTTCTCCATAACGGAGATAGTTGTCACCATAGTCAGCTACAAGAAGCTCTATTGAGGATGACGGCATCCCATTATCCTTGAGCAACTGCCGTGCTCGTGTGGAGTCAGCTAGGTAGTTTCTTAACTGGCCATCAGAAAGCAACCAGCTCGGTTCAACAGCTGGAAGCCCCCCGGATACGGTTGCTAGCCCGTTCCAGACCTCTTGGTTAAGAACCCACGGATCCAGGGCCAGGAATAGTGCACGACGAACGTCAATGTCCCTGAGGCCCGGCGCTTCCACGTTCAAGCCCAGCTCTACACCTACGCCTGGCGATGAGTACCGGGTCATGCCGGCCTTCGGGTGACTTTTCTGATATTCCAACCAATCACCTGGCTTCACTTCGTCAACGTCCAGGGTCGCTGTTAGAAACGCGGCTCTACGTGTGGATTCCTCAGGCAGAACAAAGATGTTTAATCCGTCGAGGTAGGGATACCCGTGTTCAAAATAATTTGTATAGGCGGAGAATACATATCGCGTACCGGGCGATATCGAGTCAATCATCCACGGTCCACTACCGATGAAAGGCCCATCGCTAAGGTCATCTCGTGTCGCTAATTCAACTGGGATAACCTTGGAATGACCGTCTGCGAGGGAAAGAAGAAAGTCAGCGTCTGGCGATTTCAACGTGAAAACGAGGTCGCTCCCTTCGCTCGCTATCGACTTGATATTGTGTAGTAGCGGGGCGTTCATCCAGCCCGCCGTGAGTTGCCGCTCAAAGCTCGCAATAACATCGGCTGTAGTGACAGTTCGTCCATTCACTGGAGGTATCGATTGCCATCTGACATTTTCTCGGAGCGTGATTCGCAGGCTTACAGTGTTTTCCCACGTCCAAGCTGTGCACAGGTCACACTCGACTGCAAGACTTGGCGACTGAATGTCTGGCCCGGTGCTAAACCGCAGCAATCGACTGTATACAATCCCGGGACCGAAGGCAGCGAGAGTTGGCGAGGACTCCCGGTGGATATCTAAATTATCGACTACAGTGCGGGCAGCAATGCTTAATACTCCACCAAGATGCGCTGTTAAATCAACGGTCGGAATTGCGACCGGTTTCAACACCGTAGGGAGCGGATTGGCCGTGGATGTCGTAAGTGGCATTGCAGTTGGGGTCGGCGAAATCAGCGCGCTAGGCTCGGACGATTCGCATGCTGTCACCACGGCACTTATTATTATGAAAAGTAGAATGATCTTGGGAACCAAAGGAGTCAGCCTCCTAGATTTGTTGGTTAAATGGGTCACTTTATCAAGGCTAAGCGTACCTCAAGCACTGAATATAGAATAGACTACGCAAGCAATATCACATTGGAGTCAACAATGCTGGTCGATTCACATTCACATTTGAACGAGTTCTCCAAGTTGGAACTCGATGGCATACTGATTCGCGCTCAGTTGGCGGGGGTTGGTGCCATAGTGCTGGCGGGAACGACGCTGGGGTCATCCGAGGAATGTATTTCCTTGGCTAAGAGTCACCCGATGTTGTTGGCCGGAGTCGGCATACATCCCATGGATGTCACTGGCCCCATCGATGATACGATTTACGGACAGCTTCGTGATAAAGCCAACTCCAGCCCGCGCGTCGTGGCAATTAGCGAGACAGGACTCGATTTCGATAAAGGCGCGCCCGACCTTTCTACGCAGTACCAGGCATTTCGGGAGCAGATCCGACTGGCCATTGAACTGCACCTTCCCGTGATCTTCCACTCACGGGAGATTCCAGGTCACCCTGATCTCCACGACGAGGTATTAAAAGTATTGCGTCAAGAGCAGGGCTGGCGAGTAGGCGGAGCCATGCACTACTTCCAGGGTAACGCACGCGATGCTGGGGTATGTATAGAACTTGGAATGTGCATTTCCTTAGCCAAGCCACTCCTCAGGCAAACACAGCTCCAGGAGATAGCCGCATCGCTGCCAATGGAAAGTATCGTGCTGGAGACTGACACCTATCCACAGCCCTTCAAGGCAAAGCGCGAGAACTGGACGGAACCTAAGGACGTTCGGCAGGTGGCGAAGAAGCTGGCTGAGTTGAAAGGCATCACGCTAGAAGAGGTAGAGGAAATCACCACTGCGAACTTTCTTGCCATGTGCCTTCAGGCTGGCGCACCGGGTCGGCCAGAAGTATTGGGCGGAGTTCTACCTCACGGCTTTCCGAAGTCCTAGTAGAATATGACCCTTACTAGCAATTAAATCCACCAAACACTTCCGTCTGCACGTCCACTATCTCTGCGCGTCCAACAATTTGACCGTCAATGAATCTGACCGCGCTGTCGATAGTCTCTTGAGCGTGGGCCGCAGCGGTGTTGACGCATGAGATACCTAACACCGCCATGGACAGGCTCTCCTGACTTTCAACTTCGGCTAGCGAAACGTTGTATCGGCCACGTAGTCGGGTCATCATTGATTGGACGAGGCTTCGTTTTTCTTTCAGCGAGTAGGTATCAAACAGATGGAGAGTCACCACACAAGCTGCAACGTTCATAGATGATCCGACGCCCTCCAGTCACTAGCTTTGAGTGACGACGAAACAGGTCTTGCAATAAACCGGCATATTCAGCTTCGGTTGAAAGGGAACCTCTGTATTTATACCACACTGGGCACACACTATCGGATGCATCTGTCGAACAGTTCCGCCAACTCCTGCCTTGTACCTTCTCCGTGTTGCACGGCATGATGGGCATCGCACAGGATCATTTACCAAGCTTCGCTCATTGAAGAACTTTTGCTCTCCACTTGAGAACATAAACTTCCCACCACAACTCTGACACTCCAGAGCTTTGTCTTCAAATACCATGGATACCTCCACTGGGACCTTACGACTCTCTTGTTGCAGAGGATGTAGGGGCAGTTATTGATTAATTGCGCGGGATTATAACAGCGAAGGGGTACAAAAATTGGTGAAAAGCCAAGAGGT
>Ga0310342_100003524_pt1 | contig 10295 bp, 4 predicted proteins | sample S15DNA20500_MG_FD_206155 | JGI IMG/M metagenome (GOLD analysis project Ga0310342, IMG submission 206155) | Marine microbial communities from station ALOHA, North Pacific Subtropical Gyre - S1503-DNA-20-500_MG | ecosystem: Environmental > Aquatic > Marine > Oceanic | place: Pacific Ocean: North... | reverse complement strand
AAGCCAATCGCGAAAGGCCCGTCGCGAACCTTCGCAATAACAGAACAGCTTGTCGCCTGCGTTGCCCCACATGTTGTTGCACAAGGCTGGTTCATTGTGCGGTTCATTCCAAGCATCGATACCGAACAGATTTTCCCTTGGAGCAAACTCCTCGACGAAGCGTTTCATATATCGCTCGGCCGCCTGCACGATACCGTCGTGGTGAAAGCAAAGCCCCGGATGCCCGCCAGTGGGAGTCGCTTCCTGAGCGCCCAATTCGACGGCCCGTCCGTTGGCGTTGACGTAACGCGCTTCGGGGTTTTCGGTCTCCAGCCAATAGGGGGCAGGGTGAGGGACTGGGAAAACAGCCAAGTTATTTTTGAACAAGTCCTTAAAGCCCTGGCGTCTGTCGCGCCAATCATAAATGATAAGTTGCTCTAAATCTACCAACCGCTCCTGACGGCTACCGTTTCCAAACCTGTCCTACGACTAAATCAACAGCCCGCAAGGCCGCGGAGGTCTTCGTTCCTGCCACCAAAAACCCGAGCTATTGATAATCGCGTCGTGAAACGATTCACAGTCATTTTGGCCGTCGTGGCGGTGCTGTTGCTGATGAGTGGCGCAACTCGGGCGTTCTTGGTGACCCACGATACGGCTGGTGTGCTGTTCTTTGATGACCTGGACGAACCGATCGGTGCCAGCCCCTTCGCCGAGGTGGGTTATTGGGGAGGCGGCGTGACCGAGATGATCACCGGCACCGTGACCGACGGTCCGGCCGGCGCCGCCACAGGTAACACCTACCTCGAACGCTGGCGCGGACCCAGTCCCTCTCGAAGCGGCGCGAGTTCGATCGTTGACATGGAAGCCGTTTTCACCCAACCGGTCTTCACGGGACAACTACATATCGAGTTCATGTACTGGAACACTGACGATTGGCAGTCGGTCGGCATTGTCGACAATAACATCGGAAACGGAGTTCCGGCCGAAGACGGAGCCGCCTACATCTACTCCAATCTATCGCAAGGCAGCACCTCTTTTGTCGTCCCGTCCGGCCAACGGCAGCTGTTCCTCGACGACCAAGGCGTCGCCGAGATCCAGAACTTGAGTTCCGTTTTGCATCAGCCGCAAAAACACGGCCCGGTGATTACCAGCCCCGACCCGCTCATGACAGTGCAAACCCGCACCGCCCCGGATTGGGATCCGGACGCACAAGTTTACGAATTGTGGACGATCCGAAACGACCCCGTGTTGCATCAAAGCACCGATGGCATCAATTGGGTGACCGGACCCGATCCGAATCTACGCACCGACCTGGTTGTCTACGACGGCAGCGATTTGGACCCGAATCGGCGATTCAAAGCGGTGCTGCCCAATGTCGGAGTGGCCGTATCACCCGACGGGATCGACTGGTCCATGGTGCCGGGTGTTCCGGGCGTGCCAAGTTTGGACGAATACAATCTTTCCTTTGACCAGCAGAACCATCAGTTCATTCTGGCTGTGAAACGGGGCGGTCCCTACGGTCGGGCCGTTGCCCTGGCGACCAGTAACGACTTCGAGAACTGGACCGACCACGGGCTCATCTTTCACGCCGACACGGAGGATCAGGTACTTGGGCAGGCGAACATTGCAGCCCGCCTGGCCGATCCCACACTTCAGCAACCCGAGTTCAACATTCCCAGCACTTACAATGTCGACGTGTACAACATGGGCATCTTTCGCTACGAAGACCGTTATATCGGTTTGCCCTCGATGTTTCATCAAACCGGATCGGTCCCGCCGGACTGGCCAGGCTTCGACGAGATGAACCTGTCGCCCGAGATCCTTAATCTTGTTCGCACGATCGGCGATTGGACCGGTTTTCATCAAGTGCAACTGATGTCCAGCCGGGACCTGATCAACTGGGACCGTCTCGCCGATCGGCAGCCGTTTATCGACGCCTCAGCGATTGACAGCGGCAACCACGATCTGCAGACGATCATCGGCCCCTCCTATCCCGTCGTCCGTGATGACGAGTTATGGTTTTACTACACCGGGATTAAGCATTACGCGATCGTGAAATCCGGCATCGATCCGGCATACGACGATTACGAGCCTGACTCCGGCGCCGTCATGTTGGCGGTGCTCCGACGCGACGGGTTCATGTCTCTGGATGCCGGCGATCAACCCGGCTCGATTCTGACCGAGCCGTTTGTGTTGACCGACGAAGCGCTGTTTGTCAATGTCGACGCAACTTCAGGTTGGCTCAGCGTCGAGGCGCTCGACGAAAATGACCAGGTCGTAGCAACTTCCGAGCAGCTGAGCGGCGACATGCTCTTCGACCAGGTGCCTTGGACCTCAGGCAACTTTGCTGACCTGGTCGACGAGGCGATTAGCCTCCGCTTTACGTTACAGAACAACAGCCTCTATTCCTACGGCGTTGGTGCTGACTTGACTCCTTCGAACTTCCGATGGCTGGCCAACGCGGTGGGAGATTGGGGCCAGGCGGGGAACTGGGATCCGAACTCCGAACCGCCCGGAGCCGGCGACGAGGTCGTGATCGACAGCAGCGGCGCTCAGGTGACGGTGAGCGATTATCGCGAGGTCGAGATGTTGACCGTCAGTGCCGGAAATCTGATCATCCAGTCGGGTGGCACCCTGACTGGCACGGTCGTGATTGACGGGGGGAAGCTGCAAGGTACTGGCATTCTGGGCAACGTCATCAACAGCGGTGGCGTGTTTGCCCCGGGCGGCACATCGGCAGCGAGTGGTCTGACTGTTCCTGAGCCCTCCGCCGTATTACTAGCGCTCTTGGCCTGTCTTCTGGTAACACTTTACCCGGATGCAGCAAACGGGCCAGTAAGATTGGAAAACGATCCCGTTTAAACGCAAAGACGTAAAGGAAGTGACCCAAGGCCTCGATTCATTTTGGTCATTCTCAATGATTTATCGGAATGCAATAGATGATTGAGTTATATTCGTGGTCGCCCTGAATTGGTGGGAAGACAGATTTGCCCCACGAATTCAGGGCGACCACGAATTTGTTTAAGACCGATAGTCATTTGGCCATTGATATTTAGCCATTGACCCGACTGCAAGGCTTTTTTTCTTTGCGTCTTTCCGTTGAAAGGAGTTCGCTTGGTTTAGCGTAAAAGCGTTTGGTGCTGCAAACGGCTAAACTGTTACGAATTCTGTAAGCCTGACACCGGACCGCTATTGGCTAACGCCGATAACGCCCGCGATACGCCTCAACTGTGGGTAGCCGGAGAGATAGACGTCGTTGCCTGAAAACGCCAGTCGGCCACTATGTCGAATTTTTCCGACCACTCCGACCGAACCATCGTTGGGGCGAATGCGAACAAGATGTCCGCCGGTGAGGTCGCGGGGGCTCTCAAACGCCAGCATCGTCCAAATGTGGCCGTCAGGGCCGAGCCTAAAATCGAAGTTTTCTTTTTGGTTAGACCCCAACTTAATCGGTAACGGATACGGTATCGAGTTACGGAAAATCACCTCCCCCGTCCGTACGTTCAGGCCCCAAATGACGCTCGACTCGGACTGTCCCATTTGCTGAGTCCAACCGATGACTCGATGACCCACGGCAGCCACGGGGCCTGGCCCGATCACATTCAACACTGGCTTGTCTTGACGGATGATTTTCTCGGCGGCCGTGTCGAAGATGAGCAAGGCACCCTCCTTGGGTGTTGGCTTGTTGAGAATGACATCCTGTTTGCGCCGCGCCGAAATCACGATGTATCGATTCTCGTCGGCTGCCGTCATGTGCGTGATCTGGTAGTTGCTCAGCGACTTCCAAAAACCACCGCTCGTTTCGGTAGTCGGGTCCCACCAGCCAAAGCCGCCGCCCGAACCGTTCCGATACCATCGGCCACCAAAATACGCCTTGCCGTCGGCACCCACAGCTGCACCATACATCTTGTGTGCACCGGCTTCTTTCATGAGCAGCGTCAGCAACCGCGGGTTACTGTCTGGATGGTCTTCTGGCAGTGCGGCCGGTCCTAATGGGTGACTCACACCAACCTTTCCCGCGTTCCACGGTTTCTCTAAATCGAAAACGTACACCGGCGAAGATGGATAGCCGCTCATGTAGACCTTTTGGTTTTGGCTATCAATCGCAGTCGAGTAGTGACTCAGATGGATCTTGCCGAGGTGTTCCGCAGTTTCTGTGCGCGGATTATAAACGAAGTTACCCTCGTAATCCCCAGCGGTACCGAAAATGCGTCCGTCCGGCAATTCAACCAGCCGGTGGATCGATTGTGGGTGCGGCTGGATTTGAAAAGCGTATCGTTTCCAGCCGAGCTGTTCAGGGGTCGCATCGGCGCGCGGTATTTCGGCCGCCTTGCCGCCATCGTCGGGTGACCGAGCCCATATTTCGGCCCGGCCCTCACTTGTGGGAATCATGTTCTCAAGAAACAACTCGGGTCGAGGGGGCAATTCCTGCCGCTGAGGATCCTCGTAATAAGCCTCCTCGGGTGGCTGTTCATCTTCGGATGATGCCGTTAATAACTTGCCGTGCTTTAACCAGCCGAACGAGATCTCCTGCCCGGCTCCCACAACTCGGTGGCCACGCACACGGATTACCATGCGGCCGTCTTCGCGAGTCGGCCAAATGTAGATGATTCCTTGATTGTCGGTGGTCCAGAGAACTTTTGATTCGTGGGTCTGCTTTTCATGGGCCACCAGGTACCAGGGAAGTTTACCGCTGGCAACGTAGACGAATCGCTCGTCGGCCGCGCAGAAATAACCGTAGCAGTCGTTGGGGGCATGGCTGGGGCCGACGGCACCGAAGTCCTTGACTTGGAGCGTGTCGGGATGGACCTGCACGACGCTGGCCGCCAGACTGGGGTAGAATCCGGCCATGCACAGCCAGCCATCGGCGCCCAAAACCATCGGATGCATGCCCCCTTTCAGCGTGGCGGGTATCTTGGCTGCTCGCATCTGCATTTGGTTGGTGGCCGGGTCATACAGGCAAAGCTGCTGCGAATAGTCGTTTCCCGCATCAGATTCGATCGGCGCGACGACTGAAAAGAACAGCTTTCCGTTGGGCGCAACCACTGAGGCGTTTTCCCAGACCAAATGCCAGTTTATGTATTCGGCGTGTTTGATCGTCTTGATCGAATCGTCCCCGAAATCGACGATCACGATCCAACTGTCGCGCAGCGTGTTGTCGTAGTACAGAAGAATCAAATCGCAGCTCTTGCCGTCCGGATTGGGAGCCCACATTGGCTCTCCGGCACGGATCGTACGGACCGGAGTGACTGGCAACACCTCGACGTCAAGCCGCGGGGCGTTGTTGATCATCTCGGGCAATCGCGGTTGCGCGGATGCGATGCCGTAGAGAACGAAAGTTATTAACAGGCCGTTTCTCATAATAGTAAACTCCTAACTGTTTACGTCGACTGTATCAGTTCGTGGAAAAGACCCCAGCTTGGGGCCTGTTGATTTAATCGCGGCGAGGCTCTTTGGAAAGCGGTGACTCGTCACCGCTTTCTTTTAGAATCGGCGTAGAATAGCCAAATAACGGTAAATCGAGCTATCACGCGTTTGCTAAAAGAAAGCTCCGACAAGTCGGAGCACTCCAAAGACGGGCCCACCCGGTATCTTGCATGCAGCGTGGACCATCGAGTATCAAGTATACAGCAGTCGGCATCGCTACACCTGCCTGCGGAACTTTAAGACCCCCATGAGTTTACTCATGGGGGTCAGCACGTACTTCATTCTTCATTCCGCTGAATTGTTACCGAAAACCCAATTCTGGAAAAATTGCAATGAATATCATACCTGTTCGTACCCAATTGGCTTGTTGCTTGACGCTTGCCTGGCTTTTGATCCTAACCTCAAGTGTCCAGGCCGAACCATTCCATGTTCCCAAAGGTCAAAGGCAGCTCTTCCTGGACGATGTAGGTATAGCCCGTCTTGACAATCTCGCTCGGAGGATGCACCAACCGGATAAAAAAGGCGCGGTCATTCGCATTGATCCGGGGGTAAACGGATTGGAACAACATTCGCTCTTGCCGGGGCCGGTCATCTATGATCCGGACCAGAAGGTGTATAAGTGTTGGTGTACGGTACCCAAGGACGCGTTTCCCGCCACAGGCTATTGGGAAAGTCCAGACGGTTTGCATTGGACGAAGCCAACCATCGGAATGGTCGAATATAAGGGATCACGTGAGAACAATTATGTGACGATTGACCTGGGTGGCGACACCGGCCGATTTACACCAAGCAGCGTGATCTATGACCCTCACGATCCCGATCCGAGCGGCCGTTACAAATGTGCCTTGCCACCTTACGGGTTTGGCATCTCGCCCGACGGTATTCGTTGGACGGGTCTGAAGATCCACGTAAAAAACGAGGACTCGTTCAGTTTTTCGTATGACCCGATCGATCGACTGTTCATCCTTGCCATGCGAGAAGGAGGGCTCTCGGACCGGCGCGTGACGCTCAGCACAAGCCGTGACTTCGAGAATTGGACCGAACCAGAATTGATATTTCGCGCCGATGAGCTCGACCAGAAAATGGCTCACGAAGCAATCGCGCACCGCTTTGCCAATCCGACACTTCAAGCGCCGGAGTTTCACGTGCCATCCACGGTGAACGCTCAAATCTACGCGATGAAAATTGTCCGCTATGAAGGACTCTATATTGGGTTGCCAATGGTTTTCTACCGTAGCGGCCACGTTCCTGCCAACTGGGAGGGTTTTAAAGATCTAACCCTGCATCCAGAGGTCCGCGATCTGATCACTCGCAGTGGTGATTGGACGGGGCTGCACGTCATTCAGCTGATGTGCAGTCGCGACTTGCGAAAATGGAAGCGGCTGGGAGAAAGGAAGCCCTTCATCAATCCATCGCACATCGGCAGCGGCGCTTACGACACATTGGGCATGACATCGCCCGGTTCGATCGTGGAACGCGATGACGAACTTTGGCTCTATTACGGTGGCCTGCGGACGTACGCCAACGTGAGCCTTGGCAACAACGACCAGGGGGCTGCCTGCCTGGCCGTTTTGCGCCGCGACGGTTTTATCTCGCTCGATGCGGGAGAGTCGGCCGGTACGCTGGACACCGAACCGTTTACGATGCCAGCGGCCCGTTTGATGGTGAATCTGGATGCGGCCCACGGGGAACTTCTCGTCGAGTTATTCGATGACAGCGGCGAACGCCTGGCCAAATCAAAACCGATAAAAGGCGACCTGCCGCGGGGTGAACTCCAATGGTCCGCCGGCGATCTTGCTCAATTGGTCGGACAGACGATTAGTCTCCGCTTTACGCTGCGCGACGGGTCGATTTATTCCTACTGGTTTGAGTGAAAACCCTGTAGGACGGGCACTCCTGCCCGTCCAGCGTTGGACAGCGGTACGGACGACGCGCCAGGAGTGCCCGTCCTACAAAGCCCAACCGCCGAGCCGATTCCCAAAAACAACAAGATCACAGCCGATGGCTCAGGTACCGTCGCCGCGCGAAGATTTCCCGGAATCTGGCTGATGTTCCCCGGCGCTACCAACGCGCCGTTAACGAGATCTCCGCTGATTGTGCCCGTACCGCTGCAGGTACCGGTCTGGCAGTCGATCGTCCCACTCCCGCCAGAGATTAAGTTGTTATTGATCGAAAGCGTTCCCTGGCCCGTTTTGGTCAGCGTGTTGCCGTTAAGATCCAACCTGTTGTTAAACGCCATTGAACTATCAATCCCAACGTCAACGCTCGTCGAACCGTCTAATTGAACGTTGACTTGAAACTGATGATTCCCTTGATTCACTGTAATGCGGGGATCGAGTGGGGGTCCAGCCGTGCCGACAGCCAGATTCACCTGTCCGACACCGGTCAGATTATACGAGTTACTACCGTCGAATGTGATGGAATTGACTGTCACCGCCTGATCGGTGACGACGGTTCCCCCGCCACCCAACGCAGCAAAGTTCGCCCCATCCACAAAACCGCTGGGAGTCCAGTTGGTGACTACATTCCAATCGCCTGGCGTGGACCCCGACCATTCAAATGACGTTGGCGACGGCGCAGGCGTCGTTGCTAGCCCGTCGAGCCAATGGCCCGGATCGTCTTCACCCGTTTCGGCTCGCCACCAGATTCGACCGACCGGCAAATCATTGTTGCTATTGTAGACGCCGCTAGAGACATTATTGATGAGGACCTCATTGGTGTTAGCGTCCAGGTCGGCGATCACGGTCATCAAGTTCCATTGATCGGGAGGAATATCGGCGCCGATGGAACCTCCTCCAGCTGCGTCATCGCTGAAAAACGTATCGGTACCTTTCCTCAAGATGTAAGCATGTGTGTTGCCGCCGAATGGTGTTCCATTCACGTTGTTGATGTTGTCATCCAGCACGACCATGCTTTGCCATTGGCTGGTGGTACCAGCCTCCATGTATAGGCAAACTCGATCGTTAACACACCCGAATCGACCGTTTGCGTAAAGATCGCCCAGTCCACCTGACCGACGACGCTCGACGTAGGTGGTTCCGTTGGCAGCTCCCAAGGGCCCGGGCGGACCGACCGGACCAGTAATCAAGGTATTGGTGACCGGTGCGCCGCTATTCGTCGTCCAAACACCAATCTCGGCAGTCATCACAGTGCCGGCCAGATCCTCGATGTCATCCTCGAATAGGACACTCAGCGTGTCATGCGTCACCTTGACTGCCAGGCACGTGTTGATCGTCGGTCCTGACGCGAGAGGGGCGAAAACGACAAGCGTGACCGTCGTGACACGTGCGCGTTTCGACATGATTGCATGCCTTTGTGATCAGGATGACTGAGTGCAAGTTGACTTGTGACCGTCAATTGAAACCTGATTACATGCAAATGTCAAGAAACTATAGGCAAGATCCGTTTTTTTTTTAGAGCTCATGTTCAATATACGTGTTGAATCGTTAGACGTCTCCCGCGTCGCCGACGGAGATATTTGCCACTGTTCAACACGCTCTCCAATCGCTTGCACTCATTCTCAGGTTCACGAGTGATTGTGTGGCACTGGCTCTGCCAGTGTTGGAGGCAGCTTTCCATTTCCTTGAACTCTTGCATAACGGAACGTCCCCTCACATTCCACTGGCGGAGCCAGTGCCACACAACCTTGTTTCAAATGTTGCGTTTGAAATGCAAGCGGTTGGAATCGTCCACGGCAACGGTCCATCAGTCCCGCACCTTCTTCCCGTCCTTAAATAGCTTTAAATGTGCTTTAATGCTTTTGACACCCGCGACATCCTTGCTTGTGGACGCAAGCTTAAACGCTTCGTTTGCCGCTTGAATCGCCGCTTGAAACTGCCCGTTGGCCGCATACGCCACTGCAAGCGTGTCGAGCACAGATGCCACACGATGTTTTGTGTGGCGCGCAGCGTTTTTCGCATGAAGAACGGCTTCGACGGGGTTGACGACACTGGGATCATTAGCGGTGGCCAACAAATAGGCCAGATTGTTCAACGTGGCGACGTTTTTTGCATCGATGCGCAGCACCTCATGGTAATGTTTTGCCGCTGTCGCCTCCTGTCCCTGCTGATTCAATATCGCTGCCAAAAGAAAGTGTGCCCCGGCGAAATCCGGATGGTCCCGAACCAACTCGTGCAGCAATCGACTGGCCTGATCCACCTGATTTCCGCGTAACAGCAATTCACCTAACCGCAGCCGTGCCTTGGCATGCTTTGGATCCAGTCGCACGACTTCACGGTAATGCCTAGCCGCTTCATCGGGTTGATTCTGCTTCAAATAGAGACTGCCCAGTCCCAGGTGGGCGTCAATGTTCGCTGGGTCGAGTCGAACGGTCTGCTGAAACTGGGCCGCGGCATCTTTCCAACGCCGTTGGGCTGCCAACACCAGGCCCAGGTTCATGCGGATCGAAGGGTCGTCTGGATCCTGGCCGGCGGCAGCACGTAGTTCAGCCTCCGCCTGTCGCACCTGACCTTGCTCGAGAAGCATTCCGGCCAGATTCATACGAGCTCTGGGCAAGTTCGGGTTGAGGCGAATCGCTTCACGAATTTGATCGACCGCCAATTCCGAGTCACCCCGCAACCGCAGGAGATCCGCCAATGCGACCAGGGCATTCGAAAATCCGGCCTCTTGCTCCAGCCGGTTGCGATGGTCCGCGACATACTGGATGGCGTCGTCGAGATAACCTCCGTCAACGAGCGGTCGGAGCACCGCCGGGGCAAGACCGGTAGGAGTGGGCGCTCGATGCCAGTGATCGGTAAACGGCAGCGCAGCCTGTCGCAGCGCGTCACCTTCCAGCGGCAGTCGCTTGACGTCATCGATCAGCACTTCCATACTCACCGGGCCACGATAAATTGCAGCAAGCCGCCCCCGGCTGTCCAACAACACACTGG
>Ga0310342_100003523_pt1 | contig 10296 bp, 12 predicted proteins | sample S15DNA20500_MG_FD_206155 | JGI IMG/M metagenome (GOLD analysis project Ga0310342, IMG submission 206155) | Marine microbial communities from station ALOHA, North Pacific Subtropical Gyre - S1503-DNA-20-500_MG | ecosystem: Environmental > Aquatic > Marine > Oceanic | place: Pacific Ocean: North... | reverse complement strand
TCAGCCATTATGCAATGAGGAAAATTCTGTAAATCTTTATTATTTCCTATTTTTAATTTTTGATGCATTACTGATCTAATATTTTTATCTACTTTTCCTTCTGGTTTATCAGGTTGACCACCAACTTGTGCATCTGCCCATTTATCTTCTTCAATACTGTTTCTTACAAGATTGATAAATTCATCATTAAATTCTTTTTTCCAGATAACCTGCCAATCTACTTTTGGATTAGCACATTTCTCAAATTTATAGAACATTATTTTTTATCTTCTCCATTGGGTTTGGTTTCAAGTCTTAGTAAATCTTCTTGAATATCATCCTTAAAGCCGTGATAATCTAATTGTTTAAGATTCAAATCTTTAAATTCTTCTGCCATTTTATTAACAAATTCATTTAATAATAAACCCGATGGATCATCAGAATTGTGTTCTGCATTAACGTGTTCTACAATTCGTTTAAACATATAAGATGGATTACCACCCCATTGTTCTATAAATTCCTGTTCTCCTTTTGTAATTTTTCCTCGTTCTCTAACATCTCTTACGCACTGTCTAATAGACCTCATAATGTGATGTTTTTGTTCCCACTTCTCAAAATCTTCTTCTGTTTGTAGACCATATTTTTGAACTATATCGTCATAACATTTTCGAAGTATTAATATATCTTTTAGTGCTCCTTCTATATAATCAATACCTCTATTAAAACCTACAATTTCTTTTTCAATTTTTAATTCTAATTCTAATATTTTTAAATCATCTTTTTCTGTTTCTAATTGTCTTTTATATCTTTCAACTTTAATTTGGTTTTGTTTGTGTTTATATTTGTGTTCAAATAAAGCTTCTTCCTTTTTCTTCATCTCTGCTGAAATTTGTCGAAGATTTCTACTAGGCGTGTCCCAACTAAGCGTTAAATTTTTAATTGTCCATTGTGAATTTCTTCTTCCATATTTTTTATGTTCTCTTGCAACATGGCGAATTGCCAATGATGCTTTTTGAAAATTCTCTTTAGTAGTTAAACCACCAAAAGACTTTTTATCATACAAAGGAGAATTGTGCATTTCTGAAGTTATCAAACCCCAATGCTTTGTCTTTTCCTTATCATTAACAAGATCTTGTTTTACTGTATCTATTTCTTTTTTTTCCATTATTTTTTTAATCTGTCCAATTTCCTTGTGCACCGTGAACTGTTTCTGTCGTTTCTCCAACATCTGTAGCATTAGCATCAGAAGCAGTAGAAAATTTTGATATTTGGTCCAAGCTTGCGTTTGGGGGATAAGTTGCACCACCTATTTGATAACTAACAGTTGGGGCAGATGCACCTCCTCCTTCATACATTCCTTGAAGTAAATTTCCAACATCTGTATTACTGGTAGGAGCAGTCATTGGATATTTTTCTATTAAATCTGTAAATGGGCTATGACTACCAAAATGGTAGGCATGGGTTGTTGAAGTGCTTGATCCCATTTTATGAGTAGCATAAGATGCTTCTCCATAATCAGTTTCATTTCCAGATGATATTCCTAATGAAAAATAAGCTAATGTATCAACTTCAGTTGGACCGGACCCGACTTCTCCACCAGTTTGATATGCTCTGGAATTTACTAAATCTGTGTGAGCACCAAAATGTGCTATATCAGTTGCTAAATCTCCACCAGAATCTGATGTCGAAGCAGGGGATGCAAAAGTTACCTTTTCTATTTGGGTAGTAAAAGGTGGACTAATTGAAGTCGCACCTCCACCGCCACCCCATACAAACCAATTTGAAGAATTACAAGCAGTTCCGCCAAAAGCATGTTTGTTTCCTATTTCTCCAATATCTGCAAGTGTTGCTGGAGAAGAAATACCGTGTCTTACCATTTCATCAGTAGGTGAATTGCCCGGAGTTGTAGTTATTCCACCATACCAGTAAACATAACTGGCAGGATAACCATCTTTTGCACATCCAGTTTGCCAACCTTTTACACCTAAACTTGGGGATGTTTCTCCTATATCAGCAGAATCTCCTTCTGATGCTACTGACATCATTTGTATATGGGCAGATTGATATGTAGGCGATGGATCTCTAAACCCACCACTTCTACCTATTTTTGAATTTGCTTGATATAAAAAAAGATTAACATCATCACCTTCCATATTTAACCATGTTGCATTTTCAGCAGAATGGTCTGAACAAACATACATATCTCCATTTGTTGAGTCTATCCATATAGTACCTTGGTTATATCCTAATCCTGTGTCATCTGTTTTTGCAGGTGCTCCTGCGTTTACGTGAATGACTTTTTTGCTCATGTCACCACTTTCTAGTGTTTCGTCTTTTAATTCGTGTGCTTGTATTTTTTCAGGGATATATTTCATAATTTTTTAAACTCCGTGACAGCAAACATCATCTAAACCAGAAGCAACTTCTCCAACGTCAGTTCCACTTGCTGGCGATCCAAATGCAAATCTTTCTTTTACGTTTCCGGGAGTTGTTCTACTTATTGTAAAACCATGGGTTTGTGTGCTGACACCTCTATTTGCTCCATAAGCAATAAAAGGTGAAGCATGTTCTCCCACATCTGCTCCTGTAAAAGGGCTAGAAAATGCAAATCTTGTAATTTCATCTACTTCTGCTGGGGTTGTGCCTCCACCGCTTACAAAACCATAGCCATTAGAGTTATCTGTATTACCACAAGCTGCATAAGTAGTTCGACTTAATTCTCCAACATCAGATGAATCAGTAGAAGTTCCTTTTTGGTATCTTATTCCCTTGTCTATTCCAGAGCTCGGTGGCGAACCACCAACAAGATAAGTATGTGTATCGTCATCATGAGATGTGGGCCATTCTCTATCAGTTTCAGCATGCTCTGCTACATCAGATGATGAAAAAGGGCTTACAAGTGCATAATCTTGAATTGTATCTCCTGCTCCCGGACCATCATTTCCACTAAATAAATATCCTTTTGTTGCACTCCAACCACTTCCAGCATAAGCTGTTGAGTTATTTACATTTCCTATATCAGATACAACTGCTGGTGATGCTGCTGGAAAACTTGCAACTTCGTCTCTAAGTGTTACAGGAGCAATTCTTCCACTTGCTATAAAACAAGTAGCCGCAGATTTTTCTACTGCTGGACCTAAACTATACATTTCATCAGATAAAGTTCCAATATCAGCAACAGGGTAAGGTGCAGCTATTGGCCATCTGGATATTTCATCAGTTTTAGTTGGAGAACCCGGAAGATTTCCACCGCCTGTTTCGTAGCCATATGATAGTGATTGCCAAGCAGGAGAAATATTTATATCATCAGAGCCATCTTGTGCTGCCCATTGAGCTGCTTCATCAGAAGAACCAATACAAGTATAAGTTTCGCCATTAGAATAATCTATCCATAGACATCCAACAGCGAAACCTGTTCCTTCATCATCGTCTCCGTCTGGAGCCGCTGTAGCCAGATGTATAAAACTTTCTGCAACTGCTGTATGATCTACAGCATTGTCAGCCACATCTTTACCTTCTATTTGTCTAGGTATATATTTAGGCATAAATTTTCCTTATCTATTATGCGTCATTCAATACTTCGTATGAGATGAATAAATCTAAATCACTTGCTGCACTTGCTCCACCTTTTAATATATCATTTTCCATAAGATAGATTGGACTATCTATTACAGATAATGAAGTATCAGCGGGGACGGACACAGTTTTTGCAAGATAAACAGTTGCATCACCTCCAGTTGCAACTGCGTCTGTAGGAACACCGGAACCCATGCCATCCACCAATAAATTTAGATCAGCGTCATTGGTTCCATCTACATTTGAACAAATTATTGTATTTATTTTTACAACTACATCTGCTCCAACTGTTAATAGTGTGTCAGTTAAACCTGTTCCTAGATTCCAACCCGCATTACCTGCGTTAATCGTTGCGACATTTACTATATTTGGGTTTGCCATATATTATTCTCCTTATTAATAAAAATTATCCAAAAACAATAGCCATTGCTATTGCCTTTCCGACTGTTGCGGCTGTATTTAATTGTGTTTGTATAGCTGATGTTACACCATCACAATAATTTAACTCGGCAGCTGTTGCTGTTATATTTGTTCCGCCAATATCTAGTGTTGTTGTAGAAATTTCTCCTGCAATTGTTACTAAACCATTGGCTACTGTAATTAAGTCAGTATCATCAGTATGACCTATTGTTGTTCCATTAATTAGAACGTTATCTATGTCTAGTGAGCCACCACTAATTAATCCTGTTGTTGTAATAGCTGAGGACCCTGTATCAATAGTGCCAAATCCAGAAGTAATTGAGCCGGAATCTAAAGCACCTGTTGTTACAATGCTAGAACTACCTGCTACAACACCATAGATTGAACCTATTGCAGTTCCTCCTATTGTGATAGCATCAGCTTCTACTGTACCATCAAAGTAGGCATCTTTAAATTCTAAAGCATCAGTACCTAAATCTACAATCGCATTTGAACCCGGTGTCAAAGCACCATCAGTTAAAATTAATTGTTTTTCATTACCTGCGTAAAAATTAATTGTATCAGCAGTTTCAAAATCTATTTTAGTCTGATCGTCTTCACCAATTTTAATATCTGTTTTAAATAATGAAGCAATATTTGTTTGTGCTCCAGTTGTTACTTGTCCTGCAAAAGATGTGGCAGTTAATAACCCTGTACTTGGGTTATATGTTAAATCTCCATCAGATTCTAACCCTAAATTACCTCCATCAACATCACCACCTGCTGTAAATATAATAGCATTATCTTCATTTGTACTTTCATTATCTGTTATAGTAACTGTAGTTGCAATAGCTGCAGTACCAGTTGTATCTTGGTTAAGTGTACCAACTGTAAAGTCTAATGTATTATCACCATCTTGATATGCTACAGTTATGCCCGATTCTGTATTTGAACCAACCATAGCCCCTACAGTATCTGCTATATATTCATTAAGAGCTGTTCCGTCTACTGTATAAGCATCGGCTTCAAGAGTTCCATCTATGTCTGCGTTACCACTAATATCTAATGTAGCTGCATCCAACTCCCCTGATAAAGTAATGTTAGTGGCACCTGTAATAGCACCATCCATTGCAACTGCACCGTTAAGATCTATTGTAGTTGCATTAATTTCTATTTCAGTTGCAGTTAAGTCAATTTCATCTGTTGCTCCAAGAGCTAAAACAGTTGCACTAACACCATAAATAAATTGTGATGTATCACTAAAGTATATTCTTTCTGTGCTATTCATTAAGATGTCATCTGAGAATTTAAAGTGCTCCTCATCTTCCATCCAAGTTAAGAGACCATCATTATCATTTGTATTAAATGTAATAGATATATCTGAATCTGCAGCTGTTCCAATTGTTATTGCATTAGAGTATAATTTAGATATTGGTCCACCATCGCCTGATGTACTGCCATCGTGGGTGTGACCACCAGTTAAATCAAATGCATCATTTAATTCTGTAAATTCAGAATTAAGATGATCTGCTACTATTACTTCATCTGTTGCTACTTGTGCTGTTGTATAATTTCTTGTATATCCTGCCATATTTTACCTTCTACCTCCCGGTGTAAATCCTAATTGAAATCCTTTAATAATAAATGGTGATTTTCCGTCAACGTCTTTAATTTTTATTCCTACTGCAAATCCTGAACCAACAACATGTTGTCTAATAAGAGGTATGCCTTCTGTTGTTCCATAAAGTCCGGTTCCATATTTTGCTGTTCCATAGAGTGCAACAGATCCAATATCTGTTAATTGTATTGCAGATGGTTGTGCTGAATCGGGGTCTTCATAGTCATACAACATATAAAGATCTGCATCAAGAACACCTTCTGCTTCATAGTTAAGAATAACTCTTTGCATATTTTTTCTAATTCCTGCATCTCCAAGTATCATATGTGGAGATTGATAGATTGCTGTCATATTTGTTCCGCCTGTTCCATCAACATCTTCAGCAAGTGTATTTCCAGTATCTTGGCGATAAATAAATCCACCACTTCTTTCACCGTGTAATACATATTCATCTCCAGTTATAATTGTGCTGGTGCAACATGCAGGACCAAATCCTTTTATTGTAGAAAATGCAAAACCCTCTTTTGTTTGTGTCATTATTATTCCTTCTGAGTTAGCTTCAGTAGCTGATGTAGACGGAAAGAATAATCGGTATTGATTTTTTTCTTGTACAACAACAGAAGAAATAGTTGCCCCTGTTGAAACACTATCTAATTTGCTTTGTATATTTCTTGATAAACTTCCTAATTCTATATCACCAATTTTTTCAGTAGCAGCAACAGTTCTTAAACCATCGGGTGCTAAAAAAACAAGATTTGAACCAAATTCTTGAACAGAGAATCCATTAACACATCCTAAATCTTGTGTTATTGGAAATAACTGAAAATCTGCATTTGATGAACCTAATAATTGATAAATACTATTTTGGCAGAAAATAATAAGTTTTTCTCTGAATGATTTTAACTGTACTATTACATCAGGTATTTGTATGGCACCTGCTCCATTTGCTGCGGAGAAATCATTCTCATTAAGTAAGGCAGTATATGCTAGTTCTGCAGTATCTGCAGACATACCTGAAAAAAATACACGACCTCTATGGACTGCTACATGTGCTGGATTTGTTGGTGCTGTTCCTGCTCCAGAACCTGCAGATCCATTAAGTAATACATAATTTGATCCGTCATATGTAAATGCATAATTATCATCATCTACACCTACTATTTTTTCAGTTCCACTAAAATTTAATAAATCAAAATTATATCTTACAGCATCTGATCTTGCTGTTGTTATTGTAGACCACGATGCACTTGTACTTGTTGCGGATGCTTTAAATAAACTAGCACCTCGTGCAGCAATAATTGTACTTCCTAATGTTGTAATTCCCAATACATTTCCTGAACCGGAAATTTCATTAGATGTAGATTTTTGTGTTCCATTTATTCTTCTGTAACCACCTTTAATTGATGGTTCGAAATTCTGTAATAATTGTGCTTCACCCGGATCGTATTCAAATGTACTTTTGTCTAGTACTAATCCACCTTTTAGTCTTACGACAAACGGACTTATTTGTGAAGTTACTGCCATTATACCCCTCTCATATATTCTGGTTTGTTAATAAGATCTGTTCTCATTCTTTGTAATCCTTTTTCATACTCTGCTAATGCTATTTGTGCCGCAGTAGGGTCTGAACGCATAACATGTGCATAGTATTTTGCACGTGCTACAACTAAATCGTGAAATCTTGCAGGCATGCCCGGTGTATCTGAATCGCTAGATAAATCGCTAGGAAATGTCCAATAGTCAAAATATAGTGTATAATTACTTTTATCTGGTATTGGTGATAGCCCAAAATATTCTAATTCAGATGTTATTTTTGGAATTTTATATATTTTTGATGGTTTACCATAATTATCAGAGTTATTAGCTTCATCTGTTTGTGCATAGCTATCTTTGTATTCTTCATATGAAAGATATTTTAATTTTGTTAATCCTATATCTTCTGAAATTCGTATGTAATCAACATCTATATTATTTGTATCACTATTAATTATGGTAACATAAGTTGTTGCTTGACTTGCAGAAAAAGATGTGTCTAATACTTTTCCTTCACCATAATTTGTTACAGTTAAAGTTGTACTTAAATCTGTGGTAGCATGTGCAGCATTTCCTACTTTAATAGCTAAACTTGAACCACCTGAAGATGAATCTATCATTCTTACTTGTAAGTTATATGTTTTATTTTTTGTAGTAGAAATTGATTGTGATACAGCTGCGTCATTCAATCTGCATCTTCCATTTCCGCCTGAATTATAAGCTGGTGTACCGCCTCCTACAGCACCTGTTGTAGCATTAGTCCAACTGCTGATGTCTGATGTAAATTCACCATTTGTTATTAATTCTGTTGGTCGAAGTATTACATTATCATAGTCAATAGACACAGCACTACTAGGATATTTGTATTCTCTTTGTCCTGTTTCTGTTGTCTGTGTACCTTCACTATGATTAAATGACCATTCTAATTCTGCATTGTTAACATCACGTATAGCTTTATCAACAAAACCTTTTACAATAGTTTGTATACCTAAAGTAGTACCTACTGTAGTAATTGTTGGTTCATTTAATTCTCTTAATACATTATTTACTGTTACTAGATAAGTTGCCATTAGTTTTCATCCATATATTCTTGTGCTGTTAAAGTTACTGTAATTTTATCTGCTGTTTCTGCTGTTACTTGTATATAATCACCAGATTCTAATATTAAATTTGGTTCAATAATTGTATAATCGAGTGCGGATACATCTTTTTGATATATTAGGTTATATGTTACTGATGCACTACTATCTCGCCAAGTTACTGTTGCATACTGTGCGGCTGATGCATCTGCATTTGTAAGCCATATCATAGGAATTAATGCAGAATGATTGGTTGGAACAGTATATATTGTTGTTGCATTTGTATTAGCTAATGCGGCTCCTGCATTTACATTACGAACACCACCTCTAATTACTCCTTCAAACATCAGTTCCTTCCTTTAATACTTCGTAATTTTGTCCTTTTAATATATCTGAATAGCTTTCATGTATACATACACTTCCAAATAAATTCCATTTATCTTTATACTTTTTTCCTGCTAGATCTATAAAGGTTGTATCTGCATAAAGTTTACATTCTTGAACAGTTCTAAAATTTTTCTCAGATTTTAATATTAGTTTATTATCATCTATACATGTTCCTCCACCAAGTAGGCAGAGTGTTACAAATAAGTAATACATATTATACTCCTTCTATTTTTTTTTCTTGCAACGACAAGCAATCCATTTTGGTGCAAGTCTACACAAGTCAAATAGATATTTACAAAATTTTATTGTTATTTTTTTCATAATGTTCAGTGGAACAATCTGGTCCGCAGTAGACATAGTCATATCTTTGATCTTCGTGAAATTTGGAATTTGACCAATATTGTATCCTTTCTACTTCTTTCCCACAATTCTCACAAAGAAATTTCACTATTTTCCTTTTAAGTCTAAATACTTACATGGGACTATTTCCCCTTTGACTTCTTTTACACAACACATTCCGCATTGTATACATTCTCCTTCGTATTCTTGTTTTTTATGATTCCAAATAAACGTACATTCACTTAGTCCTAGTGGTCTCCATTTTCCATCTGCACATTCATAAGGGTCCCAAAATAATACAATCTCTTTTCCTTTATAGGGTCCTTTTTGAATCTTCATTGGTTCCAGTTTTCCGGGAAATACATCGTAATCTAAATGTAATTTACCAGAGCATACACACCCATCCGGTTGAAACCTTTTTTTTGGATTATCATATACTTTGCATGTATATTTAATCATTCTTTTTTTCTAAAGTCTCTATTAATCTATTCATTTTTCTTTCTAAAATAGATAAACGTATATCTATATTTGGATCAGGACCAACTAATGGGGTTATTATTTGTCCTGTACTTGCTTTGCTTTTTTTCGTTAAATTATGAATTGCCATATATTTTCCTTGACTGTAATTAATAAGAATGTTATACGTAAGTTACAGCCTCCATAAGGTCTAGGGGGAATTTTATTTCCCCCCTAGATTTTAGTTCTTAGTTTCGATCAGTTTCGTCAACGCCTGATACATCAACCATTAAAGCCCAAACTCTAACTTTACCAAGCACATCTTGAGCACCAAGGACTTTTATGTCAATAGTGTCAACTGCTTTAAAAGTTACAGCATTGTATGGAACTCTAACAGCTGCTGGTCCGGTTGCGGCATTTGAATCATGTCCATCTACCCACGCATCTAAAGCTGTAGTTAGATTTCCAGAAGTTGCCGTCCAACCTAAGTCCAGAGTTACTCCAGAAGATGATGCTGTCAAAACTTCAAGACCCGCTGCTAAAACACAAGTTTCAACTGGGATGTTTAAGAATTGCACAAGATCATTTGCTGCTGGTTGTACGTCTGAAGGTGAAAAGTCAACTGTATTTTCAACCAAGTAAGGTACCCTTTTTATAGAAGGGTGACCTACGGTACCGGCATCACCGGTTTTTGTATGTGTAGCCATATATTTATTCTCCTATAAATTAAGCGTGTCTTAAAACACCGCTATAAACTGCGGCAGCTCTAAGAACTTTACGTCCAAATACGTGTAAGCCTCTCACGATATCTGCAAAACTTTCAGTATCACGAACAACTTCAGTTTTTGCGATATGTGAAGCAGTTGCTGTAGAAGACATGTGTCCTCCAAGAAAGTAGTAATCAGCAGAAGAACCTGATGGTTCTGAAGT
>Ga0310342_100003521_pt1 | contig 10298 bp, 5 predicted proteins | sample S15DNA20500_MG_FD_206155 | JGI IMG/M metagenome (GOLD analysis project Ga0310342, IMG submission 206155) | Marine microbial communities from station ALOHA, North Pacific Subtropical Gyre - S1503-DNA-20-500_MG | ecosystem: Environmental > Aquatic > Marine > Oceanic | place: Pacific Ocean: North... | reverse complement strand
TTAGTTGCGTCCCTCAGCACTCGACCGAAGAACGAGGATGTGCTCGTGAGATCTTGTCGACCCTTGCGAGGCGGGCCTATCGCCGTCCGGTGACCGAGGATGACCTGAAAGTTCTGCTTGAATTTTTCGACACTGGTCGTTCTAACGGAGGTGCCTTCGACGCAGGGATTCAGTTCGCACTTGAGCGGTTGCTTGTTGATCCCGACTTTCTGTTGCGTGTTCAGCGCGACCCGGTCCGACTTGCCACTGGACAAACCATCTACCCTCTTAGTGACTTGGCGGTGGCCTCAAGATTGTCGTTTTTCCTCTGGAGTAGTATTCCAGACGACGAACTACTCTCTTTAGCTGAGCAGGGGCGGCTGACTGATCCGGCAGTGCTTGAACAGCAGACGTATCGCCTTCTCGCGGACGCGCGTGCGGTCGAGGCGCTCGTCAACGATTTCGCCGCTCAGTGGTTGAACTTACGTCGGATTCGGGAGGTCGTGGTCGATCCGAACCAATACCCTAACTACGATGAGTCACTGCTCCAGGCGTTTAAACGCGAAACGGAGCTATTCGTTGGTAGCACGTTGCGCGAGGATCGCAGTATCTCTGAGCTACTCGACGCCGACTATACCTTCGTGAACGAGCGACTGGCGAGACATTACGGGATCCAGGGTGTGTACGGTAGCCGTTTTAGACGCGTTGCGTTGCCGGATTCTGATCAACGCGGTGGTCTGCTTGGCGAGGGCGCACTCTTGGCGACTACCTCCTATCCCGACCGCACTTCGCCGGTACTGCGTGGTAAATGGTTACTCGATAACATCTTTGGTCTTCCGGTCCCACCGCCTCCACCTGGTGTTGATACCGATCTGGAACAGGAACCTGGTATCCAGTCGGCTTCGATCAGACAGCGGCTCGCGCGACATCGTCGGAGCCCAGCCTGTGCCAGCTGTCATGCGGTGATCGACCCACTCGGGTTCGCGTTGGAAAACTTCGATGTCATCGGCGGGTGGCGCACCCACGATGAATCGGGACAACCGGTCGATGCGACCGGAACCACGGCGAGCGGCGTGCCAGTTGAGGGACTGGTAGGGCTTCGGGCTCTGCTGCTCGACCGGCCAGAACAGTTTCCCCGCACCGTGACTGAAAAGCTTCTGGCGTATGCACTTGGCCGGCGGTTAGAGTATTACGATCGACCGACGGTTCGCCGGGTCGTCGATGGCGCAGCGGCAGATAGCTATCGCTGGTCTTCTCTGATAATTGGGATTGTGAAGAGTCCGACGTTTCTAATGAGGGCGATCGACACTATCGACTAGGTTTGAGGCAAATATGAACTTTTTAACGACGAAGGCATTGCCGCGGCGGACGATGCTCCGCGGTTTGGGGGCGACAGTCGCGCTGCCGTTACTTGACGCGATGTCCCCGGTGTTCTCACTGCGGGGTGCAGCAGCCGCTACTCCACCCCATCGCTTCCAGGCTTTCTATGTGCCGAACGGTATGGCGATGGAGTACTGGACGCCCAAGGGGGAGGGGACTGACATCGAGCTGTCACCGATCCTGGAGCCGTTGGCGCCGTTCCGCGATCAGATGATCGTGCTCTCAGGCCTCAAGGCCAACTGGAACCATATTCACGCTGGTGCGTCCGGTTCGTTTCTTACCGGCACTACCCGCGGGGGTCGTAATGAAACCGAAATTCTCGCTGACGTGTCGATGGATCAGCTACTTGCACGGCATTTCGCCGATCAGACGCAGGTGGCGTCGCTCGAACTTTCGATGGACCGATCAAACAATGCTGGTGCCTGTACAGGCAACCTAAGCTGCGTCTACACACACACGTTGTCGTGGCGAAGTGCGACCCAGCCGCTACCGATGGAGTGGAACCCGCGCGCCGTTTTCGAGACGCTGTTCGGTGATAGTGGAAGCACCGAGCGGACTGCAAGGGAAGCGCGGCTGCAACAGCATAAGAGCCTGCTCGATTCGGTGCACGACAAACTGGCGGCGTTGCGGCAAGAACTGGGGCCACGCGACCGGACGAAGGTCGAGGAGTATACGGAAGCAATCCGTGATGTTGAGCGGCGCATTCAAAAAGCTGAGGAGCAGCGTGACCTTGAGTTGCCGTTACTTGAGCAGCCGCAGGGTGCCCCGGCTGTTTTTGAAGATCATCTCGAGTTGATGTTCGATTTAAAGTTGCTGGCGATGCGGTCTGATCTGACGAGAGTTATCTCGTTTATGATTGGCAAGGAACAAAGCGCGCGTCCGTACCCACAGATTGGCGTGCCCGAAGCGCATCATCCACTGTCGCACCATAACAACGTGCCGGAGCTGGTCGAGCATATGTCGAAGATTAACCGCTACCACACTAAGCTCTTCTCGCAGTACCTGACGAAGCTCGGTGCGACGCCTGAGGGTGACGGTACATTGCTTGACCACATGACGATCCTGTACGGCTCTGGCATATCCAACAGCACTCGTCACTCGGGCGACAACCTACCGCTGATGTTGGTTGGCGGTGGCGCCGGCCGCCTGCCGAGTGGGCGGCATCTTACTTACGTGGATGAACCGTCGATGGCGAATTTGCTGGTCACTCTCATGGATAAGCTCGATGTGCCGGTTGAACGGGTCGGAGGGAGCACGGGAGCCCTCCCAATCGACACTTTGACTGGGTTGCTGTAGCCGGGGGCTTCGCCAAGCAGGCGAATTCAGACCAACTTCACGAGGGTCTTGGTGAACCGGCCAAGTTCGGTGTGGACCGTGCCTATGGTCACTGAGCGTGTATTCGTTCTGGCAGTGGGTTTGTACCTCGGGTGCGCTGCCTCCGCGGGCGCCGCTGAGATCCCTCCCCTGATCGACGCGGTCCGTGAAGGTGATACGCCTACAGTGCTGGCCTTGCTTGCTCAGGGGGCCGATGTCAACGTAACGGAGGGGGATGGTGCTAGTGCGCTGCACTGGGCGAGCTATCGAGACGACGCCAGGGTTGTCGGGTTACTGCTGGACGCTGGTGCCGATGTGGACGCGACGAACGACCTTGGGGCGACACCTCTTTGGGTTGCCAGCCAGAACGGCAATGCGGTAACGGCCAGTGCCTTGCTCGAGGCTGGTGCGGATCCGAACTTAGTTCTTCTAGCGGGAGAGTCACCGTTAATGGTTGCCGCCCGTTCGGGTTCGCACGATGTTGTCGATCGCCTACTGACGCATGGGGCCGAGATCGATGCCAGTGGAGCGCGCGGTCAGACAGCTCTTATGTGGGCGGTTGCGCAGCGTCATGCCGTTGTCGTCGAGACCCTGCTGTCTCACGGCGCAGACGTTCATGCTCGGTCTGACGTCTGGACGCAAATGATGGCGGTTCCACCACACAGCTATACGAAGCGAGAGATCCCGCATGGCGGGAACACGGCCTTACTGTTTGCTGCTCGGGTTGGGGCTCTAGAGTCTGCACGAGTGCTTATTATGGGAGGTGCTAATGTAAACGATGCTGATGCTTGGGGAATTAGCGCGACGACACTAGCCGCCCATTTAGGTCAGGCAGACCTCGTTGACTATTTGCTCGATGCTGGTGCTGACCCTAATGCCGCTGAAGCTGGGATTGCGCCACTGCACAATGCGGTTATGCTCAACGATGTAGAGACGGTGGAGGCCCTGCTCGACCATGGGGCTGATCCAAACATACGACTACGAACATGGAGTCCGACGCGTCGAGCGTCGCGGGACCGTTATTTCCCCGCGTCACTTGTTGGTGCGACACCATTTTGGCTCGCGGCACGTTTCGCTCGTGCCCAAATGATGCGTTTATTGGTGGACCATGGAGCGAACCCATTATTCGTGCATGAAGTCGACTATGTTGTTGATGGTCGTTACGAGCGGATAAACGAACGGACGACAGCCTTGATGGCGGCCCTTGGGATGGGTGGCGGTCGGTTGCGGGCGTGGGTGCCATCCAGTCCAGTGGAAAGTGAAGCACTGACCCTTGAGGCGATACGTCTGGCGGTCGAACTTGGTGTTGATGTGAATGCCGTCGACGCAAGCGGGCGCACGGTGTTGGACGGTGCGCGCGCCGTTCCTCTGGATGCGGTTGTGGTGTTCCTTGAATCAAGAGGCGCGGTTTCCGGCACGCCGTAACGTTTGCCGTACAGTTCCACCAGCTGGAATAATTCTTAACGAAGGAACACTTTCGATCATTTGTATCTATAGGCTTAAATCTTGCGGCCCATTATCTGCTTTGCGATAGTTTGCAGTTGTATGTTTGATGTGCCTTCGTAGATCTGGCCGATCTTCGCGTCCCGGTAGAGCTTCTCAACGGGGTAGTCCTTGGTGTACCCCACGCCTCCAAATAGTTGTATTGCGAGTGAAGTCACACGTTCTGCCACTTGTGACGAAAAGAGCTTGGCCATTGCTGATTCCGTCAGGAATGGCCGTTCCGCGTCACGTAGACGAGCGGCGTTGTAAACTCCCAGGCGAGCCATTTCCAGTTCTGTCTGTCCCTGGGCCAGTTGAAACTGTACAGCTTGGAACTCAGCTATCGCCTTGCCGAACTGAGTGCGCTCACGTACATAGGCAAGTGTGTGATCAAGTGCGCCCTGCGCCAGGCCCACCATTTGTGCGCCGATACCGATCCGCCCTTCGTTCAGAGTTTGAATTGCGACTCTGTAACCGCGTCCAGGCTCACCCAGGATGTTTGCTTTAGGGACTCGACACTTGTCGAGGATTACCTCGCAGGTACTGCTGGCGCGAATACCGAGCTTGTCTTCCTTCTTGCCGACTTGGAGTCCGGGGCGGTCTCGCTCAATGACGAACGCCGTGATTCCGTGATGACCTGCCTCCGGCGCAGCGTTGGCCAGTACTATGAACAGACCGGCCTCCATGGCATTTGTGACCCAGAGTTTCCGTCCACTCAAGACGTAGGTGTCGCCATCTTCCACCGCGCGCGTCGTGAGCGCGAAAGCATCGCTGCCGGAACCTGCTTCTGACAATGCGTAGGCCCCCACTGTGTCGCTGGCAAGCTTTGGGAGAAATCGTTGCTTGACGTCACTGGAACCCCATTTCAGTAGCGCGTTAACAACCAGTGTGTTCTGCACGTCTACCATGACGGCCACTGACGGGTCGACGCGAGATAGTTCCTCGATGGTGATAACTGACAGAAAAAAATATCCGCCGCCGCCTCCCAAGGCTTCTGGAATTTCGATCGCCATCACACCGAGTTCGAAGAGTCGGTCGATCAGTGCGGCTGGGATAACGGCTTGATCGTCCATACTGCGAACTTGTGGAGCGATTTCAGCCTCTGCGAATGCCCGAACATTGTTCCGTAGCAGTTGTTCATCCTCGGAAAGCTGGGTTAGTGGCGGTGACTGCGCCGAGATGTTGGTCAATGGAATTACCAAGATGAAGTTAGGAATCAGAAGCGCAGGAAGGTCGATGGTCAGTTCTATTCCAGTTGCCAAATATGTGACCCAGGACAATGAAAAATACGTTTTCAGAGTCAAGGCTGACCGGAGTGTTATTACTCGGGATTTCCATTTACTGTCGTCCAACTACTCACACGAACGACGACTCCTCGTATTCACCCCAGACGTCGCGAAGGGCATCGCACATTTCTCCCACCGTAGCGTAGGCTCGCACAGCTTCGAGCAGCGGTGGCATCAGGTTGTCGGTCCTGAGGGCGGCGTGGCGCAGTCCATTTAGGGCACTGTCTACGGCACCACCGTCACGAACGTCCCGTATTTGTGCGAGTCGCTCGCACTGTACTTTGGCTGCTCGCTCGTCGACGTGGAATGGTTGTACATCGCTCTCTGTTTCGTTGGTGAAGCAGTTAACCCCAACGATGCTCTGCTCACCGTTTTCCACTCCCTGTTGAAATCCATAGGAGCTTTTGGCTATTTCGCGCTGTGGATAGCCTTGTTCGATTGCCGCAACCATACCTCCTAGCTCGTCGATCCGCTGGAAGTAGTCACGGGCGCCGTCCTCCATATCCCGGGTGAGGCGCTCTACAAAATAGGAGCCGCCGAGTGGGTCGACGTATTTAGTCACTCCGCTTTCGTGGGCTATGACTTGCTGGGTCCTTAGCGCCAGAAGAGCCGAGTCGCTCGTCGGCAGCGAAAGGGCTTCATCAAGGGAGTTAGTGTGCAATGAGTTGGTGCCGCCTAACACGGCTGCCAGCGCCTGAATCGCTGTGCGAACAACGTTGTTGTAGGGCTGTTGTGCGGTCAGCGACACACCGGAAGTTTGCGAGTGAAACCGCAGCTTCCACGACTTTTCGTCGGCCGCTCCGAACTTGTCACGCATCACCGTTGCCCAGAGCGTACGCGCCGCTCGATACTTGGCAATTTCTTCGAAGAAATCGTTGTGTGCGTTGAAGAAAAAAGAGAGCCGTGGCACGAAAGCGTCAACCGCTAGGCCCGCGTCGACGCCGTACTGTACGTACTCAATCCCGTCACGTAGGGTGAACGCTAGCTCTTGCAGTGCTGTGGCTCCTGCCTCACGGATGTGATAGCCGCTGACCGAGATGGTGTTCCAGTTCGGCACCTCTTTGGCGCAGAACCGCAAGGTGTCGACCACCAATCGCATGGAAGGCCGCGGTGGATAGATGTATTCCTTCTGTGCGATGTACTCCTTTAGAATGTCGTTCTGGATCGTGCCGGACAAACTGGGCCACGGTACGCCTTGTCGTTCCGCCACGACAAGGTACATTGCAAAGATCATCGCGGCTGGCGAGTTAATCGTCATGGACGTAGAGACGTCCTTGAGTATTATCCCGTCGAATAGCCGCTCCATGTCCGCGAGTGACGTGATGTTGACTCCGCACTTGCCTACTTCTCCTTGTGAGAGTGGGTGATCCGGGTCACGTCCCATCAAGGTTGGTAGGTCAAACGCTACACTGAGTCCGGTACCGCCGTTAGACAGCAGCTCTTTGTAGCGTTGATTGGTTTCCTCGGGTGTACCAAATCCGGAAAACTGTCGCATCGTCCAAAGCTTGCCCCCATAGCCGCTGGCGTGGATTCCACGGGTATAGGGAAATCGTCCTGGTGCTTCGAGCGAGGCTGTTCCCGCGAGATCTTCGGCAGTGTAAAGTTCCTTGACATCCCGCATGGGCGCGATTGTACAGAATTGGTCGGACTTTGCCGTCACCTTGGAAGTTGTTTTCGTCATGAGTTCTTAGTGAGCTGCGACGGTCTTTTCTTCTGCCGAGTGGAGAAGTGCCAGTCAATCTCGATATCCGGCATTGTAGGGGCTAAAGCCCGCAATCGTTGTTCCATCTTCGGATGGCCAGATATTACGATCGTTGACGGTTACAGCAAGTGTTGATCAAGATCCCAGGCATTGCGCGCCATCTGTGCCCGAATGGTCTCTTGACAACCTTAGATTATCCGGCTAACCCTCAGGGTTAGAATCGTAACGAATAAAATTTCTGTCTACGAGGATGTAACGTGGAGACGCCGCTTACCCCGATCGAGTTCCAGCGGCGCGCGCGAACGCTTTATCCGGATCGCGAATGCGTCGTTGATGGTGCCACGCGTTTAACCTATGAGCAGTTTTTCGTCCGGTGTGACCGTTGGTCAGCCGCGTTGCAGCGTCTGGGGCTTCGAAAGGGTGATCGTGTCGCTTACGTTTCCACCAACACGAGTACCTACCTGGAATCCTTCTATGCAGTTCCGCAGATCGGTGCCGTGCTCGTACCGATCAACTTCCGTTTGAATCTGGCTGAGATCCAGTACATCGTCCAGCACTGCGGCGCGAAGGTCCTCTGTGTACACTCCGACCTTATTGACACAATAGGGGCGATTCGCCAGTCCTGCCCGTCGGTTGATCATTTTGTCGCTTTGGAAGGCATTCGGGACGGTTGGCAGGATTATGAACGTCTTCTTGAATCTGTACCTTGTGGACCTGATCGAGTAGAGATTAACGAGCGTGATTTGCTGACGATCAACTACACGAGTGGAACGACGTCGCGACCGAAGGGCGTCATGATTACCCACCGTAACGCTTATATGAACGTGGTGGGAACGTTGGTACATATTCCGATGACTTGTGCGGACCGATATCTCTGGACATTGCCGATGTTCCACGCCAACGGGTGGACTTTCGTCTGGATCGTTACAGCTGTCGGGGGATTACACGTCTGTTTGCGCAAGGTCGATCCGGTCCAGGCTTTTCGGTTGATTCGCGACGAGCGAGTGACGATGCTGTGTGCTGCCCCGACTGTTCTGATCGGGTTAGCTGGTGTATCTCCGACCCAGCGCGGTGAGGTTCCGAGCGGTGTGCGGGTGTTAACGGCCGGGGCACCGCCTGCCGCAGCAACGATCCAACGTGTCGAGGGGGAGCTGGGTTGGGAGTTAACTCACGTGTACGGGTTGACCGAGACGGCACCGTTCATTTCCGTCTGCGAGTTTCGACCGGAGCATGCGGATCTCTCACCAGAGCAACGAGCCGTCGTTAAAGCTCGCCAGGGAGTGGAGTTGATAACATCCGGCGAATTGCGGGTCCTCGACAAGGATGGCAACGCGGTACCCCGCGATGCGAGGACGCTAGGAGAGATCGTTGTGCGGGGAAATGTCGTCATGGCAGGTTACTACGACAATCCGGACGCAACGGCAGAAGTAATGCGAGACGGTTGGTTCCATAGTGGTGATGCGGCAGTGGTGCACCCAGACGGGTATCTCGAAATTAGAGATCGGTTCAAGGATGTAATCATCAGCGGAGGAGAGAATATCTCCTCAGTTGAAGTCGAGGGCGTCCTCATGAGTCACCCATCTGTTCAGGAAGCGGCTGTGGTCGGGCTACCTGACCAGGATTGGGGTGAGACCCCGCACGGCTTTGTGGTGTTGGTACTAGGAGCTACACTGACGGAGTCAGAGCTGATCGAGTACGCGCGAAAAAATATGGCACACTTCAAGGTGCCTCGCAGGGTTGAGTTCGTTACGGAGCTACCTAAGACCGCGACCGGCAAGATCCAAAAATACATCTTACGCAACCGGTCCAGCGCCATCTCAATGCAGTAGTTTGGCGCTGAAGAATTACCCGGTTCTTTCAGGAGTCTCTCCTGTTGACGAGCGGTATAATCAACCCTTCGCCCGGATGTGCTCTAGGGAGGTTCCGATGAAGATTTTATTGGTTACGCTTGTCACGCTTGTGCTGCTGGTGCCGGTGTTCGCCTCAGCTCAGCAGGAGGAGACCTACGATTATTGGAGACCGCAGCGGGACATGATTCGCCGCGGTCAGCAAGCCGTTTTCATGTGTAACGGGTTGTTTACCAGCAATCGATCCTTAGAGAATGTCTTCGCTCAGGAATTGGCCTTTCTCCCCAACCCAGTTGGCACGTCAACGGGTGGTGACTACCAGATCAACGAGGCTCGGAAGGCGGTAGCTGTCGGGGCTCACGATGGTACGCCGATTATGCGGGCTGCGTTCCGTGAGGGTGTTGGTTGTGTGATCCTGGAACCTGACCAGACATTTGAGGATATCGAACGCTTGCCAGAACTCAGACTTCCGTATCCCTCTGGTGACCCAGCGACGATGGCTTGGCCAGACGGTGACCTGATTCCGAACACTTTACCGACGGGCGAGGTCGATGGATTAGTACTGCAGGAAGCGTCCAATTGGGCCTTTGACCGCGAGTCGCCGGAACAGGTCACGTTAAGTCTGCTGGTGGTGCACAAGGGACGGATCATTCACGAGCGCTATGCGCCAGGAGTGAATATTACAACGCGGACCCGCACATGGTCGACGGCGAAGAGTATCGCCGTGACCTTGATTGGAATGCTGGTCGATGAAGGCAAGATGCATCTCGATCAGCCACTGGGGTTTGAGTGGTTGCCACGAACTGGTTCCTCCGGCACCGACCCTCGTAACGCCATCACTCTTCGCCATGTACTCAACATGTCAAGTGGACTCGACACCGTCGACAATGGCGGTCTTGAGTACGCGACCGGATCGGGGATGTCGTACTGGGCGGGTGCGAGCTCGGTGAAAGGTGCGTTGCGCCAGGCGTTGATCCGAAGGCCTGGGACCAACTGGGACTACGAGAACTACGACACGTTACTTGCAGTGTACAAGATGAAACAGGTAATCGGTGACGAGCAGGCTTATCGCGAGTTTCCACGCCGCCGGCTTTTAGACAAGATCGGGATGGGGAACACGTTAATCAGCGCCGACCGGTTCGGTGACTTCATCCTCAGTAGCCAGGTCTATACGAACGCGCGTGACCTGGCACGGTTTGGCCTGCTCTATCTGCAAGGTGGAGTTTGGAACGGGGAGCGGTTGATCTCTGAGGACTGGATCGATTTCGTACGGACGCCGGCACCGGCGACAGTGGAGCGCGGTCGCCA
>Ga0310342_100003519_pt1 | contig 10301 bp, 10 predicted proteins | sample S15DNA20500_MG_FD_206155 | JGI IMG/M metagenome (GOLD analysis project Ga0310342, IMG submission 206155) | Marine microbial communities from station ALOHA, North Pacific Subtropical Gyre - S1503-DNA-20-500_MG | ecosystem: Environmental > Aquatic > Marine > Oceanic | place: Pacific Ocean: North... | reverse complement strand
CTCTAGCCGAAACGCTAGCCGATCGGGACCGTCGCGCACGCGAGGGCCCTTCTCGGCGCTCCAGCGTTCGCTGCGGTGCATCAGGAGCTTCGCGGCTCTCCCTGGGGGTCGTCCGTCGAATCTGGCGACGTGCTGCCATTCGGATTTCCGGCCCGCTTCGGGAGCGCGAGTACGACCAGTTCCTTCGTCGCCCGCCAGCGCTCGGGTGCCCCCAGGCGGATCAACAACGCGTAGCCGAGGGCCGCTGCCGTGATGGCGGCGGCGAGTCCGAAGTACACGTTCACTCGATCTTCGAGCGCCGATGTGACACCGAGAGCGATCGAGACTGCGACAACCGAAGCCAGTGCCGGTGCCACGTAACCGGCGAGCAACTCGCGGAAGCGAATCTGGATCAGCTTGCGGACGGCCAAGAGAGTGCCCGGATACAGGAGGTAGCCACGCAGGGCAACGACGACCGCGACCGCTGCAATCCCCCATCGGGCGGCCACGAGGATTCCAGCAACGGTGATGAGTGCTCCCACGAGCGATTCGACCAGCGCCCACGACGGCCTTCCCATCGCGACCATCACCGAGCCGTTGTACTGGAGCGAGTGAATGATTCCGTGAAGCGCGAGGATGCGCATGATCGGGATGCTCGCGTGCCACTGGTCTCCGAACAAAGCCGGGATGAGTACTGGTGCCAGGGCCGCAACACCCGCAAAGGCGGGGAACGAGACCAGGCTGGTGGTGCGTGTTGCCGAGTAGAGGGCTCGGCGCACGCGCTTCGTGTCTCCCTGCATCCTCGACATGACGGGTACAGCGACCTGGCGCAGAGTTCCGTTCACGAAGTCGATCAGCGCCTGGATGGCGCGGAACGCGATCACATAGATGCCGAGTTCTGCGGGTCCCAGGACGTAGCCGATCAGCAGCCGGTCCGAACGCGTTACGAAGAAGCGTGCGAGGTTGGTTCCCACGATGCTGATGCCGAAGCCGAAGATGTCCCCGAAGTGGGTTCTCGAGACGCGCAGCCTCGGCCGCCAGGTGCTCGAGGCCCACAGGATCAGCACTGCAGTGGTCGCGTAGACGAGTTGCTGGACGACGAGGCTCCAGACCCCGTAGCCCGACAACGCGGCGGCGATGCCCGACAAGCCGCCGACAGCTGTGGCCACGAGCGAGCGGAGCGCGAGCGGGCGGTATCGAAGCTCTCGCTGGAGCAGGGCCTGTTGAACCGCACTCAGCGCGCCCAGAAGGATGCCGAGCGAGAGCCAGGGCAGGAGCGGCGCTAACTGTGGCTCTCTGGCCAGAAGCGAAATTGGCTCTGCCAGCCCCGTGAAGACCGCCACCAACACGAGGGATATTCCGATCCCGGTCCAGAAGGCCGTATCGATGTGCTCGGGGTCGAGTTGCTCGCGCTGAACGATGGCCAGCGCGAAGCCCTGGTTGGCCAGAATCTGCCCGAGCGCCAAGAAGGCAGTCGCATATGCGACCAGTCCGAATGCCTCGGGCGGCAGGAGCCGAGCCAGGGCGATGAAGACGAGGAAGTTGGTCGCCTGGCTCCCCCAGTTGCGAATGCCGGTCCACACGACGGCGTCGACGGCTCGCTGGCGCAGGCTCATGCTGGGCGAATGCTATCGCTTCTCGCGACGCACTCCATTCAAGGCTCCTGCAAGCGATTTACAGTCGTCTGCCGTCGCGGAATCGAGGTTCCTCTCCGTTCGGCGTCCGCGGGTTTGGCGAGCCAGTCGCCGCGCTCGTCTTCGGCGGGGTCCAGGGGAGGGTATGCGTGTAGCGGGTCGAGGTGGCGGCGAACCTCTGTAGCTTCGCGGAGCGCACCCAATTCGCCGTCGTTCGCAGTGCTCGAATTTCTCGGTCGCAGTTGCGCATCGGATTCGCTGCGCGCCCCGAGCCAGGGGACCGCGCCGGTGCGGTGCTCCTCGTGCGCGAGAGGAACGAATGTCACCTCGAACTTGAGAGACCGAAGAGTGCGCTGGCCATCGCACCTGGATCCGCGGCCAGAAGCAGCAGGCGCCGGACACCCAGGACTCCTGGCTCGACGACTGGCTCGAACCGATACAGAGATTTTCCCGAGGGGAGAGCCATCTGCTCGGGTTCGACGCCCCGAGGTCGTTTCTCGCCCGCCGAGGAGGGTTTTTCAGCTGATTCGATCTTTTTCGCCACCTCTGAGGCTTCCGGGTCCACTCCCCACATGAGGCACGTGCCCCTGACCGCGCGCGAGGAGGCTCCAATGAGTGCAGGAAACCTTGAGAGCTTGGCGATTTTCGGACTGCTCCTCGGAGTTCTGCCCGCCATCTCGTTCGTCAAGAGGCCGTCGACGGTGGGCCTTCGAGGCTCCATCGGTTTCATGCAGGCCGGCTACCGCGCAGTCGGTGAAGCGGCAAAGGGACCTGCCGAGGCTGCAAAGTACGACGGAGAGTGCCACGCCTGCGGCGAGAACTTCGGGGCCGGCACGCGGATTCGTTGGTCCCAGGGCGTCGGCGCGAAGCACGTCCGCTGCGGCTGAAGCCCGCTGCGAGCTAGCAGGCTTCGCGCAGCACTCCTGGGCCGGGCCGTTCTCTTCGGCCTCCTGCCCCACCCACCCGCCGTTTGCAGCGAGTCATTTCAAAGGCTCGTGACGCAGAACCAGTCTCCGTCTACGGCGCGGACGTCTCCGGCTACCAGGTGGGCGAGGGGTGCGGCTGCCGGAAAGAAGTGCAGGTGATAGTCGATCGTGTAGCGGTAGTAGCGTTGGCGCGGAACGATGATGATCAGGCGTCGAGCGCCGACCCGGCGGAGTTCCTGCACGGACTCGTGGAGCCTTGGGATGTGCTCGAGTGTGTGGGCGCACACGACCGTGTCGAAGCCAGCGTCGGCAAACGGGAGTTGCGGTAGCGCCGTCAGAATCGGCCGCAGTCGATCCGGGGCGCGGTCGCGGGTTGCCTGCAGGAACGGCATCGCCACGTCGACCGGTACGACCGCGACGCCCGCCGCCAGCAGGCGCTCGGTCAGGATGCCGTTGCCGCAACCGACTTCGAGTACCCGGGTGCCGACGACGGCATCGACGATGGCTTCGACCTGCGCGGGCGTAGTGTCGCAGTCGCGGTAGCGGCCGGCGCCCGCGCCCAGACGTTCGTAGGTGGCCTTCAACTCGCCGCTCGTCATCGAGAAGGCCTTCTGCTTGAAATCGAGATCGAATTCTCGCCCGTGAAATGCATTCGTGAGAAGCCGATTCAACGGGCGCAGTTCGCGCACCACGGGTGGCAACCAGTCGTCGAGCAGGTAGCGGACGGCGTTGGTGACGCGGCGATCCAACAGTGGCGCGATGGCTCGCTGGGCCAGGCCGGGGGTCTTCGGATCTTCCGGGCGGTCTGCGGCTTCGAGGACGTCGCACTCCGGCGCTCGGGCGTGCGGCCACCCCAAGAGGAGCGACGCGCGCGCGCGCAGCACGTCCGCAGCAGCGCGTAGCACCACGCGGGGCCTGGCCCCGGTTGCCCTTCCCGAGAGCCTCGGGTGGAACTCGACCGGGACCTCGACCAGGGAGAATCCGCTTCGCGCCGCCCGGATCAGCCTCTCGGCTTCGGCGAAGACTCCCACGGCTGCCACCGGCAAGCGGAAGGCTTCCGTGCGCCCGAGCTTGATCGACCCGGGATCCCCGACGGGTGAGCCGAGAGCGCGAGCGATTCGCCCGTACGCGGCGGAGACCAGTCGACGGTACGGCGTGTACACGCGGCTCTTGTTGTCTCGTGTACCGACGACCAGGTCGGCCCCTCGGTCGATCGCGGCTGCCATCGCACGCAGCGACTCCATCGGCCACTGCCCGTCCGCGCTGATCAGGAACGCGTAGTCGTGGTCTGCCGCTGCATACAGGGCTCGGATCGATGCCTCGATTCCTCGGTTCTGCAGCCGGTGAAGAGGTCGGACTCGCGGATCACGGAGCGCGATCTCGTCCAACTGCTTCCCGGTGCTGTCCGACGAGCCGTCGTTGCAGACGACGACCTCGAGGACTGGGGCAATCTCTGCCCCCACCCGGAGCGCGTCGGCGACGACCGAGTCGATCGTGGCGTGCTCGTTGTAGGCGGGAATCAGGATCGAGAGAGAGCGCAACTTGTTCCTTCGGTGGATCGGGCTGCGATCAATGTAGCGCCTGGCCGTTCACGATCTCAGTCCGGGCGGGAGGGCTTCCGTTTCGGGGCACGGTTCTGCGTCGGCAGGGAACTCGGATTGCTCCCTCCTACCATCGGTTCCAGTGCAGGACGCTCGAGGCCGGCTCGCGGAGTGCGGGTCGGAACTCGCTGCCGATCGTGTAGGCCACCGGGAAGAGGCCTGCCTGCGTGTACTGCTGGTAGGGGATGCCGAGGAGGTCCGCCGTCTCCTTCTCTCTGTGCAGGTGGACCGTCGTCCAGGCGCTGCCGAGTCCACGGCTGCGCAACGCCAGCATCAAGCTCCAGGTGGCGGGCAGGATCGAACCCCACATGCTGGCTTGGTGGAAGACGCTCGCCCGTTCGAGTCGCCCCGCGATGCACGGGATCACCAGAGCCGGCGAGCGGTGCAGATTCTGCGCGAGGTGCATCACCGACTCGGTCATCTGCTCGAAGCGAGGAGGCGGGCCGTTCGCGTACATGCCCTCCTCGCCCGAGTTCACCTGCTCGCTGTACCAGGTGATGGCGTCGTTGTAGAGCCCGGCCAGCCGTTCGATGAGTGCGCGGTCGTCTACCACGACCCATTGCCAGAGTTGGAGGTTCGAGCCATTGGGCGCCTGGAGGGCCAACTCGAGGCACTCCTCGATCAGCTCACGCGAAACCGGGCGCTCGAAGTCCAGCCGCTTGCGGACGGAACGAGTGGTCGAGAGAAGCTCGTCGGAGGAGAAGGGCGGCGTCACGAAAAATTTCCTCGGCGCGATTCTAGTGGATCCGTCGCCTGCGACGGCGGGTGGGCTCGGCAGCTCGCGCCTGCCCTCCGGGCTCTGCGAGCTCCGGCAATGCGGTGTGCCTGGCGAGTTCGGGAAAGGGATCCGTTGCGTGTGGCAGCGCCATCGCTTGCACGAAGTGTTCTTGAAAGGCAGCCTCCACGGCGGTCTCGATCTTCTCCACCTCGCGCACGCGGGTCTCGATTTCGCGCCGCGCGGCTGCGCTCAGCAGCGCCATGACCGCACCGGTTCCGGCTGCATTGCCGGCCGAAGAAACCCGGCTGAGATCGCAGTCCGGAATCATGCCCAGCAGCATCGCGTATTTTACGTCGATGTGGCCGCCGAAGGCGCCGGCCAGGCGAATCCGGTCGACCCGAGGGATGCCCAGCCGATCCATCAGCAGCCGCACGCCTGCGTAGAGAGCGGCCTTCGCGAGTTGGATCGCACGCACGTCGTTCTGCGTGATCTTCAGCATCGGCGACTCGCGAGAGAGGACGTACGCGTATGTGCGGCCCTCGGGCGTGATGCGGGTGGTGCGCGAAGCCAGGCTGCCGTCGATCCGGCCATCGGCACCGATCACTCCGGCCAGGAAGAGTTCGGCGACTGCCTCGATGATTCCGGTTCCGCACACTCCGGTGACGCCCTCAGGGCCGAGTTCTGCTTCGAACTCCTGCTCGTCGGACCACCACTCACAGCCGATCACCTTGAACCGGGGCTCCAGCGTTTCGGGATCGATTCGCACCCGCTCGACCGCACCCGCGGTTGCGCGCTGGCCGCAGGAGATCTGGGCTCCCTCGAACGCCGGGCCCGTCGGGCTCGAGGCGGCCAACAGGCGCTTCTGTCCACCCAACACGATCTCGGCGTTGGTGCCGACGTCTACGAGTAGCGTGGCCCCTTCGTCCTCCCAGGGAGCCTCGGCGAGGAGCATCGCGGCGGTGTCGGCGCCCACGTGCCCGGCGATACAGGGCAGCAGGTACGCGCGGGCCCCCGGGTGCAGGCCGAGGTCGAGTTCGGTGGCGCGAAGCGTGACGGCACCGTCGGTGGCAAGACTGAAGGGCGCAGTGCCGAGTTCTATCGGGCTAATGCCCAGGAAGAGGTGGTGCATGATGGGGTTGGCGACCAGTGTGATCTCGAGCACGTCCCGGGGCGACGTGCCCGCCTCGCCGCTGAGATCGCTGACGAGTTCATCCACCGCCTCACGTACGAGGCGTGTCATCTCGATGTCGCCCCCGGGATTGAGCATCACGTAGGAGACCCGGCTCATGAGGTCTTCTCCGAAGCGGATCTGCGGGTTCATCACGCCGCTGCTCGCGAGCACCTTGCCGCTGCCCAGGTCGCAGAGGTGCGCGGCGATGGTCGTCGTGCCCACGTCGACTGCAACCCCGAGGATCCGAACCTTGAAGCCCGGCCAGACGCCGACGATCTCGTGTTGCTCCCGAACCGCCACCGTTACGCTCCACTGGTCCTCCCGAAGACAGGCCTGGAGCTGGGGCAGCACGTGCGGATCGACCCGGAGATCTTCGAGCTGCCACTCGTCGGCGAGTGCTTGGAGCAGGCGCTCGAGATCGCCACCCGGCTCCTCGAGTCGGGGCGCTTCGACCTCGACGTAGTGAAGCCGGACGATCGGATCGAGATCGATGTCGTGGCTCTGGTAGGGCTTGCGAACTATCTGCTTGTGCAGCTGACTGCTGGCGGGCACGTCGACGACGCAGTCGCCCTGGATCTTGGCGTGACACGAGAGGCGCTCGGCCGCTGCGAGTTCGGTGCGCCGCGCGTAGCGCTCCTCGGCTTCGGAAATCGCGCTCAGGTGATCCGCTGTCGAGCGCACGCCGTAGGTTGCGAACTCTCCCTCCTGCAGCAGGATCTTGCAGCGCCCGCAGATCCCGCGCCCCCCGCACACCGAGTCGAGATCGACGCCGAGTTCGCGCGCGGCAGACAGCAGGGCGGTTCCGATCGGGAAGCGTCCCCGTCGACCGGAGGGAGTGAAGACAACCAGGGCATCCGGGCTCTCGTCTGCCATCGGATGCGGCTACTTGCCTTGGTCCTCGAGCAGGCCCGCGGCCCGGATCACGCGGGTGAGGACGTCGGGCGGGAAGAGATTCTCGAGTCGGGTGACCTCCGCCGATACCTCCTGCTCGAGATCGGGGCCGCAGGGCTGACTCTCGCGTCGCCAATCCGCCAGGTACTTGTCGCTCGAGCCGTGCCCGGCGCGCATGGCTGCGCGGTCGATCGCGCGCTCGAAGCGGGGGTCGAGCGTCTGCTTGACAGCGCTCTTCCTGCCTCGTCTCCCGATCACCTGGGCCGGGATGTCGCGCCAGTAGATCGTGATCAGTCGCTCCATGGGGCCTCCTGCCGCGCGTCGGATCGCACGGCCTCGACTGCAAGCGCCCTCTCGAGGGGAGCCAAGTCGGTGAAGCGGAGTTCGAAGGAGAGCTTCAGGCACTGCGCGCACTCCCGTGCCTTCGATTCCAGTCGGGCCGATTGGCTCTGCGCGAGATACACCACGCGCCGGTAGTTCCCGAAGTAGGTCGACAGGAGTTCGGGGTGACGGTCCAGACCCAGTCCGCGAATGACCAGGCGGTCGAAGTGCCGCACGAGGAAGTCGGTCAGATAGAAGCTGCCGGGCTCTTCTTCGTGAAGGGCGTCGAATTGTTCCGCACCGGCGAGAAACGAGTAGCAGTGTGCTCCCGGAAGCCGGCGGGCGCCGGAGTCTGCGAGCACCTCGTCGAGGCGTCCTCCGGTACCGCAGTCTCCATAGGCGACGAGAATCTCGTCGAAAGCGTCGCCGGCCTTCTCGATCAGCGCACGGACGGCGCCGGGAATCTTCTCAGGGCGGTTGTGAAGTTCGGCCGGCAGGCACTGGAGGGACACATGATCCCAGCCATTCAGGCGCTCGAGGGCTTTGACTTCCCGAACGAGCGCAGAACAGGCAATCAGCAGCAGGGATTTCTGGGGGGGCACGGCGGGGGCTTCAGGCGACAACGCGGCGTTCTTTCACGAGCTTCGTGGCGGTCTCGACGGCGGTGGCGGCATCGCGGCAGTAGGCATCGGCTCCGATCTTTTCGGCGAACTCGTCGTTCAGGGGTGCTCCGCCGACCAGCACGATGAGTTCATCGCGGATTCCCTCCTTTAGCAGTTGATCGATCACCACCTTCATGTAGGGCATGGTCGTGGTCAGCAGCGCGGACATGCCCAGGATGTCGGGCTTGTTTTCCTGGATCGCCGCGTAGAACTGATCGAAATCCGTATTGACGCCTAGATCCACCACCTCGAAGCCTGCGCCCTCCATCATCATGCCGACCAGATTCTTGCCGATGTCGTGGATATCGCCCTTCACGGTGCCGATCACCATCGTGCCCACCGGCTTGGCACCCGTTTCGGAGAGGATGGGCTTTAGGATCGCCATGCCCGCCTTCATTGCGTTGGCTGCCAGCAGCACTTCCGGCACGAAGAGGATTCCATCACGGAAGTCGATTCCGACGATGGTCATGCCCGCGACCAGGGCTTCGTCGAGCACCCGGTTGGCCGACCAGTCGCGCCCCAGGAGGATCCGCGTGCCCTCGTCGATCTCCTCCGCGAGGCCGTCGTACATATCGTCGTGCATCTGCTTGACGAGTTCCTCGTCGGACAGATCCGCGAGGACGATGTCCGCTTCGTCAGTTGTCGTTTCGTCCGACATCCTCTTCCTTCTCGTTCGAATCCCCGAGCTGCGAGCCGCGGGGCGGGAGGCATCACGCCTCCCAGCGTCCGTTTCCCTGTTTCATGTCGTCGGGGGCAAGTTGGATGGGAAATCTCTCTCGGATTGCCGCGTCCACGCCGGGCTCGATGTAATCCGGGTAGTGGGTCGAGAGGATATCCCGCACTTTCTCATGCGCGACCTGGTAGATCGTCCGGCTGCCGGCTTCTTCCCACTCCGAGGCCGTGCGCCGATCCCCCACCTCCGGGTAGAGGTACTCGGTCTGCATCAGTTCGAGCGTTTGCGGCTGATTGAGGAAGTGGCCCTCTCCAAAGACCACGCGCTCGATGCCCTCGACCGCCAAGGTCTCGTCGCTGACCTCGACACCGCGTAGCACGCGTAGGATCATGCCCATCATGTCGTTGTCGATGACCATGCCTTCGAAGGACTGGCCGATCAGGCTGCCGACGATCCCCGCGTAGTTGTTCACCATGTTTCCCCCGGCCAGGACCGCGGCGGTGGTGGTGATGGCCTTCTCGTAACCCGCCTGTGCGTCCATGGTCTTGGAATCGGTCATGCCGGTGGGTACGCTCGAGATGAGGCCGTAGTAGTTGGCGATCTGCGTCGTTGCCGCCGTGACCAGCGCCTCCTCTCCGCTGCCTCCGCTGAAGGCTCCCGTCCGCAGGTCCGAGATGAAGGGCCACATTCCGAAGTTCATGGGGTTGCCGGGGCGGATGAGGTTCACGACCGCGAGACAAGCGAGTGTCTCCGCGAAGGTCTGTACCAGGGCGCCCGCGAGAGGAGCCGGCGCCGTTGCGCCCGCCTGGGCCGCGATTGCCACGTCTCCGACCAGGCCGAGGCGCGCGACCTTGACCAGGACCTCCGCGTTCTCCTTCGCGAAGCGCAGTGGCGAGACGATCGGGCAGCCCCCGAAGACGCAGAAGGGGCGCTCGAGGAAGGCACCCTCGCGCCCCAGGTAGAGGTCGAACATCGCGATCAGTTCGTCGATGTGGTCGGCCGTGGCGATTCCCAGCGCGAACGCCTTCCGTGTTCCGGCGAGTTCCGCATAGGCGATGTTCATGTCGTGAACGTAGAGGTCGTGGCTCCACTCGGTGGCGATGAAGGGCTGGCCGAAGTAGTGGATGTGCTCCATCCGGTCGGCCAGTCGGGCGGCGTCGTAGAGGTCGGTGAGCTTCGAGGGGCGATAGCGTTGGCTCTGGTAGTCGAGGATCTTGACCGCTTCCCCGGAGGTCGAATAGATGACCTGCTGCCCCTTCAGCTGCATGTCGAGGCTCGGGTCGGGAGCGTAGAGGGTGTACTCCGTGGCAGAGGTCGCGATCACGTCCTCGATCAATGCGCGCGGAAAGCGCAGCCGTCCGTCGTCGCCCAGGATGCACCCCTTCGGCAGCACCGCATCGAGGATCTCCGGGATGGGATCGCCAACCCCGATCCGTTCGAGAACGTCGAGCGCGGCGTCGTGAATGCGTTCGATGTCGCGGTCGCTGAGCGGCTTGTAGGCTCCGCCCTCGAGCCCGGGTCGTACTGCGAGCCCCGAAGCGCCCGCCCGCCGCGCCGCATGTCGCGCCTGCCGGCCGCCGCCTCGGCGAGGTCGCGCCGGCGGGGTCGATTCGAGCGTCATCTCGGAGTACCTCCGAAGGGGTTGCTGGCCTTGCATGGGCCGAAGCCGATTGTACTTCGTTCGACCCTGCCGGAGCGGGGCCTCGCCGCCTAGGTTCGCCTGCG
>Ga0310342_100003517_pt1 | contig 10306 bp, 10 predicted proteins | sample S15DNA20500_MG_FD_206155 | JGI IMG/M metagenome (GOLD analysis project Ga0310342, IMG submission 206155) | Marine microbial communities from station ALOHA, North Pacific Subtropical Gyre - S1503-DNA-20-500_MG | ecosystem: Environmental > Aquatic > Marine > Oceanic | place: Pacific Ocean: North... | reverse complement strand
TTGCAGCCACATTCGAGATCGGAAATCTCCGAGAACTCGAGGCAATCTGCGTCCACGCGTAGACTGGAATGTACACCGTGGGCGAGCCTGGTACTCGTCATCGCATTCCCACTTGCACCGGTGCCATCCCAGGAGTCTGCCCAAAAACCTGCGGAGCAGGACGCAGCCCGGGCACTCAATCGTCCAGATGATGGCTATCGAGGTATCTGGTACTACAACCAGAAGTCGAACGACGAGTACGTCTACAAGTACTCCGGAGGACTGAGTACCTACTGCGCCAAACACCAGCCGTTCGCAATCTACTGCAAGGCGGTCGACAAGACGTTCTTCTGCTACGGCGGCACCACCCAGGGCAGCTTTCGCAAACTCCATCACATGGTGTCCTACTACGACCACAAGACCGGCCAGGTGCCGCGCCCCACGATCCTGCTCGACAAGGCCACCGCCGACGCCCACGACAATCCTGTGATCTCGATGGACAGCAAGGGCCACATCTGGATCTTCTCGACCTCGCACGGCCGTTCGCGACCGTCCTACGTCCATCGCAGCACCAGGCCGTACCACATCGACACCTTCGAGCGTGTCATGGCGACCTACCTGGATGAGGACGGCGAGTCCAAGCCTCTGACCAACTTCTCGTACATGCAGGTATGGCAACGGCCAGGCGAGGGTTTCGTCGCCTTCTTCACCCACTACAGCAACCCCGCTGACCGGACCAGCATGTTCATGCACAGTGCCGACGGCCTTGCCTGGTCGAAGTGGCAGCGCCTCGCCGCCATCGAGAAGGGTCACTACCAGATCAGTGCAGCCCGCGATCACAAGGCAGCCTGTGCGTTCAACTACCACCCGGCGCCCAAGGGCCTGAACTGGCGTACCAACCTCTACTACATGGCGACCATGGATGCCGGCAAGACCTGGCAGACTGCTGCCGGACAGAGACTCTCGTTGCCGATCACCAAGCCGCAGTCGGCGGCTCTGGTGCACGACTACGAGGCCGACCAACGCCTCGTCTACCTCAAGGACCTGCGGCTCGATGGGCAGGGCCACCCGGTGATCCTGTACATCACCAGCAAGGGATTCCAATCCGGACCAGGCAACAACCCACGCCGCTGGAAGATCGCGCGGTGGAACGGCGAGCAGTGGCTCAGGCATCGCATCACCACCTCGGACAACAACTACGACATGGGTTCCCTCTACATCGAAGGAAAAGTCTGGCGAGTCATCGGTCCCACCCAGGCCGGACCACAAGCGTGGAACCCGGGCGGCGAGATGGTCATGTGGACCAGCCGAAACAGAGGTGAAACCTGGCTACCGGCCAGACAACTCACCTCCAAAAGCCAACGCAACCACACCTACGCCCGTCGCCCGGTAAACGCCCACCCCGACTTTTTCGCCTTGTGGGCGGATGGCCACGGTCGTCAACCTTCCAAGTCGCAACTCTATTTCTCGAACAGGTCGGGGCAGGTCTTCCTGCTGCCACCGCGGATGACGGAAAAATTCGCCCGCCCCATCTTGATCGATCGGTAGCTCTCGACGGCCCACGCCACCCCGCCGGGACCTGACAAATACCATCACTGGGCAGGGGGCTGACCGAGACCTCACAGCTACATTATCGCCATGAGCAATCCCATCGCCTCGCCACCCAGCATTCACCGACTGGTCCTGACCGGATTCGTCATCGGTGGCATCCGATACACTCTCGAGTTCCTGGCCCCGGGCCAGTCGATGTACTTCGGCCTGTACTACGTGATGCCGGTGGCGCTGCTCGCCATCGGGTTGAGTAACGCCTGGGGATCCGTGCGGTGGCTATCCCTGCTACGGGCCATGGTGCTCACCGCGTTGATTGTCTGGGGCACCTGGAATTCCATCTCGTACACCACCGCCCAGTTCCTCGAATGGAACCACGGACGCTTCAGTGCACTCGAGGAGGACCAACGGGCCTTGCCCATCGCTGCTACGGCGGTCGGCAAGATCGGCCTGGGCGTCCTGCAGGGTCTGCTCACCTCGATCGCCGGCGCCATCTGGCTGACGGCAATCGGCACCCTCACCATTTGGTTGCCCGGCCGGCTACGTAATCGGCACTCCGCCTAGCAAGACGCCACGTGCCCGATGGGAGCACGTGGCGCAACCGACGGCAAACGAAGCAAAGCCCCTAGCGATCCTTCCGGTTCACTTGTCGCCGCCAGCCATCTCTTCGAGGAGCTGGTCGACGGCCTTGTCCATTCTCTCGCCACGGGGACCCTTGAAGCGGATCACGCCCTTGTGGTCGAGGATGTAGATGGTGGGCCAACCGGAGACGCCCCACTTTGCGGAGATCGGACCACCGGTGCCCTTGGGGCCGTTCCAGAAGCTGCGCCAGGAGATATTTTCTTCCTCGAGGCGCGGCCTCAGCTTGGCGAGGTCCCGGTCACTGTTGACGCCGATGAGAGCGAACGGCTTGTTGGCCAGCCTTTTCACGAGCGACCGCTCGTGCGGGTACATTGCCCGGCACGGGGGTCACCAATCGCCCCAGAAGTCGAGGACCACCACCTTGCCGCGATAGTCCGACAGCTTGAACGAGACGCTATCGAAGTCCTCGCCCTCGATGTCGGGCGCCACCATGCCGATCTGGAGACGTTCCTTGACGAACGTGGGTGCGTTCGCGCGAAGCGCGCCGATGGACTCGGGGTCGGCCTTGATGCACGCGGCGATGTCCGCGGCCTTCTTCACCTTCTCCTCGTCCGTCAGCACGGCCGTGCGGCCTTGCAGTTTGCCCCAGTTCATGGCGCGACCGTAGTACGCTTCCGCCTTGATCTGTTTGTTCGGGTTGTTCTCGATGATCGCAGTCGCCGCAACGCGCACCTTGCCGCGGCCAACGATGCGACCAATGGAGCGGAAGCTGCCGAGGAGGTCCGCCACATGAGCACTCGCGCTATGCTTCACCACGATCGTGTCGAGAGCGTCACCCGCATGATCGGGGCCACCGCGGCTGACGAGCCAGACCAGGAACGGCACGGCGCCGTCGGTGCCGGCATACTCCTCGGCACCCGCCTTGAACTTGACGGCCCAATCGGAGGGCCGTGGCCGCTTCACGGTAGCGGTCAGCTCCCGCATCTCCCTGCGTGCCTCGTCGGCAGCGGCGGGACGCTTCGCGGTATCCCTCAGCTTCCGCATCTTCGAGCGCGCACTTGCGTCGCGCGCGCTGGCCTTCTTCTCGAGTTCCTTGTACTCCTCGGTGTTGGTGATCGCCATCCGCCGGGCCAGGTAGACCTTGTTCGCGGCATCAAATCGTTTCGCGAGTTCCTTGTATTCCTCGCTCTCGCGGATTGCCTTCATCTGGTCCGAATACGCCTGATTGGCGGCGGCGATTTCCTTCACGAGTTTGTCGTAGCCGACCTTGGCCGACCCGTCCTGAGCGACCGCGGATCCTGCGATCAGCAGCGCGAGGACGCCGGGTAGGTACTTCATTTGCTCTCTCCTGTTGAGGCTCGGGATCTGAAGGTTAGCCGCGACGCTGCGACTTGCGGGACTTGCGGGACTTCTTGCCGTTCACCGACTTGCCTTTGGAAGCCGGCTTCGACGCGTCCTTCGCGAGAAAGGCCTTCACCGTGAACTTCTTGTTCTTTTCGATGACCTTCCGCGCCAGCGCTTCCGTCAAGACGCCTTTCTTGGTCGTCCAGACTTCGACCATCCCGATATCACCAAACGGCATCGCAACGCTGACATTCTTCTGCTTCTCCAGCATCCCACGGATGCTCTTGGCAGTGCCTTGTCAACCAAGCCCCTTGACTTCGATCTGGAACACCTCGACAGGCGTGTGGGTCTTGGAGGCTGCAAACTTGGCCAGCTTCAGCTTCTTCTTCTTCAGCGCTGCAGCGACGTCGCCCTTCAGACCCTTGGCCTTGCGGGCCGACCGCAAGAACGCACGAGCAGTCGTGTCCACGGACACCGTTTCAACACCTTCGATCTTGGAGATGGCAGCACGTGCCAACTCAGCTTTCTTGGCAGCGCTTCAAGCGCTGATGCCGCGAATCTGCAGTTCGTAGAGTTGTGCGACTTGCGCGAGCTTCTGTTCGGCCTGCGCGGCGAGAGCCGTGGACAGACCAACGGCAACTATGTGGAGGATGGATCTTCGCATGGGTGTGTTTTACGTAGAAGACGGCCCGAATGTCACCCACAGCGTAGACATGATTTGTATTTGGAATGTCACCAGGGTCCCGCAACCGGGAACCGGACAACATGCCGGCCTGCGGCTTTACTTCGTGCGGTACGCGAGGCACGCTAGCATGAGATGACCGCCGGAACCCTACACCGAGGCATCCTGAGCCTGACGATGGCAACCACGGTGCTATGGACGGTCTATGCCATCTGGGACGGCCTTCGGCAGACAACCAGGGTTGAGCGAGCGCTCGGATTACCCTTCGCCGTGTGGCTGACGGGGATGAGTCTGCTGGCAATCCTCCAGTGCTGGTCGGCCGTCGCCACCTGGCGTAGCGAACCCAGCAGCGGCCGGGCGACCAGTTGGGGGCTGTCCACAGCGGTGGTTTTTTGGCTGGGGTACCTCTGGATAGGCCAGCCCCTCGATCTATTCCAACTCGAGACCGCAGTGTCAGCAGTCGGAGGCATGTTTGCGCTCTGCCTCCTGCAGTCGAGGCGCCTGGACAAGCTCGCGGACCTGCAATGGGTTCGGCGAATCCACATCGTGCTCTTCAACGTCTGCCTCACTGCACTCTTGCTCGAGATCGCCCTCGGTATCGTCGCCTGGATCTCACCTCGACCAGAATTGATGTGCCGCGACAGTTACGTGCAGAGCCGACTCTCGGGCTACGCATTCCCCAAGGGCTACATCCACCGCGGTTTTGCATGCAACCAACTGGGTCACTACGACCAGGAGTTCCTGCCAAACGCCGAACGTAAGAAAACCACCGTGCTGATGATCGGTGACTCGTTCAGCGCCGGTGTAGTCCCCCATCACTACCACTTCACCACCGTCGGTGAACGCACGCTAAGCGACGTCGACATCTACAACATGGGGATCTCCGGGATCGGGCCTGAAGAGTATCTCTACCTGCTCTCTTACGAAGGGCTGCAGCTCAAGCCAGATGCGGTGGTCGTAAACATCTACCTCGGGAACGACCTGGTGAATACCCGCACCGGAACCGGGATCTCTCATTACCTGAAACTGTGGTTTGACCGCGGCAACGTTCGTATCTGGTTCCTGCCAGAACGACTTCTCCTGGTTGCAGCCGAACGCAAGCGCGCACGAGCCGACATCTTTGCTTCGGATCCCCAGCGAGTGGTGAAGGGCGAGGCGGAGATCCTGGCCGCGTTTCCATCGGTCAAGGATCACCGCCTGGAGAAAGCGACGCTGTCCGAAGAGCAGTACCTCAAGATCACCAGGCATCTCATCGAGAGTTCTTGCCCACCCCATCCCGACCGCTTGAAGCCAATGCTGGAACACCTCGCAACAATGAGGCAGCTGTGTCGTGACATTCCTTTCGGAGTGATGCTGATCCCAGCGGAGTACCAAGTCGAGGATGCGCTTTGGAAGACAGCCACGTCACAACTCACCGGCGGCCCGTACCAGAAAGACGCTGCCCAGGCCAAAGTCAGTCAATGGCTTGAGGCAGAGGGCATCCCCTACCTTGATTTGCTACCCATCCTGAGGGCCGTCGAACCCTTCCCGGACGGGGATCGTCACTGCTACGCCCGACAAGACACGCATTTCAATGTACGCGGCAACCAAGTCGTTGGAGAGAGCCTGGCGCCATTCCTCCGCAAGCTACTTCGGTGATCACCGCGCCGTACGCCGACGGGGCCGAGAAACACCGGTAACCAACCTCGCCTGCCACGCACATGAATAATGCGAGCTGGTTTGGTCTCCGCCGTGCCAGACAATAAGGTCCGGAGGAGATGCCAGAGTCACGCGCGTCGCAGACCGATACCAGGCCGCCACCGCAGGAGGTGAGTTGTTGGCCCGATCCGAGGACGACGCGATTCGTCCTGACCGGAATTCTGATATTGGCATTCGTTCTGCGGCTGGTCTATGTCCTGCAGATGCAGGCGAATCCCTACTTCAGCGAACCCGCCATGGATGCGCTGTATCACGTCGAGTGGGCCAAGACGTTCGCAGCTGGCGAGACCTTCGAACCGGGCCAACCGTTCTTCCGAGGACCTCTCTACCCGTGGTTTCTCGGCTCAGTGTTCCGCGTGTTCGGCGAGGGATTGCTCGCTCCGCGCATCCTGCAGGCTGGGTTCGGAACCGCGACGGTCGGACTTTGCTATTTGCTGGGCCGGGATGTATTCGACCGTCGGACGGGCCTGCTCGCAGCGCTGTTGGCGGCAGTCTACTGGGTGATGATCTACTTCGACGGTGAACTCCTCATCACGTCCTTCGTGGTACCGATCAATCTCCTGGCCCTGTGGCTGACCCTACGCCTTCGAAACACCCCCACTCGTGGTGCGGCCATGCTCGCCGGACTGTGCTGGGGGGTCTCAGCACTGGCCCGCCCACAGGTTCTCCTCTTGATGCCATTCCTGGCCCTGTGGCTGCTGTTCAGGGTTTGCCCCAACTGGCGGTCCGGCCTTGTGCCCACTCTCGCACTCGCCCTGGGAACCGCCTTGCCGATCGCTCCGATCACTGCCATCAACATCTCCGCAGGAGACTCGGTGCTGATCGCGTCAGGCGGCGGAGTCAACTTCTGGATCGGCAACAACCCGGAGTCGGATGGCTCGACGGCAATCGTGCCCGGAACTCGTCCTGGTTGGTGGCAGGGATACCGAGACGCCATCGCCCTAGCAGAGACCGCCGAAGGACGAAAGCTCAAGGCCTCGGAGGTTTCCAGCCACTACGTCGGGCGCACCTGGGATCACTTCAAGAACGCTCCAGGGCAAGCCGCCGCGCACCTGTTCTGGAAGTTCCGGCTGTTCTGGACCAATTGGGAACTCGGCAACAACCAGCCGATCTACTACTTCGCCCACTGGTTTGGACCGATCGTCCGGTTCCTCCCGCTCGGTTTCTGGGCTATCGCACCGCTTGGCATCCTGGGCATCTTGATCTGCCTGCGGCGAAGATCAACGGACACGTTTCCGCTGTGGGCGTTCGTGTTCGTCCAGATGACAACAATCGTCGCGTTCTTTGTGTGTTCGCGCTTCCGAGTACCGATCATTCCAGTCCTGATGGTGTTCGGTGCCCACGCCATTTTTCAGATTGTGGGAATGGCCCGCAATCGGTCCCGGGTGCCCCTGGCGTGGTCCATCATCGTAATGGTCCTCGTCTCTCTATTCGTGATACTGGTGCCATCGGCAGTCGACCGCAGCGCCAGTTCCGCCATGCGTCAACTCGGCGTGTTTGCCCAGGAAAAGGGTAAGCACGAAAACGCACTGTCGTTCTACCGACGCGCGCTGGCCTACGACGACGCCCCCCCACGAATGAAGGCTATCCTGCACAAGGACCTCGGCAGGACCCTCACGCAGTTAAACCGCCTGAAGGCCGCAGAACGGGAACTGAAATTCGCGCTGGAATACGATCCGCGCCAATCCGAGGCCTTGTCAGCCCTGACGACCTTGTATCTGGACCACCTGAAAAAGCCCCAGCAGGCTCTGACCGTCGCGCTGGCCATGACAGAACGCCAACCGTCTTACGGACCAGGATTCTACAACCTGGGCCAATGCCACATCGCGTTGGAGCAAGTGGAGAAAGCCAGGGTTGCGTTTGAGTCTGGTCTCCGAATCGGTGGCGTCGAGTTTGAATGCGCTCTTATGCTCGGTCAGATACAATTCAACCGGAAGCAGTGGAAACAAGCGGAACCGTTCTTCCGACGAGCCTTGGCATCCCGCAAGGAGATGGACAAGTGGTACTTCACCGCAGCTGAGTATCTCGTGAAGACTCTCCTCAACAGCGGGAACCGGGCTGCTGCCGAGCAGTTCGCCAAGGACCTGGTGGACCGTGCACCGCGCCACCCACAAGCCATGAGACTTCACCGCCTGGCCAGAGGCCAATGAACGAACTCCTCATCGCGACGCTGTGGTGGATGCCAGTAAGCGCCGCACCAGTGCTCCTGGTGTTGTGCGCCCCCACAGCGAGTCGCCGTTTTCGCACCACCGCGGCCGCTGCAATGGTCGTCGGAGCAATCGCCAGCCTCGTGTTCGCGGCAATGGAATCCGACACAGCCCGCGAACTCAGCGTCATCAATCCGTTCATTGACCCCGGCGAAGGTCGGCCAATTCCCTTCGTCATGGAGGTCGTACAGGCACCGGGTTGGCACGGACCATCGATCGGAGCAGCCCTCCTGCTGGTGCCCGCGGCTCTTCTGTTCATCCGGCGCCGACAGGAGCCAGCCGTACCCTGCCCAGTCGTATTCTCCTCCATCATCACTCTCTGGACATTTGCGGCACGTCTCGGCCTGGAGAAGTGTGCCGCTCCCGAAGGCCTGATCTGGTCGACTGGCGTCACCTTCCCAACGCTCTTGATGCTGCCATTTGTCGGCTGGTGGAGTGGCACCAAAAAGGCCGGGGTCCCCAAGTTCGCTCTGATTGTGTTGTTGCTGGCGATCATCCAGCGATCCCTCATTGTCGGCTGGAGCTACTTCGCCACCAGCTACGGACTCGGGACGCACCTCGACGTAGGTAGCATCTCGAAGATCACCGTGCTGGCCGGCCCACTCGACTTCACCGGGCCGGGCGACGTTACGACAGACCAGTGGTTGGCCTTGGTAGCGATTCCCCAGTATCTGCTGTGGGTCCCATTCACTTTGGCATCCGGTGCGTTGCTAGGCGGGCTACCGTTCGCATTAGCCCGCCGCCGATACCTATCGAGAAACCAGCCCAGCGAGTAGGACGACAGACCGAGCGCGGGTACAAAACCACCATGAACATTGAACGAGTCGGCGTGATCGGATGCGGTCTCATGGGTCACGGCATCGCGCAAGTCGCGGCTGTCGGAGGCTTTCAGGTGCACGTGTTCGAAGCAGACGCCAAGGCTCTCGAACTTGGTGTCCAACGCATCGAACACAGCCTCAAAAAGCTCGCTGACAAGGCGGTCGAGAAGGGCAAGAAGACACGCGAGGTCGCAGACACCGACACCGTCGATGCCCTGAAACGAATCACTACGGCCCTGGAACTCGAGGCCTTGGCAGACTGCGATCTGGTAGTCGAAGCCATCGTCGAGAACCTCGAAGTCAAGAACTCACTGTTTGCAGACCTCGGCCAGGTGACCAGGGCAGACACCATCCTCGCATCCAACACATCCTCATTTCCGATCGGAGAGATGGCGGCGGCTTCCGGTCGGCCAGACCGCACGATCGGTCTGCACTTCTTCAATCCGGTCCAACTGATGCGACTCGTCGAAGTGGTCCGGACCGAGGCCACAGACGATGCAGTGTTCGACGCGGCTCTGGCGTTTGGGCGCGCCTGTGGCAAGCATCCGGTGAGCTGCCGCGACACCCCTGGCTTCGTCGTGAATCGCCTGCTGGTCCCTTACATGACCCAGGCGATCCAGATGCTCGACCGAGGGGATGCTTCCAAGGAGGACATCGACGCCGCCATGCAGTTTGGCTGTGGTCACCCGATGGGACCGATCACCCTGGGCGACTACGTCGGCCTGGACACAACGCTTTCGATTATCGAGGGCTGGTGCGCACGCTATCCGGATGAGCCAGCTTTCGCGATTCCAGACAGCCTGCGAACTCTCGTCGAAGCTGGCAAATTGGGTCGGAAATCCGGTGAGGGATACTACGAATGGGACGGCGACAAGAAAAAGGCCAACAACTGACCACTCGGGTCCGGATCGCGACACGGACGATAGCGCTTCTGCTGCTGACGCAGTTCGCTACCGCTGCCCAACCTCCGAACATCTTGTTCGTCTACCTCGACGACTTCGGTTGGCGTGACACGGCCTACATGGGCTCCGACTTCTACGAAACACCCCACATCGACGCACTGGCACAGAACGGTCTGGTGTTCACCGACGCCTACTCATGCGCCGCCAATTGCGCGCCGGCGCGGGCCTGCCTGCTCTCCGGCCAGTACACGCCGCGGCACAAGATCTTCAACGTCGGCACCAAGCCGCGCGGCAAGGCCAAGGACCGGCGCTTGCAGCACATCCCAGGCACCGCGACCCTGCGCCCCGACATCGTCACCTGGGCAGAGAGCCTGCAAGCAGCCGGCTATCGCACCGGGATGTTCGGCAAGTGGCACCTCGGTACCACCCCTCAGAAGCAGGGCTTCGACGTGGCGGTCAACCACAAATCCCTGCCCGGATTCAAGGGTCACAACGGACCCAACGGCACCTACCTCGCTGACGTCCTCACCGATCGGACGATCGAAT
>Ga0310342_100003514_pt1 | contig 10308 bp, 7 predicted proteins | sample S15DNA20500_MG_FD_206155 | JGI IMG/M metagenome (GOLD analysis project Ga0310342, IMG submission 206155) | Marine microbial communities from station ALOHA, North Pacific Subtropical Gyre - S1503-DNA-20-500_MG | ecosystem: Environmental > Aquatic > Marine > Oceanic | place: Pacific Ocean: North... | reverse complement strand
ACGGATGATCCGGTACCGACCGCACACGCTAGGACACCCGGAAGAAAAGCTGCTGGCGATGCAAGGCGAGATGGCCCAGACCGCGGCCAAGGCATTTCGACAATTGCACGATGCCGATCTGAAGTTTGGCCTGGTCGAAAACGAACAGGGTGAGCAGGTGGAGTTAAGTAACGCGACGTTTTCGCAATTCTTGATTTCTCCTCAGCGTACCGTCAGAAAGACCGCCTTTCATCAGTATTACGAGCAGTTTGCAAACCATGAGAATACCTTTGCAGCCACGCTCAGTGGCTCCATTCTCAAGGACGTCTACTATGCTCAGGCACGCGGTTACGACAGTGCACTGACTGCTGCTCTGTTCCCGGACAATATGCCACAAACGGTCTATGACAGCTTGATTGCTTCGGTCCGATCAAACTTGCCAGCCCTTCACCACTACTACGACGTACGACGTCGCAAGATGCAACTGGATGACATCCACCATTACGACACGTACGTTCCTATCTTGAGTGACCTGGCAACCCATCGCAACTGGGACCAGGCCGTCGAACTGGTAATCGAGTCGCTGCAACCACTTGGCTCCGCTTACACCGGGGCCCTGCAAGAGGGATTGCTAGGACGCTGGTGTGATCGCTATCCCAACCAGGGAAAACAAAGTGGTGCTTTTAGCTGTGGTTCGTTTGACGGGGATCCGTACATCCTGATGAACTACCAGCCGGAAGTACTCAACGATGTCTTCACCTTGACCCATGAAGCGGGTCATTCGATGCATTCCTATTTATCATCAAGCCATCAACCCTTCGAGTACTACGATTACACCATTTTCGTGGCGGAGGTTGCCAGCACCTTCAATGAACAGCTGTTAACAACCCACATGATGGAACATGCAGAGGATGATCAATACCGCGCTTACCTGATTAATCGGGAATTGGACGCCATCCGTGGAACCATCCTGCGCCAAACTATGTTTGCGGAATTCGAAAAAATCACGCACGAGATGGCCCAGGCTGGTCAACCATTAACGGTGCAGGATTTCAAGGATGTCTACTTCCAGTTGCTGAAAGACTATTTTGGACCTGATTTTTCGCTGGACGACGAATTGGCACTGGAATGCTTCCGGATCCCACATTTTTATCGTGCCTTCTATGTCTACAAGTATGCCACCGGTTTGTCCGCAGCCATTGCTTTGAGTCAGCGTGTCTTAACTGGTGGCGCAGACGAGTTGGCTGATTATCTCGGTTTCCTGCAAGGCGGCTGCTCAGAAGATCCGCTTGACCTGTTGCGAAATGCGGGTGTTGATATGGAACAACCCCAGGCAGTCGATACGGCATTAGCTCATTTTGGGCAACTGGTCGAGCAGCTTGATGAATTGCTGTGACCGTCGAGCGAGCAGCTATCAGGACTTCTTTAAAGTTGAAATCCAAAGAAATGGCGTATTCATTTCGTCGACACGGATTTCGCAGTAGAGTCGTGCCTGGGAAAGCACTCGATCCAGGATCTTCTTGTAGTACGTGCGGCCGGCAGGCACGTTGACCTTAACCGCAGCCAGATCGATACGGTCTCGGGCCATCGCGTTGTAATCGAATACAAAAGGCGCTTTGATCCGTGGAGCAATCGCTGTCAGAGCTTTAGAAAGTGCGACATCTTCAATTTCCACCTCCAAGTTTTTGAAGAGCGCGGGGAGAATTACACCGGGATTCTTTTGCGGTGGCCAGCCAATCGGCCAGGATTCCTTAACTTGATCAGAGCCAACAATCGACAGACGCACCATCTTGCCAGTCGGCTTGTCTGGCACCAGGACCAGTCCCAGCGGTCGCAGGACGATGGCCAGTGCCGTACCGCAACTAAGGCCCTGCAGTTCATCGGCAACTTTCTCCTGGCTTACCAGGGCAGTCCGAGCCGCCGGACCAAGGGCAACTTCCAGTTTCAAGCCACGTGCGATCCGGGTAACGGCCTCCGAGTTCTTTAATCCCCGCGTACTGAAGTTGACTTTCCCCGTGAGTGCTTCGTGGACCTGCACGAGCTGCTTCTTGGTCAGTCCAAAAACACCGGTCTGTGCTGTCACGCCCTCCATTCCGTCCGCTTTCAGTTTCTCAACCCATTTGGTGATTGCCGCCCGTTCGCCGTAGCGAAATTCAACCCCGGGCAAGCGGAGCCGATTGCGAGCCGTTAGAAGTCCGATCACGACGTAATTCGGCGATTGTTCGGTCCCCCGGTTCTTGATCTCAATTTTGACTCCCGCCCGCTGGCTGCGAAAACGGATATTGGCCAGCTTGCAGTCCTTGAGCAACATCAACCATTTACGCTCCCCGCCGAGCGGGAAACCAGCTTCGGTTGACAATTCCAGGGAAACCAACGGTGCTGCCCAGGCGATGGCCGACGGCAACAGGAACGAGCACATCACCAGCGAACAAAGCAGTTTTTTGGACCTTGGCATACCAAGCCATCCTTTCTCACAAACCTGGCTCCGGAACTCCCCGGAGCGATTCGTTCAGTGTTAAAAGTATAGCAGTAGCATTGAAATAACGAAGCTTTTGCCCAAACGTCAAGGCCAACGTAACCAGAATGCGCTTGCCCAGCCAACCATCTCCAGTTCAACGATGCTCGGAAGCTGTAATTCGCCCCGGACTACTTGATCGGGAGTTGCGGATTCGTTGTCAGAAGGGGAGAATAACAACTCTTTCAGACGGATCTGACGGTTGGTGCCCACGTTCAGGGATTGACCACTTGGTGGCGGGCAAACCCCAGTTCATTCGTCCTGCGAATCTGTCGAAACCGTTGCTCGCCTGACTTCCGCAGGGCTTAGTTTTAGTTGAAGTGAAGGAGACTATTATGGCACGACCGGTTACCTTGTTTACCGGCCAGTGGGCCGATTTAAAAATTGAAGACATGGCACGAATGACCAGCGAGTTTGGTTACGATGGCATCGAACTGGCTTGCTGGGGCGACCATTTTGAAGTCGATAAAGCGCTCTCAGACGACGACTATTGCACCGCCAAACGCGAACTGCTGGAGAGCCATGAGTTACAGTGTTATGCCATCAGTGCCCACCTGGTAGGGCAAGCCGTTCTGGACAACATCGACCAGCGGCACAAAGAGATCATTCCTCCCTACGTATGGGGTGACGGGGATCCGGCAGGCGTCAACGAACGCGCTATCGAGGAAATGAAAGACACGGCTCGTGCCGCGCAAAAATTTGGCGTCGAAGTTGTTAATGGTTTTACCGGGTCCAGCATCTGGCATTTGAATTACTCGTTTCCTCCCGTTTCGTCAGAAATGATTGATGATGGATTTGCACTGCTGGCCGAGAGATTCAATCCCATCCTCGATGTCTTCGGCGAATGTGGTGTCCGGTTTGCCCTCGAAGTTCATCCCACGGAGATCGCTTTCGATATTTATACAGCTCAGCGGGCCCTGGAAGCACTCGACAACCGGGAAGAATTCGGTTTCAACTTCGACCCCAGTCACTTGCACTGGCAAGGTGTTGATCCCGTCGAATTTATTCGGGCGTTTCCCGATCGGATCTACCATGTCCACATCAAGGACGCCATCACGACACTCGATGGACGCACTGGCATCCTGGCCAGCCACCTGAACTTTGGTGATCCCCGGCGTGGTTGGGATTTCCGCAGCCCGGGACGTGGCGCTGTGAATTTCGAAGAAATTATTCGCGCCCTGAACGATATTGATTACCAGGGTCCGTTGTCCATCGAATGGGAAGACTCGGGGATGAACCGTGAATTCGGTGCCCGGGAAGCCTGTGACTTCACCCGTGGAATCGACTTTGATCCCAGCACCCTGGCCTTCGATGCCGCCTTTGCTGACGACTAACAGGGTTCAACCAACGAACAATACCCGGTGTTTCTGGAGAGAAACACCGGGTTTTTTCGTCTCTCCGAGGGCTCTTAAAATCGATCCCTGCCCGGATAGACTGGCAATGTTAGAATAACACGTGCGTCATGTCTGATCGTCAAGCGATCAGCCCGCTTCACAACCCTTAACGGAAACCGCGCTCTTGGTCCTTTCATCGCTGCTAAGTAATCGCCGTCTTCTGAGTAGCTGCCTGTTGCTAGGGCTGCTACTGCCGATCGACGATAGCACTGCAGCAAAACCCTTGAACCAACTCCGAGCCGAGGCAGATGCTTCCTTCCAGACTGCCCTCAACACACTTGCCCAGCGCTGCGATGAACTGAAACTGCCCGTACAGGCAAACCAAACGCGGCAGTGGCAGATCGTGCGCCGTCCCGACCAGCAGGTTATTTTTCTGACCTCCCGGCAGGATCCCCTCAAACCTGTTGCCAGTGCATCACAAACCGTCCGTTTTTGGCACCAGGAACTGACCAAACATCGTCAAACGCATGCCCAACAGTTGTTCGCACTGGTCGAACCCTTGCTGGCTGCGGACCAGCCTGGCCAAGCCTATCAGCTACTGTCCGAAGTCCTCCGCGATGACCCGACACATGCCGCCGCCGCGAAAATCCTGGCTCTCCCCAAGACTCCAACACGAAAACCACGGGCGACGCCGGGTCGCAGCCCCCACAGACGGTTCGGCTGGCCAGCCCGTTCTTACTGGACCATTCGCAGTACGCATTTCGAAGTTACCACCAATCGCAGCGCCCGGGCAGGCATCGAATTGGCCGAGCAACTGGAACAACTGCACCATGTTTGGCAGCAGGTTTTCTTTCGTTACTGGGGAGATGCCACCATCCTCAAGGCTCGGCTTGCTGGAGATTTACAGCCGTGGCCAGTGCATAAACTACACCGGGCGGTTCTCTTCAACGAACGCCAGCAATACATCGACTACTTCTCCAGGAACGAGCCCCAAATCAGTATCACGACGGGTTACTACGATAAGAGTGGAAAAATCTCTTATTTTTTTGCGTCGGAACCTGCGTCAACCGCCACCTGGTATCACGAGGCAACTCATCAGCTGTTCCAGGAACGGGGCCAAGCCATTGAAGCGGTTGGTGAGCAGCAAAATTTCTGGGCGATCGAAGGGATTGCTCTCTACCTGGAATCTCTACAAATCCATGATGGTTACTGCACGCTCGGCGGCTTTGAAGCCAATCGACTGCAAGCCGCCCGCTACCACAAGTATGTCAACCAGTTTTACGTGCCCCTGGAAAAACTGCTCGGCTACGGCCGAGTCGAGTTACAGAACCACCCGGAGATCAGGTCTCTCTATAGTCAGTCAGCCGGGTTAACCCATTTCTTCATGACAGGCGACGCGGGGCGCTATCGTAAAGCGTTCATCGATTACTTGCGGGAAATCTATCGCGGCAGTGACCAGGAAGCGTCGCTATCTTCCTTGACATCGCAAACAACCATGGCACTGGATCGACAGTACCATGACTCCCTGATGGTCCGGGACCGCGACCTGGCTGCGCTGGCCCCGGGAACACAGCTACAAAAACTGGTACTGGGCAACACCGAGGTGACCAGCGAGGGGCTGCTAAAACTGGGCCAACAGGGACAGCTCAGTTGGCTTGACTTAACTGACACCAAGGTGACCGAAGAGGGCCTGGCAGGACTAGGCCGCTGGGTCAGCCTGCGACAACTCTCCCTGGAGGGGACACAGATCACGGATCAGCTAGTTTCCCAATTGACACAATTGCCCGCCCTCGAAGAGCTCGACCTGTCTGGAACCGCCATTACCGACGCCGGCGTCAAACAGTTAGCGAAGTTAACCAAGTTGAAAGTCCTTTGGCTCAGCGGGACCCAGGTTACCGATGCCTGCCTTGGAGACTTAGAGAAGCTGCAAGCGCTGACGATATTGAAGCTCGACCAGACAAAAGTCTCGCCGGCTGCCTGGCAGCGACTGCAACAGCGACTGCCTAACCTGGAATCGGATCCTTAGAGCACGAATTGAATCCCACGGAGTAACCCATGCGCCCCTGGATACTGGCAGAGACCAATTATGCCGTCACGCAAGATGAACCCTACGAGGTAGCGGTGCTGCCATTAGGTGCCACCGAGCCTCACAATCTGCACTTGCCCTACAGTACAGATACGCTGGAAGGAACCGTGATTGGAGAGAAAATTTGTGAAGCTGCTCACCAGCAGGGTGGAAAAGTTGTCCTGCTACCAACGGTTCCTTACGGGACAGAGACCAACATGCACGCCATGCCACTGGCGATGAATCTCGATCCCTCGACGCTTTACCAGGTTGTTAGTGACCTGATCGATTCACTGGTCAACAGCGGTATCTACAAGATTGTCCTTCTCAACAGTCACGGTGGAAATGAAATGAAGCCCCTGCTGCGAGAACTGTGTGACAAAACTCCGGCCCACCTATTCCTTTGCAACTGGTATCAAATGGTGCGAGATCAGTACGACGAGATTTTTGAGAACCGGGATGACCATGCTGGAGAAATGGAAACATCGCTGGCCCTGGCCTATTTTCCTGAACTGGTCGCGCGCCATGAGGACGGTTCCTTAACGGCCGACGATGGAAAAACTCGCCCGTTTCGATTTCGAGCGTTAACCGAGGGCTGGATCTCTATTACGCGACCCTGGCACTTATTAACAACCAATAGCGGCTCGGGAAATCCACATGCTGCCAGTGCCGAAAAAGGTGAACAGGTAATGCAGCTAATGGTTGATCGCTTGTCACAATTCCTGGTCGAACTTTCCGCTTCACCATTGGATGACACCTTCCCCTTCTCGCTGGCGGACGGCGTTGACCAAGACGACTGACAGAACTAAACTGAGACACTTCGGCCAACCATTATGGTGGATGTAGCTCAGTTGGTTAGAGCACTAGATTGTGATTCTAGGGGTCGGGGGTTCGAGTCCCCTCATCCACCCTCTTTTTTTCTGCTGGCCACGGGGAAGATTCATGCTGAATCCCCGGACAATCCAAAGTAAGTGCGGATAAACTCTTTCCGGTCACCGTCGTACTTCACGTATTGGACCAGGGTATAAAGCTTTTGCTGATCTCGCTGCCGCTTGCTCTCCAAGTAAGACTCGTCCAGCAGTCGAGCGGGAAGTTCATCGATCACGGCGCACTGTTGAGACAGGAGTGACAGGTCAATGACACCGTAGCGTTCCAGCATTGCCAGGGTGGTTTCCAGGCGATGGTCATGCTTCTGTTTAAAGTGCAATTTCTCGCGCAGCCACTCCTGCCCAAAAGCGACGACCTGTTCCCAGTCATATTTCAAAAGGTCGTAAACCCGCTCATAAAACTCCCGGTCCGGATTGCTCCACTGGACAAATTCCATCTGGGTTGCCAAATCCCGCTGGTCATACAACAACAGGCATTCGGAGTCCAAACCGTCGCGGCCAGCCCGGCCAATTTCCTGGTAGTACGATTCCATGGAACCGGGAACATCTGCATGAATCACAAAACGAATGTCCTCTTTATCAATCCCCATACCGAAAGCATTCGTCGCCAGGACCAGGTGGTCGGGCTCCTGCATGAATCGCTCTTGCAGCGATTTTCGTTCTCCACGCTCCAGCTGCCCGTGATAGATCAAGTGCGGCATCTGCAACTCATTGAGCCGGTCGCTGAATTGCATCAAGGTCTTGATGAGGGTGAAATAAACAATCGCACTTCCCGGCTGAGCCTGACGCAACTGGACAATCTGGTCAACTTTTTCATCATCACCCCAAACCTCGGTGACACTTAAGCGCAGATTCGGTCGGTCGATTCCCTCGTGAAACAATCTCACCTGCTCCGGCTCAAATCCCAGTTGAGCCACGATGTCTCGCTGTACCTCGGGCGTCGCGGTGGCCGTCGACGCGAGCACTGCCGGCTCACCCAAGAGCTGACGAAACTCATCCATTCTTGTGTAATCCGGACGAAAGTCATGCCCCCACTCACTGATGCAATGCGCTTCATCGACAGCCAGCAACTTCACCTCTCGGCGAGCCAGCACTTCCAGGAATTCCGGTTTGCGAAATCGCTCCGGGGTCACGTACAACAACTGGTATTGGCCATCACCCACACCCTGGTAACGGGCTTCACGCTGCGCCCGAGAAAGCGAGGAATTAATGAAGGTGCAATCGACGCCACGAGCCTGCAATGCATCAACCTGGTCTTTCATGAGGGCGATCAGTGGAGACAGCACCAGGGCCAGTGGGGGTTTACCCTGGAAACTGGCCTCTGCGGCCGTCATCAGCAGGGCGGGAATCTGGTAACAAAGCGACTTGCCCATGCCGGTCGGCATGATAACCAGTCCATGCTGTCCGGCCATCACGTGTTCAATCACAGCCAATTGCTGACCACGAAATTCCTTGTGGCCAAAAACCTCCTGGAGAACCGTCTGAGCTTGCATAGTGACCGAATTGTTTCTGCAAAGAGGCCAGTCCCATCACTAGGATGGCTGCTTGTCGAGAGGAATCTTCCAGATACGTGCCGCATTGAGACCGAGTATTTTAGCCCGATCCTGGGGAGTAAAGAACGGCACGTGCTGGCGAATTAATTCCAATTCTTTTTTCACGGTCGGTCGCTGAAAATCAGCTCTCACAGCACCCGGGTAACCAGTGCCCCACAACAAACGATCCGGACCAAACGCATCGTAAACTCGTTTTACCCAGGGGTAGGCATCAGGAAACGGATACTTACCAGACTTGGAAACCGAGGTCAGGTCTGAAATCTTGACTGCCACGTTCGGATAACGGGCTAGCGCCAGCAGTTTTTTCAGGTCCGGCAACGGGTCATCGACTCCCAAGTCAATCTGGCTCAGGTGGTCAATTACCGTCGGCACCGTCGGATACCGCTGGACCATTTTCTCCAGTCGCGGCAGTTGATCCGTGTGGATAAAGAAATTGAAGACGGCTCCCAGGTCAGCTGCCTTCTTCCAAACTCGATGATGCGCTTGTGACGTCAGCCAGTCATCCCCACCGTGACTTCCCTTTACGTAATAGATAGGGCTAAACCGCATGCCGGACAGCCCGTGCTCCTTCATCCAGAACTCGAGCTTCTCGGCAACTTGCGGATCGGTCGGATCAATCAAGCCATGGGCCTTAAAGCGGCCAGGATATTTTTTCAAGCAGTAAGCCGTGTAGGTATTATCCCAACCGTGGAAAATCGTCTGTACCAGGATGCAGTGCGTGACGCCAAAACGATCCATCTCCTCGATCAGGATTTCGCCAGTAGCAGCCGTCGTTTTTGACTTGAAGTCGGAGCTGTAGGGATGGTCAAACGGCCAACGCTTAATATCTCCTGACCAGACATGCATGTGAGTATCAATCACAGGCCCCTTGGACAGGGGAGCAGCCAGTTGGTCTGCACCGATTTGCTGGCTGGCCGAAACCAGTGACATCCCGGTCGCAGCACTAACTGCTGCTCCCAAGAACTTGCGGCGATCAACCCTGTTCACCATAGCTGCACCTTCCTTATTTGGATTCCTTTTCAACGGGCATCGGCGGTAATTTCAAGTCCTTGGCTTTTACTTCCACTGGTGCACCGCCGGCTGGAATGTCGACGTGCGCGGTCCAGAGAATAGCATTAACCATGAACCGGCGATGGGATGGCAACACAAAGTTACTGTGAAAATGCCCCATCGTGGTCCCAAAGGAGCGACCATCCCTGGAACCCGGGCGGTTAAATCCCCAGGCAACAACCTGCTGCTTGTCATCGATTTTGGCTCGAATCAACGGTTTTGCTTTCTCGTGAAAAACCAGGTCCAGGTAAAACTCGTCGCGCAAGTCGTAATCCTGCCAGCCCCGACAGATCGGGTGCTTCTTGTCCACTTGAACCAGGCGCGATTGATCCACCTTCACACCACAGGGCGGACGACGAAACCAGCCACCGAGGATATTCTTGTAGGCCTCGCGTATCGCTGGATCCTCAGCAAACTTACTGTAGCCAATCCCCGTTGCCCAATGGATTGCTACGTAACCCACCCCCTCCTTCATTAGTTTCTCGAATTGCGGTCGCCGGCCAGGATCCAAAACCATCTCACCACCAGGCCGGGAGAAACAGACGATCGACTTGACCCCAGCGAGCATCTTGGGATCCTTGGGCCAGTCCAAACTGACCGTTGCCTCCACCCCGGGCGTCTGGTTAAGACAACTGGCCAGCACCTGCGAATCAAACATGTACATATGTGATCCCCAGGGATGATCCGTCTTGGTGGCAATCAACAAGATCTTCACGGGTCCCTTGTCTGCCGCCTGAACCGTTGGAACGCATAACAGCATCGTTAGCACCAATAGCAAATGCTGGCCTGTTCGCCTGTTCATCATTAACCCTCCCCGATCATCGTGATGCTTAGAACGTAACTAATTTATGCGATCCATAAGACCATTGCACGCGGTTAGCTACTTTATTCTTCTTTTCACCGCTGATCTCGCTAAGCAAGCGAA
>Ga0310342_100003513_pt1 | contig 10311 bp, 14 predicted proteins | sample S15DNA20500_MG_FD_206155 | JGI IMG/M metagenome (GOLD analysis project Ga0310342, IMG submission 206155) | Marine microbial communities from station ALOHA, North Pacific Subtropical Gyre - S1503-DNA-20-500_MG | ecosystem: Environmental > Aquatic > Marine > Oceanic | place: Pacific Ocean: North... | reverse complement strand
TTCCAACCCGGACGTGCTAAAACAGCTAGACGTTTACAGCCATATTGACGTCCTAAATTTTCAATGGTTCGAGCTGCTCCTTCTTGCCACAGCTCTCTTTTTTCTCCTTTTAATAAAATAACTTCTACCTGTTTAAAATTGGGTAGTTGTTGAATTCGAGTAACAAAACATCCGAAGACTTTATATTTCTCACCATCATCCGAGCCGAACATCATAAATAATTGATATTCTCCCGTATTAATTTTTTCGCGCATAGCCCTACTTGACATTGGGTTCCCATCAAATTTTAAACCCTCTGCAATCATAAACTGAACCAGAGACCAATAACGATGAAGATCTTTGGGTTCAATAAATAAAATATTAATTTCTTTTTTAATTTGTTCTTTGTGTGCCAGCATTTAATAAATCAAAAATCCTTTTAAATTTTGCTTGTTGTTTGTAAAAAAAATCAGCACCTTTTCTACGCATTTCTTTTTCATCTTTAGGACTAGCCCCTTCAATAAGGCCTGCTCCTAAGATAGCATCCGTTCGTGAAACAAATTCACCATCGGCTAACTGAGCAAGAATAGTATCTTTATTTTTACTTCCTGCTCCACTACCATCTTCAATATACCCATCTGCTTTAATATAATTGTTATAGTCTTTGTCATTATGAGTCATCTTTGAAGGCATAAAACTTACACCCCCTTGAGCATATTTTTGAACAGGAAGACTAGCGAGTCCCCCAGTTTTATAGCTGTATAAATTTTGTGTAGAGTATAAAGGTTCAGATCCATAACTTGCACGCTTACTTAAACCTGAGGTTAATTTACTTTGTCTTGCGTAAGCTTCTTTGTAAGGTGTCTCATCAAATTTAAATTCGTCATCATCTCCTAATAAAGCACCCCCACCTACTACTGCAGCTGAACCGTATCCAATTTTTTCTGCTGTGCCAAGTTTGTCCCACCAACCTCTAATGCCACCACCAGGTTTAGGGAGGGCTGCTGCTTTTGTTGTTTCACCTATTGCTGGAATACTTTGAAGTTTAGCATGGGCTGTTGAGCCTATTGCAGGAGCTGTTGTAGCGGCTTGAGGAGCTCCTAATGCCATTGTAGCGGCTCCGGTGTGTCTTAATTGGGCGCCTAGTGTAGCTCCTGGAAGAGAACTAGCTGTTCCTTGACCAAAAGTTTGCATTCCAGGCATTCCCATAGTGCCAGCAAATTGACCTATACCTCCTGCTAAAAGGGCATCCCTTAGGGATCTCTTTGATGATTTTCCTCGTAGTTTCTGTATGCCAAAAGTGGCCAAAGCTAATGTAAATGGATCCATAATAAATACTTAAGTATTTACCATTTTACCTATATATAGGGGGCTTCGCAATATCCCAGCCCTGTCTAATTTTAAGCAAAATTAAGTGGTAGGGTAGAATTTTTTAACAGGTTTAGATGGAGGTTTTTTAGAATCCAGTTTACTTAGTTCATCAAAAAGACGCCCTCTATAAATAGACTCTCCAATATGATCAATGGATTCGTCTACTAGGGCATGAATTTTTCCACCCATACTGGTCCATAGCTTACAGAAATAAAAATCTTCTCCTAAATAAGTTTTATCTTTGTTACTCCAATAGGTATCAAAGAAGTTATAATAATTAGGTTTGTCTACTAGTTTACCATTAATCATAGTTTTTTGTTTAATAGTTAATTCCGGGTATTCTTTAACTAATTTTTCCAAAGCACTTCGTTTAATCATCATACAGCCCGCAGGTCCTTTATTAATTTCTAAAAATCCCTCTTTAATAGTAATATGTCCTAAATCAGGAATCTCCACTGGAAAAATATGACCCAATGATTCAAGATCAGCATCCGGTCGTTTCTTATAATCATGTACAAACTTCTCTCGATACGTAGTTTTCATAGGGTAAGGGACACAAGATACCTCATAAGGAGAAGCAAACATTCGATAAATAGCCCGTGGGCTAAAAGAAATATCGGAATCAATAAAACACATGTGGGTTGCGTTGCTACTTAAGAAAGCTGATACACAAAGATTTCTTCCTTGAGTTACTAAACTACTTTTCATAATTTGAAAAGTAATACTAGTATGATTTAATAAACATTCTTTTTGGAGATCCAAACAAGATTTCATATAATGTAAAGAAACTTCAGAATGAACTGGAGTAGCTATGAATAAAGAATCATTTTTCTTTATTTTAGCAACGTCTTCGATGCGTTGCTTTTGGGTATCTTCAAGTCTCTTTTTTTGATCTGCGTCTAAACTCACTAATTGCTCCTACTAAAAATCGTTGCCAAAATTGACCAACATGTTGCCAGTCATAATACCTTTTATAAAATTCAACTTGAAATTGCAAGGCATCTGTTAAGTTTTGTTTAAGAAGAGTAGATTTAAGGTCTTTGAGGGTATCTCGAAATTGTTCTTTTAACTTCTTTTTATCCGTGGTGTAAGGAACGTAGATTGGAAATTCACTACATGTTTCCGGTAAAGCTCCGAGATCCGTGGTGATTACAAGCAACCCTGCAGCTAAAGATTCCATGGCACTAATACAAAAAGTTTCTTCCCATGTGGAGGGGTGTACGCTTAGATCATAAGAGGGCAGAATTTTAAGAAGTTCTTTATGAGACAAATATCCTTTATAATTTACATTCGGTAAACTCTCAGCTTTTTTATATAAGCTGGTAAAATTACTATCGTTTTGTTGTTTGAAGCTATCTCCATAAATTTGGGTGCTGGAATAAACATCGAGCTCAAAATCTGGATCCTTGAGCTCTTCCATCACGTTTAATAGGACATCGAGTCCTCGCCAGGGAGTAGAAAAATAAATTAATTTAATAGGAGTTTTAAAAGTAAAATTAGTTTTAGGAATTAGTTCTTTGTAATCAATTGCATTTTTAATAACGGTGCATTGATTCGTGGGGATATCAAAAAAGTAACGGTACTTTTCATAGTTCCAATGTGAATTAAAAACATACCATTGATATTTACTATGGTTCGCTTTATTTTTAAACCAGGGGGCTACATTAGGTTGATCGTAAGAATTTTTAATCCATAGAATATTAGGGCGAATAGGATTAAGGGGTTCTTTTTCAGGAACAGAGGTTGTAATTTGAACTTCGTCAAAAAACATATTCGGAACATATTTTCTTAAGTAATCAAATTGAATTTCAGTTCCGCCATAAGGTTGCATTATAATTTGGTTTTACCAAAAACTTTTAAAGATGCAACTGTTATTTCTACGTCTTGTGAAAAATCCTCTTGTTTAGTATCGGTTAGTGGGTCGGATACATCCTTTTCAAATTCATCTTTGGAAGCATAAATTTTTCCTGTACGCTTATTTTTAACAACTTCTTTAGCCGTTGCTGGTATTACCGGTACTTCATTTCCATTTACGTTTTGTACTGGATAGTCTTTTCCATCTATATTTTTATATTTCATCCTTGTCCTCTATTGCGTGAACGCTTCGGGGTACGTTTACTATATTTTTTAGCATGACGTCCTGGTCTTTTCCGATGCGTTCTTTTTTTATAATTACTAACGCCAAATAATGGCCTTTTTTTAGCCATTCTCGTTTGTTCGATTAATTAAAGCATAAGCAATACTTCCTGAAACCACGTCCGTGTTGGTGCAGGACATTTTTAAAGCATCACTTTCTTCTAAAATTAAACTATTCCCTTGTACAATATTTACAGTCGAAACGGAAGAGAGCACGTTACGACCAATAATATAATTGGTTGTTACACTATTATCAAATAATTTAGTTGTGACGGTGGTATTGGCCGTCGAGACATTAGCAGTTTGTATATTTTTAATAATCGCTCGAGATTTATTATCAATCGTTAATACCGTAGTGAGCGTGGTACTCGTTAATGAAAACTGAGAATTTTTATATTGAATAGTCATGAGATAAATAAATTAAAAGCTTCTTGTTCATTCTTCAGATCATTTTGAAATGAAGTATTTAATTGACTTTGCATTGTTCGCAAAGCTTCTTGAATTTGTCTTTGATTAGACGCAGTATATTTATCGGTTGGTTCAGGAATGTGTGCAGTAATTTTAGCCATTATCTTCTTCCATCCTGGTTTGCATCAAATCTAAATAATCCATAACGCCAACTTTGTCCTGTTTTATCGGATTCTAATTGAACACTGGCTAAACGACTTCGAGCCCGTGTCCATACTTGTTGAGTTGAAGTGGAAATTTTAAAAGGTCCTAAAGAAGAACTGGCTGCAGTGTCGTTTGGAAATCTTCTTAAATAAATACTAATATTAACAGTTCCACTTAGTTCTTTAAAATCAGGAATAAATCTTCTTACATTCATATAATATTCTCCATCTCCATCGATATCTAAATCAAAATCTCCGGAACGAAGAGAGGAAGAAATAGCCGTGGTTACAGTTCCAGTTGAATATAATCGTGATTCATCTGTCCCTGTTTCTTGGTCAAATAAAACTGTGCTGCCATTTGAAGCTCCTCGAATAGTGGGGAACGTCGGTATATTATTTGCATAATAACGTGTCGCTTGGGGAAGAGCAAAAACACTTGCATCTGCCCAGCTTGTTCTGTCTAACGTTCCTGTAGTCCACACCCCTGCATCATAATTAAAAGATACAATTCGATCAATTTGAGTAGAGCCACTTTTAGGATAAAACCATTGCACTTCTCCATACAAATTATTGTGACCCGCATACACAATGTCACTGCCCGTATCAAAATTAAATCCTAAATTACTGCCTGTTGTTTTAAAAACAAAATCTTCTACTAAACATGGTAAAGTTTTCACTGTACCATCAAACATGAAGAAGCCCCCTGAGATTCCCATCCAAAAGACACGCCCATTAGCAAATACTAAAGAGTGTTGTCCTACAGCGCCACAACCTGATCCTACTTGTCTAATACTAAAAGTAAAAGGAGGGCCTACAAATTGCATGGTATAGGCTGCTTGATCGGTGACAACTAAAATATAATCTTTTCCTTGAATAGCCCCTACAATTCGGGTGCCTTGATCCAGTCTCATAGTTCCAGCTGTATTGGTTGAAATTGGAGTATAGTCTGACATATTTTCTTGATCCGAAAATCGAAGATACATTTTATCTTGAGTAGCTGTATCTCCAATTGTCGTTTCAGTTCCAAAATGAATTAAATGTCTATCTCGATCCGATACTAAAGTCATTACAGATTTAGTTGGAGCTCCGGCGACTACCGTGGCTCGTGTTTCGAGAGGGTTAGGCGCAGAAGGATCCCACTCAAATGTTTTACCATTATGAATCGTAGCAACTAATTTTTCACCAAAGTTATCTAAGGACCAACTTCCAGGAGCTAGGGTTACTGAAGAAGAAGCTCTTGCTGTTCCCCATGTACTCAAGCCCCAAGTAGCAGTACCAAAACCATATTGATAAGTTTGAGCAATTGGACCGATGGTAACATAAGGTTCTACATCAACGTTTCCTGCTGAACTCATCCCCGATCCTGTTTCTGCTGTCGCCATGACAACATTAAAGCTGTTATTACTTCGAGCTTGAATTTCAAAAACAATATTAGAAGTAAAATCAGCGTTAGTAAAATTAGTGGTTGCTGGAATTGTTGTATTAGCAAAGAGAATATACTGGCCTTCTTCTAAGCCATGAGAACTACGATCAATCGTAATAGTCGTAGAGCCTGTTGTAGAAGTCATCGAACACGTGGCCACCGTACTCGCTAAAGGGGTGATATCGTAGAAGGTATCTCCCGTATATAAATTCAAAGTTTTATTGGTTCCGATAGCAGCCAATTTAGTGCCGTCTAAAGCACTCCACGTATGTATGGCTCTCGAAGCCCCAGCTAGTTTATCGGCATTATTTTGTTGCCACCCTCCTATTTTTTCAGGAGAACCATAACGGAATCGAACATTATCCCCATCGATCCATCGTCCTTCTGCCTGGGTAGCTGTTTGTTGCTTATCAAAGCCAGGGGCTATTGGTATTTTTCTAAGTGCCATATCGTCATTTTATCACTTTGTACGATTGGAAGTAAGAAGGGAGACCTAAAAAGGGTCGTTTATCAAACATGTTATTTACGGCATCTTTTGAAGAAGCATCATTATAATGCAAAAAAACTTGAGCACAGTTGTCTCCAGTAAAAGGCTCTCTCCAATGTTCCAATTCGCAACCCCTATACATTAACATATCTCCAGCCTTTAAATCTACTTTAACCCCTTTTTGATTTTCTTTGCCTGTGGGTTCTAAATAAATAGACCAGGGCTCTCCTCCAAGATTTAGAGTAGTTGATATCTCACAGGAAAAACGATCTTTATGACGTTTAAGTATATCCCCTTTTTTATAGATGCGAACGTAAGCATAAGTTTCAAATAATTTAAGACCGGATTGCTCTTCCATTAAAGGTTTAAGGCCTTCTAAAATAGTTTCCATTAAAGGATCGGCATAATGAGACCAGGTTTCAGGGATTTGTTTATCAGCCCAACTTCCCCATTCTGTACAATAAGGAGAAATATAATGCTGATCAAAAAGAAAACGAGCAATTTTTCTTTTATTTAAAAGATAACGATAAGCAAGTTCAGCAACATCTTTCGTTAAGACTCCAGGTAAAATTTTATAATGATCATTATTAAAACTCATTGATAAGGCCATCCTAAATTCCAAACCACTAAACTATGACGAGTCCCTTGAGTAACAGGTCTTACTCGATGCCATACAAAACTAGGAAAAACAACCAATGATCCTTTTTCACTTACTTCTGTGCATTTCTTAATAGTAGGTTCTTTACCATCTGAATTTCTAAAATCAAATTCTAATTCGCCCCCTTTAAAATTTTTACTATCTGATAATAAAAGAGTCATAGAAAGTTTTCGGCGCTTTTTATGGTAGTTGGGCCAATGGGGTTTATTATAAGGGAGCGAAGAATCATCACAGTGCCATGTATAATGTTGCCCTTTAGAGTAGGTGGTAAACTGGCAAGCTTCGGTAAAATCCCATTGAAAATTCCAACCCGCATTTCGATTGGCTTCATGAATATAAGGTTGAATTTCTTTATAAATCCATCGGTCACTCATCCATACGATATGTGAATCCCTTGTTTTTTTTAAATCTTTATATTCCCCTTTAGTAAGAGGGGCTTTACTTAAATCTCTGTGATATTTAAAAGTAGAAGCAATTTGTTTTTTTTGTGCTAATCCATACTTAAGAATATCATCACAAATATGTTGTGGGATGACTTTTTGAAACCACCAATAATATTGAGTAAGATTCATTTATTCTAAAATAAATGATTTAATTAGAAAAGTAAAGTGAGGGCTAGTGATTTGAGATATATCAAATATGGGATATGATAAGATAAAACTTTTCGTTCCTTAAAAATTTTAAGACGCAGGTAAAGGGTCGTGCTCTTGGGTAAGAGCTTTACTACGTACATTATCAATGTTTTTAAGTAAAGTACCTAATGAATTTTGTCCTGCTACAATAGGATCTCCAATAAGATCCCATGATTTAGTTCCATCATTCCAGCTATAATGTTCGCCGTAAGGGCCTCCGGGTATAGCTCCCACAGTATAAGCTTTCCATGTACCTAAATCTTCATCCCATGCAATTTCGTATTTAGTATCTACTCCGTCTTTGTCATAAGTTAAAGTAGTAGGGTAATCTATTGGAGCTTGCCACTCATTATCTGCATCCTTTGCCCATGAAAGATAAGGTTGAGAATGGATAAAAGTATCTGTGCTTGAATCATAGGTTGCTCCTTTATTAGCAGATCTTTTTCTAAAAGCTGGAGGTTTTGTTATAGAATATTCTTTATAATAAGAACCCCCCTGAGAAAATTTTAGAGTTTGAGCACACCAATTTTCATCAGCATGATCCGGGCAGACCACTGTATTTACAACTAAATTATTACTATCAATTTCTGCAAAATATTTTGCCATTTATTCTCCTTATGCCGATGGCCATGTTCCGGCCACGATTCGGTCATATTGTGTTCTTAATCTAAACATTCCTGTGCCACTTCCTTGAAAAGAAACAGCCGTTTCTCTAACGACAGCAAAACCATCGCCACCATCACCAATTCCTTGTCCAGCATAGGCTGATCCTCCGCCAGCACCAAGTCCTTGAACTCCGTCATTTGGTGGATTTTGAGTTGCGCCTGCGTCTCCTGCGCCTCCTCCGCCACCACCTCCGGGTGCATGAGGTCCGCCTTGACGTGCATTCGCACATCCGCCGCCTCCGCCACCATAAGTTGTACCTGATGGAGAAGCTGTTGGACTACCATAATCAATTGGGGATCCTGGGCCACCTGCCATTGGGCCACTCCCATTTTGTCCTGTTCCTCCGATGCCACCTCCGCCAGCGCCACGCGCTTGGGGGCCACCGGTTCCTCCGTTATTTCCTAAACCTGAACTTCCTGAGACTCCTGGTTGAGCAGGTTGTGTTGCTGGTCCACCTGGATTATCTCCTTCTTGTCCACCACCACCGCAACCACCAGGTCCACGGTTTCCTGCACCGCCACCTTTAGCAGTTAAATCAAATCCTGTTGTATCGCTACCTGTAGTTGCTGGAGAAGGATAAATTCCTCCGGCTCCTATTGAAATAGGGTAAGCTGTAGCTGCTGAAATAGGATGAGCTGCAACTTTAACTGCTCCTCCAGCTCCGCCTCCGCCAGTTCCTCCTCCTCCACTAATGCCTGATCCCCCGCCAGCTAATAAAAAAATATCAGCTACGGTTTGACCGGCTTGAGAGGTAAAAGTTCCTGAGGCTGGAAAACTTGTAATTTTTTCAGTCGTAGATCCAGGTCCAGCTGCTGTTGGATTATTTACTCCAATAACTCCGCCTTGATTATAAGGCATACTTATCTCCTATGTTGTAGGCCAGTTACCGGCTAAGATATGAGAGAATACTTCCCCAATAGTCCACATCCCACTAGCCACTGTTGAAGTGGGAGCGTTCTCAGGGCCAATAATCCCTCCGTTAGATCCTAACATTTACTGTCCTCGTTTAATTAGTCAATTATCGTATCGTACGCAATTGTACAATCTAGTTTGGAAGCTACGTCTCCGCCACCTTCAACCGTCATACCTTCTTCAAGGTAGAACGAGGTGTTTTTGTCGCTTACTACTAGTGCTGCATTAGCTGGTACAGAAATTGTACTTGCTAACTTACGTGTATTTGTACCGTCATCAATCTGAATAGTTACTGTATGTGTAGTAGTTGTAATATTTGTTACAACAATACTATTGATTTTGTAAACATAGTTTGATGCTGCTGCGTTAACAACTAGTGAAGTACCAACAGTTGCACTAAGGGCAAACGTTGTTGTATACCCTATGATGCCTGATACATTCACTATATTTGGTGCTGCCATGATTTATCTCCTTATTATTAAAAATTACCCAAATACCATTGCCATTGCAATAGATTTACCTGTTGATGCTGGAATAAAAGATGAAAACGATAACCCTTTTGAGGCATCGGTTTGCAAATAGCATCCACTTTTGGCTCCATCAGAAGAAGGAAGATCAAAAGTTAAACTAGAGGAAACTGTTCCTGGAGCTCTTAACCCCACGTATTGATTTCCTGTTGTATCTTCAAACCTAACTTCGTTTTGATTCGGTAAATTAATTTGTGAACACGCCGCTAAGACATCAACGACATTGTTACCATCCGAATAAAGAATTTTATGCCCTTTATCTGTAGTGCTCCATGTTGTTCCTGTTCCAGCTGCGGTTTTAAATGTAACTGCGTATGCACCTGAAGTAGCATTGCTAACAACTTTTGTTGCCATACCATCAGGAATAGTTACGTTTACACTTGAAGTAAGAGTTCCTCCCATACTAATGTTGTGATTTCGTCCATTAGATAATGAACCATCACTAACGGCTAGGGTTGCCCCTGTCGTTGCATTAAGAGTTACTCCTGTATATCCAACAAGACCTTGTTGAATAAGTTTCAAGTTTGTATTTGTAATATCACCCCAAAGGCCGGATTTTTCACCCGTTACCATTAGTTCTAGTGAAAGACCACTCGAATAACTTGAAGGCATAATTTAAAACTCCTTTTATAATTTTTTATCTTTGATTGTATTTTACTTTACGCCGCTAACTCTGTCCATACCATGCTCACATTTGGATTAATTTCAGTCCATATGCTAGCAGTAAATGTACCCGTCGCTGTAGTTAAACTTACGCCTGTCACAGCGGGATCAACACTGGATCCTGCAACCACTACAGCTGCAACGATTTCTGAAAGGGCTAAACCTGTAAGAGTAACTTTTGCATTAGAAAGTGTAGATTCATTACCTAATGCTAATGTAGCCGAGACTCCAGTAACAGAAGTAATT
>Ga0310342_100003512_pt1 | contig 10311 bp, 11 predicted proteins | sample S15DNA20500_MG_FD_206155 | JGI IMG/M metagenome (GOLD analysis project Ga0310342, IMG submission 206155) | Marine microbial communities from station ALOHA, North Pacific Subtropical Gyre - S1503-DNA-20-500_MG | ecosystem: Environmental > Aquatic > Marine > Oceanic | place: Pacific Ocean: North... | reverse complement strand
GTTTAGGACCCGTTGACTGGAAGGGAGGCAAAGTCGGTACCCTTCCGGGGGTGGTCACCGCGCCAACGGCTAAGAAGGCAAGAGCCTTGATCCCAAACACCCAAACACCTTCAAAAGACGAACTAGAACCGCTTCTAAATGCGCTAACATTCATTGGAATTATTTTAATCGGAATATTATTTGTTCGCTTTTTTATTAGGCTCTTTGTACGACGCAGATGAACTCATGCCTTGTCAAAAAGAAAACTCGGTTCTTGTTTGTTAGAATGGCGGAGAGAGAGGGATTCGAACCCTCGGTACGGTTACCCGTACACCGGTTTTCGAGACCGGCACATTCAACCACTCTGTCACCTCTCCGAGAACCTGTTTATACCGTCCCTACCGATCCTTCAAGTTTCTGGAATAACACCTCTTTCCATAGGTATACCGAAATGAAGAAACTTGTTTTCCGTATACCTAATTCGCAATTCTCAAGGGATTCAAGATCCTGTTTGCCTATATTTTTATTATCATTGCCCCAATACAGCTCCTAGTGACTTATTTGTTCATTAACGAAGTAATTTATTTCGTCTATAGTTTTGGGTTATTTGGTGTGCTTAATCTCATTACTGGGCGATATTGTTGATGAGAAAACCATATGATTCAGCGTTAGCAACAGGAAGCGGTTAGATTTAAGGCTAATCAATAATCAGTTTACTGATTGCCTATATTTTTCAGCATCCCAATCCAGGATATTGACGATATCTTGTTTATTTAGTACGCGGATTGTTTTGTCCTATTGTTGGACTTATGTTTCTTTTTGAGCCCGGTCCTTTTAATTTGTAAACGCAAAGTCTAGCCTTTCAAAAGCAAAATCCTTCTGAGGTTTGTCGCGCAAACGCCAAGCATGTGCATCGACCACAAAATGAGCGACTACAACTCCTAACAAACTTCCTGTTATAAACCTTTGGACTATATCACTACCCGTCATAATCCCAAGAATTGAACCGAAATCCCCTCGAATTGTTAAAATAGAGCCTCCAATCAAGATTATGCCAAAGAACGTTAAAGCGGAAAAAAATTGGAAGTTTAATTTAATTGTATTAGCAGTTTTTTCACTATAGCGAACGTTAAATGCAACGGCTGACATTATAAATAAATACTGAAAAGAATGGCTTACAGAATAAACGTTAAAGCCAACCTCGAGACTATTATAAAGATATTGCGGTGCAAAAAAAAAGAACAGGCAAAAGTAGGAAGAGAGCTTTTTTAATACTAAAATTTTTTAAATTAAACAGGATGTATCCCAAGGCTAAAAAAAGGGCCACCCCGGTAAAATATTTGCATAGTTGGCGTATCTCAAGGGCATAAAAATGCCAAAAGGCATTCTCAGATATAACAAAAAATATTGCACCCAGCGCGCCAACAGCGATAACAGAATTAATTAAAAACGTTCAACAGACGTTATCTTCTGATTTGGAGTTTCACCGGCAGTAATTAGGGCGTAGAGCCCATAATTTTGTCTTCCAAAATGCCAATTTTGCCAAACAAAATATACAGCTAACCAAAAAAATGAGTAATTATTTGGAATTATAGCAAAGGAAAAACCGGAAAGTAGGACTATAGCTATTGGAGCAAATATATACCTTTTTTTATTGTTTTTGATTATAGTTATGAATTTCTTGTCAACATATAAATAGGCTGTGATAGCTATGTGCGCATTGGCAAGAAAAAATAAGGTCTGTTTTACTGTTTCGATATTCGGCATTGTATTCCCAAGAAAAAAAAGTGGGAACACAATGAAGGGAAATAGAGATAAATAGAAAATATAATTAAAAAACATCCATTTTCAATTTTATGTTTGGTTGCTTCTAATGAGTTATATTATATTGCGCTATAATCTCATTACAAATTTTTACTCAAACTAATTTATCTGGTGTTTGTAAATTTGATTTCTATGTTGTATTCGAAATGTCTACCTTACCAAAAATACCGTTTATAAAATCACTTGGTGATACACCCACACTTAAAACAGTTGCCCAAACTGGTGATTACTTTGAAGTATTGTACCAGAAAGCGGTTAAACATTACGGCATAACTGCTTTAAAAATTTTCGACACATTTTCTAAAAACTGGATAAAAAAAAATACAACCCCTTATTCTAAAGAAATCGCTGCACTCGCTGATCTTTATAAAAAACCAGGGACCTGGTTTTTAAATGTCAGTTTTGAGTGGGGCTGCACTTCCCAAGTAGCAACTGATTTAGAAACAGGACACATGCAAATTTTACGTGTCCTGGATTGGCCTTTAGAGGGACTCGGTATGGGCCTTATCGCGGTGCACCAGGAAGGTCCTGCTGGGACTTATTTGAATTTCACCTGGCCCGGATTTGTTGGCGTTGTAACGGGTGTGGCTAAGGGGAGGTTTGCAGCCGCTATTAACCAGGCCCCCATGCCAAGTTTTGGTTTAGGGTTTTACGGTGATTGGTTGGCAGGCAGAATTTGCACGAGCCGTTCCCGCGCAATGCCAGCGATGCATTTGCTGCGTCATGTTTTTGAAAACGCTCAAAACTATAAAACCGCAAAACACCAGTTAACTATCAATCCAATTGCTGTTCCCTGTATAATAGCCCTCGCTGGCACAGAACCGGAGGAGGGGTGTGTTATTGAACATACCGGCAATTGGGTTCATATCCACCCTGCCCCCGCAACAGCGGCAAATCACTGGCTAACCGAGGGGTTAAAAGGCCATGAAAGGGGAAATAAAAGTCGCGAACGTGCAAATTTAATGGGAAATACAAACCAAATTTCCAAAACCGCTTTATTTGATTGGCTTAAACCCCCCATTTTAAATCAAACAACCCGGTTGGCAGGAATAATGAACCCTAACACTGGAAAAATTTTGATCCAGGGTTTTGAACGTGAAGGTGAAGCTACCGCTCCACTTTCAATGACCCTCTAACTTTAGGTTTTTTGTCTTTTGTGATGCCCGAAAAGTCAGAAATAGTTGACAGTCAGGTAGTTACCGCTATAGTTCCGCCGATCTTAAGCAGGCTATCGTTTTATACAGTGTAAAGTCGAAAAAGCCTGTCAACTTTTAGTGTTGAAGTAACATGTATGCAGTCGTTAGGACAGGTAGCAAACAATTTTGCGTCTCCAAGGATGACGTAATCATCGTTGAGAAACTTGATGTTGAATCTGGTGGTGACGTTGAGCTTGAAGAAGTCCTCATGCTGGATGATGGAAAGAAAACAATTTTAGGGACCCCCTTGGTGGAGGGGGCCCATGTAGCCGCAACGGTTTTAGACCAAACGCGGGGAGAAAAGGTTACAGTTTTCAAGAAGAAACGCCGCAAGGGTTATAAACGGTCAAAAGGACATCGTCAGCAAGTAACCGTTTTACGGGTAACAGATATTGTTAACAGCGCTAAGAAAAAGGCAACAAAAGCAAAGGCCACGACAGAGGAAAGCCAAACTGTTTCTCAAACGTCGTCGGTAAAAACCGCATCTGAGAAGAAAAAAACTACCGCCAAAAAAACTGTCGCCAAAGTTAATGCTAAGAGAAAAACAGCATCAAAAAAAGCGTCCTCGCCAAAAAAAACCAGCAAAAAACCAAAGGAGAGTGATTGATGGCGCATAAAAAAGCTGGTGGGAGCTCCCGCAATGGTCGTGATACAATTGGTCGGCGTCTGGGTGTGAAAAAATTCGGCGGTCAGCTGGTCATTCCGGGCAACATAATAATTCGCCAAAGAGGTACCAAATACCATCCTGGAGACAATGTGGGTATAGGCAAAGACCACACTATTTTTTCTATATCGGAAGGGCGTGTAAATTTTGCTCGAAAAGCGAAAGGACGCGTATACGTTTCGGTGGAACCAACAGGCTAACTCCTCTACCAACTAAAAAACAAACATGTAGGGGAGAATAGAAAAATTCTCCCTTTGTTCTTTTGACGGCGCTGAAAAAAAGGCGACATGATGAAGTTTTTAGACCAAGCCAAAATTTATTTGCGCTCTGGCGATGGCGGAGATGGCTGTGTCGCTTTTCGCAGAGAAAAAAATGTGGAATTTGGCGGCCCTGATGGCGGTGATGGGGGTAAAGGTGGCAACGTCATTTTCGAAATTGTCGATGGCCTAAATACACTCATAGATTTTAGATATAAACAACACTTCAAGGCCGAACGTGGTAACCATGGAATGGGAAGTAATAGAACAGGGGCCACGGGTAAAGACATATTAATTCGTGTTCCCTCTGGCACCCAAATTTATGATGAAGACCATCAAACAATCATTGCTGACCTAACAGAAAATAAACAACAAATAGTAGTTTTTCATGGGGGAAGGGGTGGACGTGGCAACGCTAGATTTAAAACCTCGACAAATCAAGCTCCCAGACGCGCCGATCCGGGAGAACCCGGAGAGGAACGATGGGTTTGGTTGCAATTGAAACTCCTGGCTGATGCTGGTCTAGTTGGTTTACCGAATGCTGGAAAATCAACTTTTCTTTCCGTAGTTTCAAACGCAACCCCTAAAATTGCAAATTATCCCTTTACGACCCTTCACCCCATCTTAGGAGTGGTCGAGGTGGATCAAAGTTCTTATGTTTTGGCAGATATTCCAGGGTTAATTGAAGGTGCCCACAAAGGCTCGGGATTAGGAGATAGGTTTCTTGGTCACATCGAACGGTGCAATGTTCTTTTGCATCTGGTTGATGGCACTGAGTCAGACGTTATCGGAAATTGGCAAACTGTCCGCAACGAGCTAATGGCTTATGGCCAAGGACTGTCAACAAAAAATGAAGTCGTCGCTCTAAACAAAGTCGATGCCCTAGATCGAAATGAAATCATTGAAAAAACGGCGGCGTTGCAAGATGCTGGGGCTGACCATGTCATTCCCCTATCTAGTATCAGCAAAAATGGCATAAAAACTGTTTTGCGAAAACTGAAAAACTTTCTAGATGTCAAAGACCAAAAACTCTGCCTAAGCTAAACTAAACCGGCACAATATGAGCAATACTCAAACAAGAAATTTTACTAACTCCCAATGTTTGGTCGTGAAAATTGGTTCAGCCCTTTTAACGAGTGCGGTATCTGGAACTCTTAAGCAAGAATGGCTAGATGCACTTGCTGATGACGTCGCAGATTTGATGAAAGGTGGAAAACGTGTTGTAATTGTATCTTCAGGTGCAGTTGCAGTTGGACGACAAAAGCTCGGACTTATCGACAGTCAATTGCGTTTAGAAGAAAAACAAGCCGCCGCCGCTGCCGGACAAGTCGGGCTATTTCACTCTTGGGAACAATCCCTGCAGCGACATGAGATTAACATTGCTCAAATTCTTCTGACCCCAGATGATACAGAAGAACGACGCCGCCACCTGAATGCCAGAAACACGATTGAAACCCTGTTTGCTCTGGGTGTGGTTCCAGTCATCAATGAAAATGATACCGTTGCTACAGAGGAAATAAGGTTTGGCGATAATGATCGGTTGGGAGCGAGAGTAGCCCAAATGATTGGTGCAGATACATTGATCCTCTTGTCAGATATTGACGGTCTTTATACTTCTGATCCTCGCATTGACAAGTCTGCAAAACTTGTGGAAGAGGTCCAAGAGATAACACCGGAGATTACAGCCATGGCAGGAAACGCAGTACGTAGTTATTCATCCGGAGGCATGGTAACTAAACTCGAGGCAGCCAGAATTGCCACGCGTGCAGGTTGCCAAGTTGTCATAGCGGATGGGAAAGCCCTCCACTGTTTAACTGCCATAAACGCGGGGGGACGATGTACTTGGTTTATGCCGAATGCCAACCCAACCACTGCCAGAAAACGTTGGATTTCCAGTACCGTTCAACCCGCTGGCAGCATCACAATTGATGATGGCGCCGGAAAGGCATTGGCTGAGGGTAAAAGTCTTTTACCTGCAGGTGTCATCAAAATTGAAGGTGAATTTAAACGTGGAGATACTATCCTAATTTTGGATGACACGGGGCACAGGTTAGGGAGTGGCCTTAGTGCCTATTCCTCAGATGATGCAAAGTTGATAGCGGGGCATCAAACACGTGAAATAGAACGATTACTTGGCTATAGTGGTCGGGCGGAAATGATTCATCGTGACAACCTGGTCTTGGAAAGTTAGAAAACTAAAAACGATAAGAAACGCAAATTGGAAACAAAACAAAATATTCATGAATTAATGATAGATGTGGGCAAAGCAGCAAAAAAAGCTTTGACAGAACTTGCAGTTGTTCACACAAACAAAAAAAATCAAGCATTAAAAGAATCTGCTAAGGCTATACGAAGTGCTAAAGAATTTTTAAAAGAAGCCAATTCCACAGATTTCAAAGAAGCACGTCAAAAAGGGTTGTCTGGCTCTATGCTCGACCGGCTTTTGTTGGACGAAAGCCGGATTGAAGCCATGGCAAAAGGGCTAGAAGACATCGCTAAGCTCAAGGATCCTGTAGGAACCATTTTAGCAGAATGGAAGAGGCCCAATGGCCTTCACATACAGCGGGTCTGTGTTCCACTAGGTGTCATTGGCATAATTTATGAATCTCGGCCAAATGTTACCGCCGATGCGGGAGGGCTTTCTCTCAAGTCGGGCAACACAGCTATTTTGAGAGGAGGGTCTGAAAGCTTCAACTCTTCCAAAGTCATAGCCGAGTGTCTCCAACAGGGTTTGCGCAAAGCCAATTTACCGACAACAGCAATACAATTGGTCCCTACTCGTGACCGAGCTGCAGTTGGTGAGATGCTCAAGATGTCCGATTTAATCGACATCATTGTGCCACGTGGAGGAAAATCTTTAACGCAAAAAATACAAACAGAAAGCCGCGTCCCAGTAATTGCCCATTTAGACGGTAATTGTCATGTTTATATAGATCGGGCGGCAGACACTCAAATGGCTGTAAACATCGTATGTAATTCTAAAATGCGCCGCCCCGGAATTTGTGGTGCTACAGAAAGTTTGGTTGTGGACAAACCGATAGCAAAAAAAACGTTGCCCAATATCATAGATGCCCTTATATCCGCAGGCTGTGAAGTTCGTGGTGACCATAAAACCCAGATGTTGGATAGTAGGGTTCGTCCTGCGACAGAAGAAGATTGGGACACCGAATATCTTGATGCAATTATTTCAATCAAACAGGTCAATGGTGTAGATGAAGCAATTGAACACATAAACACGCACGGATCACACCATACAGATTCAATTGTTACAAAAAATTCTAGCACCGCTCAAATGTTTTTAGAAAAAATTGATTCCGCGATCGTCCTACACAATGCTTCTACACAGTTTGCTGATGGGGGAGAATTTGGTATGGGCGCGGAAATTGGTATTTCTACCGGTAGACTGCACGCTCGTGGACCCGTAGGTGTAGAACAATTAACAACATTCAAATATGTCGTGCATGGAGAAGGCCAAGTTCGATCTTAATAAATTCTCTAAAAATTTCCCGTAGCAAAATACGCAGCGGACTTGCTGGGAACGGTACTCGTGTTGGTTTACTTGGTGGTTCCTTTAATCCGGCGCATGATGGGCATTTACATATCAGTCGACAAGCCCTTATGCGCCTTGGCATTGATAAAATTTGGTGGCTGGTTTCACCTCAAAACCCTCTCAAGTCCGAAAAAAATATGGCACCGTTTAAAAAACGCTTTATTAACGCAAAATTGGCGGCAACAGATTCTCGAATTATTGTCACCGACCTCGAAGATCGCGCCGGAACACGCTTTACAATCGATACTCTATGTATGTTAAGAGAATTTTTTCCCGAAAATAAGTTTGTATGGATTATGGGAGCTGACAATTTAATAGAGTTTCCAAGATGGCAAGGGTGGGAACAGTTGTTTACGCTTGTTCCCATTGCTGTTTTTGACCGAGCACCCTATTCTGCGCAAGCTTTGTCAGGGAAAGCAGCGACAATGTTCGCCAAAAATAGACTTTTGAATCGGAAGGCAAGAAATTTGGCAGATTTTAAAACCCCAGTTTGGACCTTTTTTCAAACGCCGCTGCATGCAGGGACAGCGACAGCAATCCGCTCAAAACAAAAGACAAATTTTTAGGAACTATTGATGGTAAAGTTTTGACCCAAACGGACCCACAAAAATCAGAAAAAATTGATCTTCTGGATCCCAAAAACCTCCTTGACTTTGTTCGCCTAACTCTCCATGAGCACAAGGCAGAAAATGCCATTGTTATGGATCTTCGTAAAAAATCGACTATCGGCGATTATATGGTAATAGCTAGTGGTAATTCGACACGCCAAATTGTAACGCTAGCGGAAAATTTGGTTCAAAAGCTTAAACTAAAAGGTTTGATGTGTGTTAAACCTGAAGGTCTTCAGCAGGGAAGCTGGGTACTGATCGATGCTGGGAATGTGATTATCCATTTGTTTCGTCCAGAAACTAGGGATTTTTACAACCTTGAAAAAATGTGGCAAGCCAACTTAGAGGTTTCAAAACATTAAATATAAATAAATTTTGGTGTTTTTTATTAGCCTGCAGGATATGCGAATTTTTATTATAACGATAGGACGTCTCAAATCTGGTCCAGAAAAACTACTGGCAGATCGTTTCATAAAGCAAATCACTTGGCCACTCACAGTATGTGAGGTTGAAGCGAAAAAAAAACTTAAACCTCAAAACTTAATTAGGCGAGAAGGAAAACTTCTCGTGGATGCGTGCCCAAACAATGCAAAAATAATTGCGATGGATAGGTCCGGCCAACAATTCACAAGTCTTGAATTTGCTGACCAAATTAAAAAATGGCAACATGATGCAAAAAATATCGTCTTCATAATTGGAGGCCCCTATGGGTTAGATAAAAGCGTAATAGAAAGTGCTGAACTTGTTTTGTCATTTGGGCAGTTAACTTGGCCTCATATGTTGGCACGAGCCATGCTTCTGGAACAACTTTATAGAGTTCAACAAATAACGAAAAGGCATCCTTATCATAAAGAGTAAAATTTCATGGAAATTAATTGAAAACAATGAAAGGGTTAAAAGGACAGGCGAACCCGTGAGCTCGGAAACATCAAATAGTGGAAAAGGACCCGTTATCCTATGTGTTTTGGATGGTTGGGGGTGGAGATCTGAAACATCCGAAAATGCGATAGCCTTGGCAAAAACACCCAATTTTGATCGTATGTTTTCCGAGTACCCCTCAGCATTTTTAAAAACATCCGGTTTGGATGTTGGTCTTCCAAAAGGGCAAATGGGGAACTCTGAGGTTGGCCATTTAAACTTGGGTGCCGGCCGAATTGTAAATCAGGACATCGTTCGCATAGATGCCGCAATCGAAAGTGGCAAATTATCAATAGATTCGACCATCACAAAATTAATTACCAATGTGAATGAGAAAAACAGCACTTGTCATCTGATGGGTCTTATTTCGCCCGGAGGGGTTCACTCCCATCAAAATCAAATTGCAGCCCTTGCAAAAATTCTTAATGAAGCGGGAGTCAGAGTAGTCATTCATGCCTTCTTGGACGGACGGGATACTCCTCCCAAGAGTGCCAAAGAACATATGAGACAATTTTTATTTGATATTAAAAAATACAAAAATGTCAAAATAGGCACGGTTTCTGGTAGATTTTTTTCAATGGACAGAGACAATCGTTGGCAAAGAATTGAAACTGCATACAGTGCCATTGTAGCTGCCAAAGGTGAGTATACACCTAATCCAATAATCGCAATTGAAAATAACTATAAAAAAAATGTAGGAGATGAATTCATAATTCCAAACATTATTGGCAATTATTCGGGCATACAGGACGGAGATGCAATTTTGATGGCAAATTTTCGGGCGGACCGGGTGCGGGAAATACTAACCGCGTTTTTAGATCCAAAATTTAAAGGTTTTAAAAGATCAAAAACAGTTTCGATAAGCACAGCTGTGGGTCTCGTTGAATATTCGAATAATTTGAATAAATTTATGGTTCCAATTTTTCCTCCTGTAAAATTAAAAAATATTTTTGCAAAAATTATTTCTGATGCTGGCATGAAACAATTCAGAATTGCTGAAACAGAAAAGTATGCCCATGTTACATTTTTCTTCAATGGTGGTATTGAAACACCATTTCCCGGTGAAGAAAGACTCCTAATTCCATCACCTAGTGTAAACACTTATGACCAAAAGCCTGAAATGTCTGCCAGAGAAGTGACGGACAGCTTATGTGATGCTGTTAATTCGAAAAAATTCGATTTTATTTTTGTAAATTATGCCAATCCCGACATGGTGGGACATACGGGCATCCTCAAAGCTGCAATAACGGCTATTTCGACTGTTGATGAATGCCTTGGCCGTTTGGAAAAATCAATCAAAAACACTGGGGGAACA
>Ga0310342_100003511_pt1 | contig 10313 bp, 5 predicted proteins | sample S15DNA20500_MG_FD_206155 | JGI IMG/M metagenome (GOLD analysis project Ga0310342, IMG submission 206155) | Marine microbial communities from station ALOHA, North Pacific Subtropical Gyre - S1503-DNA-20-500_MG | ecosystem: Environmental > Aquatic > Marine > Oceanic | place: Pacific Ocean: North... | reverse complement strand
AACCGCGTGTCATCCACGCCGGCTGGCAAATTAAGGTCCCGAACCTTGAAGTCACCGCTGGCGGGATCAGCTCCAAGACTAAATCCTGCATAGGATGAGCTGAGATAGCCGGTACCCGCAAACGTGTTGGGTTGGTTGGGAACGCACACGTATTGAGGCAAGTTGTTGCGAGGTTCGAATTCGTGAGCTACCACGCTTCCCATGCTTGGGAACATCAGCGCCGGGCTAGGCCGATAACCGGTGAACATATTGTGTGTCCCCCGCTCATGGGCTGCCTCCCCGTGTGACATCGCCCGACAGATGGCAATCTTGTCGACAATTTTGGCCGTCTGGGCCCACTTCTCGTTAATTCGGACCCCTTCGATGCTGGTGTCGATACTCCCCATCGGCCCACGATATTCAATCGGTGCATAGGGCTTGGGATCAAATGACTCCTGATGGGGCATTCCACCGGGCAGAAAAATAAAAATGACCGATTTTGCAGGTCCTTCTTTGGTCTGGTAATCCTTGAGATCCGCCTGGGCATCTTGCAGGCGGAGATATTGATCGAGTGTCAATCCAATGCCACCGAGCATCCCCACGTGAAGAAAGCCTCGCCGGTGGAGTCCGTTTCCTCGACATTTAAGGCGTGAATTTTGTTTTCCACTCACGGTTGATCCCTTTCGGCAATTGATATTGATGGTGTGTTCTCAGTCACCCCAGTAATGTGTACTCAGTCAGCCCTCAATCGATCCACTCTTGCGAGTACTGACAATTCAAAAGATATCAGCTGATAACAGCTATTTTTAGAACCAAATGCTCATCGAACTCTCAACCCGATTCACATTTAATTTTTTAGGCGGGACATCTGTGATGGACTAATCGAAGATCGACCAAAAAGAGCCTGACCAATCGCCGGTAGTCCTTTCTCTTCAACGTTGTTATCCTGATATACTAACAGGCGTTTGTCAAGTAGAAACGGCTGTTAGAAACACCGAGTCAAGAAATGCTGAGCATGTTATTTTGACCCCATTTTCCAGCTAAAAAACCCTGTAAAGCCCCACCAGAGAGGAATTCGGATGTCCATCACCCAAGCCACACTCGACAAACTGAAACGTTTCGACACACCAACGATCTGCAATGTGATCGAATTGTTCGATGTGCGCCCCCGCAATCAAGGCTATATGGATCACCGAATCCAGAGCAACTTCCATGAGTTTCCCCCCATGGTCGGCTTTGCTGCAACGGCCCAATTTGGCTCCGATGCACCTGGTTCAGGTGACGCCTATCAAACCTTTCGGACTCTCCTGGAAAGTTTTTCTTCCTTCCCCGGACCTGGTGTGCCAGTCATCCAGGATGTCGATGATCCACCGGTAGCCGCCGTATTCGGCGAAGTCATGTGTTCGTCATTCCAAGCCTTTGGATCGACTGGCATGGTGACCAGTGGGGGTGGACGAGATCTGGAACAGGTAAAGGCCTTGGGATATCCGGTTTTCACCGGTTCGACAATTTGCTCACACGGATATTGTCACCTAATGCACATTGGCTTACCTGTCCGCGTTGGTGGGCTCATGGTGTACCAGGGAGACTTACTTCATGGCGACGCCAACGGTGTGACTAATATTCCCATCGATATTGCGACCGAAGTGGCAGATGCCGCGGACGAATTCATTGCAGCCGAAGAAATCGTGATCAGTTACATGAAGGCTGAGGGTGAGAAATCACTGGATAAGCTTGCTGAGCTGCAGGCCGCGATGGGTGAGGCCATGGGCCAGCTACGCCAGCGAGTGTCGCGTAGCGGGTGAACTGTCACCCGAGAGTTCTGCGAAGATAGTACGCTGTGAAGAATCTTTCTTCCAGGCGCCGCAGGGGATCTCCCAGTGACAGAAGCTTGACCTCAACAAGTCGGACCCGACGCAACACCGATACCATGAACCATGGTGTATCTTAACCTTGTGTAACATTAAGAAAACGCACCCAGAAAAACGCCAATGATTGGAGGCGTTCACCCTGGTGCCTGTTGAGCGATACTCGCTTCGACAATCCTTCGTTGTGTCGTACCGATTCCATAAAGCTCGTAGACTCTTTCGTCCAGTTCCGATTCGAGTTTTGGCAGCGCTTTTGAGAAACACTTTTTGGCTAACGATCCAATGATTTCCTGTAGTCGCCTGTTCTTTGCAACACCGTCATCCAAAGGCACGATCGGATAATCCGCGAGATAACTTGCCCCGTACCGGTATCGGCCGGCATAAATAAAAGTGCTTGCTTTGACTTTGTGAAAGAAGTTCATCAGCTTCGAATTCAAAAGCCCCAACAAATAGAACGACATGTCACGATCCTGGCAATACGGCACAATCACAAAACACGATCCACCAGCGAACCGTTTTTGATCGTCCAGTGCAAACGTGTTGTGGGTGGCAAAGTCAGGTGTGATTAATTTGTACGGTGCTTCGAATAGTCTGGGATTTTGCGGAACCCACAATTCATACCATTGTCGACCAGCAGCTCGAACGTATCTTCGATTGGCCAACTGAGTCTTGTGTTCCAAAAGATAAGCTGCCGTTTTGGGAAAATTTTTCAATTCGATCGCCCGCACACGATCACCTGTAAGGTGGTGAGGATAAAGGATATGTGTATTTACCTTTTCCCTGCTGCCATTCCACCTTATTCTCCATTTCAGGACATTCGCCGACTGAACATAGGGTTTGACAACGCACTTTTCGAATGCCATTTTATCAACAAACTCAGCCGTCATTGGATGGACAAACACATTATCTGCCGTGGATTTAATGCCACAACTGATCTTTGCCAGATCTTGAAGACGACGGTTCGACGTGGTCATTTGTTTGATAATCATGCGATCATCGGGTGAGAGAAAATGCCAAAACGTCTCGCTACCATCAGGTTGATCAGCAGGGAATGAACGAATTTCATAGTTCAATTCCCGTTGGCCGGCCTTCAATCCGATTACCTGGCGCTGCTCCATGGATCGGCTGCACTCGGATAATTCATCAAAAAGATTGTTCACAACTTTGGTACGATCAACGGTGGTAGACACTTCGCGAACGGTCGTGTACGGGAATTGCTTTACGGACTCAGTTGACTGCGGTCGCTTTCGGAGTACCACAATCGCCGGCAAAACAGCGGCGCTAAACAACTTTGTATCAGCAAGATCCAAAATTCGCTCTATCACTGTCTCTCGATGAATCACATTTCGGATTCCGACACCCGCTTTGGTCGACATGAATTTATTTGACGTGATGTATCCAAGTCTTCCATTGTCCTTGAGCAGCCGCAGCCCCCGTTCGATGAACAAGTAATAGAGATCGAATCGCCCTGTGGCAGCATCATAGTTGTTTAAGTAGTAGGTCTTGGTTTCATCCTGTCGCAATCGTTGGATTCGAAGATACGGTGGATTTCCGACGACAAAATCAAATCGTGGTGGGACCAGCGTGGACCTTTGCCGACCATTCTTCTCAACGATCTCTCTAAGCCCGTTGCCTTGTTGAATGGGTAACTTATGTAGTGCGTTTCGAATCTCCTTGGTCAGTCCAAAATCGGCTACCGCTGGCAGCAAAGTATCGACCAGACGCAGGCGAGCGGTCGTACAAGCAAACGGATTGATATCGATTCCACTGATCAACGGTTTCTCTAAAAGACTCACTACAGATTGTGGTCCCAGCGCCATAGTTGCCCGCAGGTAGCGTTGTATGGCCGGCACGAGAAAGGAACCTGAACCACAAGCCACATCACATAACGTCTTGGTAGCAATCTCCGTTGATTCTGCGTGATACCCAATCTGTTCGAGGATGTACTCAACGATGTCACGACTTGTGTAGAATTCGCCAAGACGCTTCCTCATTTTTCCCGGAAACACACTCGTATAAAGCTGGGTGAACCCATCGGCTTTGAAATCCACAGGCCAGCGTTCTTTCAAAATCAATTCGATCTGTCGCCAACAGTCACCAAGCCTTTTGAAATCCATTTTTGATTTCATCGTTTGCCACCACAAATGGATGCCAGGTGCAAAGGCATCTTCGGACAATTGGATTTGATGGTGTTGAAACCATTGGTGGCAACCTGACTGCGTGCCAGGAATGCCATGGGTGTCACACAAGTTCATGGCTGCCGCGCGCGATGCAACTCGTGTGGCGTAACACAGCACAAGTGCCGACTCAACACCAAGAATGCCAGCAGCCGGCGTCGTGGCTTTCAACCATGCCCAGGAGGACGGAAGCGACGGCAACACGTCTACCTCCATCATCCACCGCTGACCTAAAGCACGACTAACCAAGACGTCGTTTTGGTTAAGCCGGTGAACCAACATCTGGGCAAGTTCACCGAGAGGATTCGATTTTTCGATCGCCAAACCCAGATCCATTGTTGGCCGAAACCCATTTAGCTTGTGTTGAAAGGTGGCAGGCTGATCCCCATTCGCTACTCTTTGCTGTTCCCAGTAACGTCCTTTCCCTCTATCCAAAAAGGACATGGGCCATTGAACCGTACAACCCTAGAGACTTCATGGGGCCCGCTCACCTGCTGTCCTGAGACCACCAACGTGCACGCCCGGTACCGGTCGATCAAGCGCCCAAAAGACCGCATTGACAAGTAACCGATTGAAGTCGTCGATCATAAAATCGTCCGGATGTCCCAGGGAAGTGTAAAAGTTTCTTGTCTCACCAACTTGCCGAGTCCAAGCCACAGGCTCGGCCGCCGCTTGGGGAATTTCTCCTATCATCAACGCCTGGACGTTTTTAGCCAACGGGCTCACTTTGTAAAGTGAACCGCTACCTACCATCGAATCAATGGAAACCTGCTCAAAAATCGTGTGCTCTCCCGCACCCTCGGCAAGTCTTAACTTTGTTTTTAGACCATTGCCGTGATGCCCATGGTAATTTCCCCCAAAAACTTCTGCATCAAATTGTTGCCATTCAGCGTGTCCCGCCGGATGTTCGCCTCTTGTGTGGAAAGCATGACTGGCTGTGCGGATGCCCACGACCGGCTTGCCCAGCGCCACATATTGACGGACCAGTGCCAATTGTTCATCCGGTAAAGATCGACGGCGAACGCTCAAAAACAAAAGATCAGCCGTCTTCAGTGACTTCAGCCCGGGAAAACTGTTTCCATCTTCTGGATCAGCATGAACGATCGTACAGCGCAATCCACGCAACTCGAGGTTTTTGGAGAAAATGGGTAACGTGTTCTTGGTTTTGTATTCTTGCTCGCCAATCATGAACACGACATGAGGTTTTTCAGCTTCACTGAATTGAAGTGGCGGCTTATCTGTGAACACGGTCGAGGTGATCGTAGGACACCAATATTTCTCAATGTGCCCAATCACTAAATCGGTTCCGCGAACGTGAGGAACAAACGGTTTCATCCTTGAATTATACATCGTGTCGGTCAGATCACGGACCAACAGCACATTCTGTCCTTGATAAACCATCTGCCGAATCGAGAAGGGTCGTCCCAGCACACACATATTCGTATGTACTCCCATGACAATCACGTTGTCGATTCCCCGTTGCTTCATCAAGTAATAGGCTTCTGCGCTGTCGGTGATGGCATCGCCCTTTTTGATCTCGATGGCAGCGATCTGTGGTCTTAACACGACACCTTCGCATTTAGGATGACAGTCACAGCCTCCATCTGAATCATCAATGGGCAACGGGGCTTCGCGTTGGCGATCGAGGTTACACCAATCTTGTAACTCGATCTGCGTCTCTACCTTCGGTGCCTGGGCCGCCAGCTTTCGCATCGGTGTGTTTTTGTAGTGATCCATCCCGCCACTGGGGCAATGAATAATCAACACCCCCTTTTGACGGGCCGTACTGACCACCTTGTTCATAAGAGGTGCCATTTCGACAACTCGCCTAGTGGCGCCTTTGCACCAATGCTGTGACCACATATCGCAAACGACAATCGCCGTTTTTTCAGCTTCCCACTGAAGATCCTTTGAGACGACGTTAAATTCACCACTGTCGGGTTCTGTCTCACTGCGATGACGGGCTGTCAGATTTAAAAGCTCTCCAGCTGACACCTGGGCGGTCGAAGCATTTACCCACACACAAACCAGGAAAATCAACAGAATCCGTGACACTATGAGAATTGGGTATCGCATCGCTCGACTCCCATCGGGTAATTCAATCAACATAGCAGTGTAGATTAGTTTAGCCACCTATCTAAAAAATACCAGTTCGTTCGTTGCTCATTTTCCTCTCACAACAGTACGATTCATCAGGAAATCTCAGCGGCAACTCAAGCGGCTCCAGTCAAGCGCCCCTCACTGAGCCAAGGATGCGAGGCATTGGCCCTCCGCCGGCCCGTCATCTCACAAATTCACAGGTCACGGTGGTCAACCATCCCAAAAGCACAATCACCAATGGGGCTTACCTAATGTCTAGCTGGTAGAATATCCTGATAGGAATTCTGCTCAACAAAGGAACGTTTTGCGATCAACCCAACAACGCGCAGAAAGTCGCCATTGATGGCCGTCCAACGATACAACCAGTGAACCCCTGAACGAGGGATCAAGTTGAGTTCATCACCCACTTCGCACCAATTTGAATGTCCCGACTGTGGGACCTCAATCAAGCCATCGCCAGGTGAAACGGGACAGATACGCCAATGCCCCCAGTGTGGAACAGTGATCCCAGCTCAGGAACCGAGTGGCCAGGCAACCACAGCGGGATCTGAAACTCCCACCACCGATAAAGTTTCGAAAAACGATCCAGCTACAGAAATCTCATCACGCGATTCAAAACCCGAGGATGAATCTTTTTCTTTTGTCTGTCCGATCTGTAACACGCTGCTTTACGCGAGTCCAAACCAGGTGAAGCAACAAATGCGCTGTCCCGATTGCCACTCGTACTCGACCGTGCCACCGCCACCACCAAAAACGAAAATCACAAGGCTGACTACCGAAGGTGATGAAGATGAGTTTCGGCTGAGTGATCCTATTGAACGACCAACCATTTCCACACCGTTGTCGGCAGACATTTTAGCTACTGAACAGCTCATAAAATCGCCCCAGAGTCGATCTTCAAAGACAAACAGTGATCCACATGACTCACCGCAAACAGCCGTAACCAGCGAAGCAACCGATCACAGTCCGGAAGACGAAGAAAAGCGGGAACCGGCGCGTCCTCCGCTTCCAGAACAACCCTTTGACGAGCGAATTTTTGTGTTTTTCAGCGGGGCTGCCCTGATTGTCCAACTGGTAATTTTAGCAATCTTGATAGCCAGCGTGAGAACTTTGTTCGAGATGACAAATCATCTTGCCTCGGGGCTGATTGCGAGTATTTTGATCGGGTTACTTGGAGTCATGGCATTTCTCTTGGGTTCGGTAATCTCACTTCGCATCTTACAGGAAACCTCCGATGGACAAGACCAAATAGGAGGATTGCCAGACCTGCATCTGTTGGAATGGATACCCGAATCGTTGTATGTGCTCAACGCCCTCTTCCTGTCGATCTTGCCAGGTTACGTTGTCGGCCCTTTACTCAATTTGATCCGTGTATCAAGTCTCCCATCATGGATTTTTCCTGTCGCCTCGTTACTGATCCTGTTCCCCATCGTTCTGCTATCGATGCTGGATGCCGGTTCTCCTGTCATTCCATTGTCAACGACCGTTCGCAGAAGCCTTTCAGAACTTGGTTCGTATTGGGTCTCGTTCTACCTGCGAACTGGCCTATTGGTATTGGCCGTATTCGTAATCTTCCACTATCGCTTTGACAGCGATTCCTTCCTTAAACATTTCATCGCTGCCCTGCTCATCACGGGATTCTGTGCCCTCGCTGCTCGCTACCTGGGTCGGATGACTTGGTGCATCTCCGAATTAGTCAAAATGGATGACGACACGGAAACCGATGCTTTGTGAGCGGGTAAGCCAGGCGCCGAAAGCAAGAAAAATTCCCGCCAAGCTGACACCTCAAAAAACCAAACTCAAGAATCTGGCGTTAATGGAAGTGGTTGGATTCGGAACTCATTTGGCCAACCGTCACTGCAAGCTAAGATCTCTATCAGCAAACTCCCAGCGTTGATGCCGATACGATTGGCCGCCAAGGATCCTGCTAGCAACAGCAGCACAACGAGCCAATCGTGTTAGTTTGTAACGATTTCCCAAAGTTTAAGGATTGAGTAGTCGATATCAAGTTTGCCGAATGCTCCACCTGGAGACGTGCGCAGGGTGCATGCAAAAGGAAAGGCAGTTGGTCGGGGGGGGAAATAAGACAGCGCCATTTGTGCGTTGGTAGGTGTTCCTGTGTGACAGGGATTTGCCCCTTTGGCTAATGTCCGTTTTCCCTGCACCAAGCTGATAACCCATCCAGGAAATATTCTCATGAGCCGGCGAGTCGTCCAATCTTGGTCCGTGATCATGGCGTTGATGGTATTGCTATCAGGTTGCCATCCAACCCAGCCGTTTTACTTCAACAACGACGGTGATCTCTCGCATTACTTGGATGTTGCGACAGAGATTAAGGAACCTGACCTGGAACAACCACGTCTGGATGAAGTTTCCATGGCACGAGCTCCGTTGACGATTGAAAACATCAACTTTGAAGAGATGTGGGACCTGACCTTAGAAGAGGCCATGTGCATCACTTTACAAAACAGCAAGGTCATACGACTGATGAATTTTGCCGGTGCCAGCTCATTTCTACAATCGCTGCGCGGCAACCAGACACCGATTCCAGCACAAAATACGATTCGTTCACGACCCGATGCTGTACCTACGGTGTTTGATCCTGCAATTGCGGAATCGGATGCGGGTGACAACGGAAGACCAGGTGTCGAGGCAGCTCTTTCTGCATTTGATACCCAGTTCACAACACAGTGGTTTTGGGACAGGCGCGATCGTCGACGCAACCTCGACTTCCAGGGCGGTCCTAATTTCCCGTTTGCTAACGAACTTGACTTTAGAAACATGGCCACCGCCGATATGGAATTGAGTAAGCGACTGGCTACCGGTGGTGTGGCGGCGATTCGCAACAATTACGATTACGGGTACAACCGTTCTCGCAGTGACAGCGAGCCGCTACCCAGCGACTACACCGTCGAATGGGAATTCGAATTCCGACAATCCTTGCTGCGTGGTGGTGGAACGCTCGTCAACCGAATTCCAATCGTCATTGCACGTATTCGTAGCGATATTGAACTGGCCGACTTTGAAGAAGCTGTGCGTGCCATGGTACGGGATGTGGAAACGTCGTATTGGGAACTCTATTGCTCCTATCGAAACCTTGAGGCGGATCAACAAGGGCAAGAAAGCGCCCTTGGCACATGGCGCAAAATCAAAGCCCTCGCGGACAAGGGACTCGAAGGTGGAGAAGCGGATAAGGAAGCCCAGGCCCGCCAACAATACTTTGAATTCCGCGGAGCGGTTGAAGCAGGGCTTTCGGCATTGTTTCATGCCGAAAATCGTTTGCGTTACATTATGGGTATCAGCAGCAGCGATGGTCGGTTAATTCGTCCACTGGATGAACCACCCAAGGCTAAAGTGAATTTTGACTGGAACGATTCACTCAGTGAAGGCCTGGTACGGAGTGTCGAGTTGCGCCGTCAGAAATGGCGAATCAAGCAAATTGAATTGGAAATGATTGCTGCTCGCAACCAGTTATTGCCACGGTTGGATGTTGTTGGACTGTACCGCTTTGTCGGTGTCGGCGACAACTTAATCAACGCCGATCGAAATGGGCTGAATTTCCCAGCTGCGGGATCTACCGCCTATGACGAGCTTACCGAAGGGAAATATACCGAGTACCGCTTTGGTTTCCAAATGGATTTACCGGTCGGTTTTCGGCGGGAACTGTCACGAGTCCGTAACACCCAATTGCGTATGGCTCGAGAAAAAGCGCTTTTCGAAGATATGGAATTGGAATTGTCACATGAAATGGCATCTGCATTCCGAAACCTGGATGGTCATTACAAACTGGCTGAAACGAACTTCAATCGTTGGGGAGCTGCAGTTCAAGAGGTTAATGCTGCCCAAGAGGCCTATAAGGCAGGTACTGTCGTGTTGGACTTGCTCTTAGATGCACAGCGACGACGAAGTGATGCAGCCAGGGCTTACTACCGGGCACTTGGCAACTATGCTCAATCAATCACTAATGTTCATTTCCATAAGGGCTCACTCTTAGAAGTTAACTCCGTCCAACTCGCCGAGGGTTCATGGCCCGCCAAGGCCTACTGGGACGCCCATGGCCATGCCCGACGTCGCGATTCGAGCTACTACCTGGATTATGGGTTCACTCGTCCCAAAGTCATCAGTCGGGGCAGCCATCAACAACGTCAAAACACGCCGACAGAAGACGAGGCCCAAGAGGAAAGCGGAG
>Ga0310342_100003510_pt1 | contig 10314 bp, 6 predicted proteins | sample S15DNA20500_MG_FD_206155 | JGI IMG/M metagenome (GOLD analysis project Ga0310342, IMG submission 206155) | Marine microbial communities from station ALOHA, North Pacific Subtropical Gyre - S1503-DNA-20-500_MG | ecosystem: Environmental > Aquatic > Marine > Oceanic | place: Pacific Ocean: North... | reverse complement strand
GAGCAGATCATTCGCCCAGTCATGGCACCGTTCGGTTCGTCCCCCACGGAGATGAAGCGGCACTCGAGGCGGCCATGGGCCCGGATGTGGCGGCTGTGATGATCGAGCCCATTCAGGGAATAGCCGGGGTGCTCGCCGCGCCTCCAGGCTTTCTGACCGCGGCCCGCAGACTATGCAATGCCCACGGCGCCACCCTCATCCTGGATGAGATCCAGACGGGGATTGGTCGGACCGGCCGACCCCTGGCCTGGCAGTCAGAGCCCGAGGCTCAGCCCGACCTGGTCACCGTCGGAAAGTCACTCGGTGCGGGCTTTCCTGTGGCCGCCTTATTGCTCACCGAGGCCATGGCTCAGACCACCCAGCCCGGTGAGCATGGCAGCACCTTTGGTGGCGGCCCGCTGGCGTGCGCTGCCATGGAGGCGACGCTTGCGACCATCGAGGCGGAGGGCTTGCTCGAGCGCGCGACGGAGGTGGCAGCGGATATTCGAGGCCGCGATCTGAGCGGTGTGGTTCAGGTCCGGGGAGAGGGCTGCCTGCTTGCGCTGATCCTGGATCAGCCGGCTCGGCCCGTGGCGCGAGCATTGCTCCACCAGGGGATCCTCGCGGGAACGGCCAACGACCCGCGCTGCCTTCGCCTCTGCCCGCCGGCTGTCATGCCCACCGCTGGAATCGACGCACTGGAAAGTGCCCTGCACGCCGTGTGCGCCTGAGAGGGAAGACGTGGAACGAACCATCGCACTACTGGATGCCGTGCCCTACCTGAGGGCCTACGCCGGTCAGACCTTTGTGGTGAAGCTCGGCGGAGAGCTGCTCGCAGACTCCGATCACCTCGCTCGGGTGACCCGGGACATCGCGGTCCTGCACCGCCTCAATATCGGCATCGTCGTGGTCCACGGCGGTGGTCCGCAGCTCGATCAGATCACCGCTCAGCTTGGACTGGATGTGGAGCGGGTAGCGGGCCGGCGCATCACCTCTCCAGATGTCCTCGAGGCCGCCAAGATGGTGTTCCGGGGCCAGCTCAGTCTGGACATGGTCTCGGCCCTCATCCGCGAAGGGGAGCGGGCGATTGGGCTCTCTGGTGTGGATGGCAGAATCGTCCAGGTACAACGCCGGCCGGAGTCGCTGGTCACCGATGATGACGGCACGTCTCGCCGTGTGGACTTTGGGGAGGTGGGCGATGTGGTGGGGGTGGACCCCAGCATTCTTCAGAGTGTGATCGATGGGGGCGCGATTCCAGTGGTGAGCCCGCTGGGCGCCGATGAAAAGGGCCGGGTCTACAACGTCAATGCCGACACGATTGCTGCGGAGATCGCGGGCGCGATGGAAGCAGCCAAGCTTCTGTTGCTGACCCGGACACCCGGTGTGCTCGCAGATGCAGACGATCCCACGAGCCTGCTGCACTGGACAGACCTCCGGCAGCTGGCAGAGCTGGAGCAGGCACAGGCGTTTCACGCGGGGATGCGCCCCAAGATCGCCGCGATTCGCCGGGCGCTGGAGGCGGGAGTACCGAGGGTCCACATCATCGATGGTCGACGGGACGGGGCGCTCCTCGAGGAGGTGTTCACGACGGATGGCTGTGGCACCCTGGTGGTTCCCCACGCTGAGGGCGCGCCGGCCGAGCCGCTCGCCATCGGTGGTTGATCAGTCTTGGTTCTGTCGCTGAATCTCCAGGTGGCGCTGCGCCCTTCGAAGCGCGTCCTTCACCTGGCTGGGATCCACCGCCAGATTTCGGAAGATCTTCTTCTCCTGTGCGAGTGAGAACACGTGGAAGTGTGCATCTGCATCGCACTCTCCGCTGGTCTGGTAGACGAAGGCGCGTAGAGGTGTGGAGATGCTGGAGATCGGAATGAATTCGTGCATCTTCCAGAACAGGCCGTCCACAGCGCGGTTGTTCCCGTACCAGTAGCGGGCCAGCTGGAGGTAGGCAGCGAACTCCTCCTTGAGGCGGTCCTGATAGCCGCCCATGATCTGAGGGGTTTCGCCGGGTTCAGCTGCTGCGCTGAGCACGGCGACCGCGGCGTTGCAGGCACCTCGGATCGCAAAGTCCACGCCTCCAGAGAGAATGGGGTCGGTGAAGCACGCGGCGTCACCGAGCATCATCCAGCCGGGGCCCACGAACTGACTGTGGGTGTACGACCAGTCCTTTTCGTGACGAAAAGGGCTGCCCTTGGGGCCGGGGATCAGCGTAGCTCCCTCCATTGGAAGTGAGGTGCGCGAGAGGATGTCGGCGAAGCGCTCTGGTGAGAGCTTGCGCCGCTCGTGGGTCACCACACCCACGCTGGTTTTGGTCTCGCTCACCGGGATGAACCAGACCCAGCCCTCGGGTACGGTCACCACAATCTGTACGCTGCGCCCGAGGACCGCGTCGGCGCCACCGGCACCTTCGTAGTAGGCGTAGGTCGCCGTGGCCTGGAGGTCAGCTACCTCCTTTGTGAGTCCGAGGTGTCGGCCCATGAGGCAGCGCGTGCCTGTAGCATCGAGGACAAAATCCGCGTCCAGCATCTCCGGGCCGTCGGGTCCGCGCACTTCGAGGCCGACGACTCTATCGCCATCCATCAATGGTGCTCGCACTTCCACCCCCTGTCGAACGACCACGCCACGTTCGGCGGCGTGGTCGAGCAGGATCTGGTCGAATACCGAGCGCTCCACCTGGTAGGCGTGGACGAAATCCCCGCTCAGGAGTGCTTCCCGGTCGAGGTGGTCGGCCCCGTCCGCGAGCCGCTCATCGAAGAGCACGCTCCATCGCTGGTCGCCTTCTCCCCATTCGTAGATCGCGCCGAACTTGAGTGGGAAGCCCTGACTCGCCATCTGGGGTCCCAGACCCAGGTGGAAGTCCAGGAGATCGAAGGAGGCGGGCTGAAGAGACTCACCGACATGGTGCCGGGGAAACTGCGCCTGCTCCACCAGGGTTACCGCGGCACCTTCCTTGGCCAGGATGGCGGCTGCGGTAGCGCCGGCGGGGCCGCCACCTGCGATGAGGATTCTGGGGGGATTCATGGGCTGAGGATACACGGCGCGGCCAGGACTGAGCGGTGGTTCATTTTCTGTGGAAGTTCGGTGCACGCTGCGATAGACCGGCGGACCCTCGGAGGTCTCGTGAGTCGTGTGTGCGTTTTGATGTGGCCGATGCTCCTGGCCCTCTCCGCGGGATGCTCCGACTACCTGATCCACAAGACGAACCAGGACGAGGCCGGCGCCCCGTCGGTGGATACTGCGCCACCTGAGGACGAGCCGGAGCCTGAGGCCCCTGCGGACACTGGCGATCCTGTGGAGGATGACGTCCCGGAAGACACCGGTGAGATCGAGGATCCTCCCGTCGATGCCCCGGACCAGCCGGTCTATCTGCATACGGGCACCACCCTGTATTCCTGGAACCCAGACACGGGGTTGCTGGGTCTGGTCGGCGATTTTCATACGGCCACAGGTGGAGCACTGGAGTACATCACCGACATTGCGATTGACGCGGCGGGCCGCTTCTACGGGGTGAGCTGGGAGGGACTGTACGGGATCAACGGTCATACCGCAGAGGTCTGGCGCATCGCAGATCTGTCGGTGCCGCTGTTTGGCCTGACCTGCACATCGGATGGCCGCCTGGTGGGCGGTGGCGACGGGCTGTTTCTGATCGACGGACTGACCGGGGCGCTCACCGATCTGGTGCCCGCGGGTGCCTACATGACCTCTGGGGATCTGGTCGGTCTGCCGGATGGTCTGCTGTACTGGGCGGTGATCGGTGGCGATGATCTGGTCGTCGTGGACCCGAATACCGGTGGGACCTCGCTGCGGGGGATCATCGGCGTGGAGGGGGTCTTCGGGCTGGGCTTTGCCGGCGAGTCGCTGTATGGCTTCACCGAGACAGGACATGCGCTGCAGATCAACCCATCCACCGGCGATGTGGTGAGCTCCGTGTCTCTGCCTGGCGTCTGGTACGGCGCGACGACCAACCCGGTGGTCTGGTAGCGGCCTAGCGCAGCGCGAAGTCCAGCTGAAGGCGCAGCCCGTGCTTGATGCCCTCGTGCGACCGGCCGTCCTTGTCGTGGGCCAGGCCGTAGCCGATGCCGATGGAGCCGGTGCCTGGGGTGGCTGGGCCCAGACTGTAGCGAAAGCCCAGGTCCATCGCTGCCCGATTCACCGTTCCGAAGCTCAGGCCCTCGTAGCGACCCATCAGCTCCGATGCGCACTCCGCCCGCACGAAGGGCCCCACCCAGAAGCGGTCCTGGGGCATGTCGCTGTCCTGGAGAGTGAACCAGGTGGATGCCAGCCGGGTCGCCAGGGTCCCTCGTCGCGCGAGGGTGCCGTCCTGGAAGCGGACGATGTAGCCTGCGCCCACCAACCCGGCCTCGACCTCCAGTCCTATATCTGTGGCCACATACCAGCCGGAATGGATCTCGATACGGGACGCCCCGACCGGCATGGGTGGGGTCTGCAGGGGCGGCAGGTCACTGATGTCCAGGACGGGCAGGACGAGCGCGAGAAGCGGGCCGCTGGTGAGCATGGTCCATCTCCTATCACCTCCAGGCATCGTCCTGGGTGGGGCGCTATCCCCGAAACAGCCCCCTGGTTCTTCACCCAGGGCTCAGTCTGTGGTGCGCACTCCGACCCCGCGAAGAGGGGAGACATATCTCGCGGGTCCGGAATCCCCGTCGCGCCAGAAGATCAGCTGCAGGGACATGCCGAGGTTGCTGTAGTTGAAGAGGGCCTCAGGAGGGCTCCACAGTGGCTGGTCCCGGTTGTTCTCGAAGAAGGTGGCCAGCTCGTAGGAGGTCCACACGCCCTCCGGGTACGCCGTGGTCCTCCAGCTCCTGGCTCATGAAGCGCAACACCGCCTCAAAGGTGTCCGCCTGATCGGCACAGGGTGGCCCGGTGAAGGGCGGCTCGCCGGAGTCGTGGCTGGAGGCGGTGTCCGGTGGTGTGGGTGCGCTCCCTTTGCCTGTACAGGCCGCCAGGAGGACCACGCAGATGCCGCTACGCAGCACAACAGCCGAGTGATTTTTCAGCAGGGATGGCGGGGTGTTCATCTGGTCGTGGGCAGTGTCTTGACCGATTTTCCGCAGAAGACTGCTATCATAGGCCTTGTGGGGTGTGATGCGGTACTGGATGTCGGTGCTGAGTGTGTTGGCGGTATTGGGCTGCAACAGCGGGAAGGTGCTGCTCAGTGATACCGCCGCAGGGTCGGTGGATCCGGACAATGAGGACACGGCACTGCCGCCGGGCACGGCGCCCGAAGTGGAACCCGAATCTGCGGATACGGGTGGAGAGGCCGAGGGGGACACGGGCGAGGCTCCCGTGGAGGACACCGGTGAGCTGCCGCCGCCAGAGGAGATCTGCGACGGTCTGGACAACGATGAAGATGGGGAGGTCGACGAGGACTTTGCCGACACGGATGAAGATGGCACCGCGGACTGTGTGGATGAAGAAGGCTGTGATGGTCTGGACAATGACGGCGATGGCCTGGTGGACGAGGACTTTGCCGACACGGACGAAGACGGTACTGCGGACTGTGTGGATGAAGAAGGCTGTGATGGCCTGGACAATGACGGCGATGGCCTGGTGGACGAGGACTTTGCCGACACGGACGAAGACGGCACTGCAGACTGCATCGATGTGGAGGAGTGCGACGGGCTCGACAACGACGGGGACGGCGAGATCGACGAGGGCTTCGAGACGGACTCGGACGACGACGGGACCCTGGACTGCCTGGACATCGAGGAGTGCGACGGGCTGGACAATGACGGAGATGGGGAGGTCGACGAGGGCTTCGACTCCGATGAAGATGACGTGCCCGACTGCTTCGACCTCGAGGTCTGCGATGGCTTGGACAACGACGGGGACGGCCTCATCGACGAGGCTGGCGCGTACGGGGAGTACACCTGGTACTGGGATGTGGACGGGGACGGCTATGGCCGAGATGCAGGCAGTGTGGAGGCCTGTGATGCCCCGTGGAGCATGGTGGCCTTGGCCGGCGACTGTGATGACGAGGACGCTTCCGCCTACCCGGGTGCTGTCGAGGTCTGCGACGACGTCGATAATGACTGCGACACCCATGTCGATGAGTACCTGGACTCCGACGGTGATGGCCTCGCGGACTGCTTCGATGTGGAGGAGTGCGACGGGGAGGACAACGACGGAGATGGGCTGATCGATGAAGGCTTTGACGACACGGATGCGGACGGCATCGTCGACTGCCTGGATGTGGAGGAGTGCGACGGGCTGGACAACGACGGGGATGGGGAGGTCGACGAGGGCTTCGACTTCACCGGTGATGGCAGCGCGGACTGCACGGATGATGACGGCGACGGCCTGAGCGAGGAGGACGGCGACTGCGATGACAGCCGGGCCTTTGTCTACCCGGGTGCGCCGGAGATCGATGACGGGATCGACAACGACTGTGACGGGCTGGACCTCATCAGCGTGCTGTTCGAGCTCAGCCACGGCGAGTCGACGTGGTCCGATCCGGAGGTCTATGACACCTACACCGGCTGGGGCTACGCAGCGGATGTCATCGAGGACATGGGCGCCGACTGGGGCCGGCTGGATGACTGGCCCATCACGGAGGAGGCGCTGGAGGGCTGGGATGTGGTGATCGTGGCCGAGCCCACGTGGGGCTTCTCTCCGGAGGAGCTCGATGTGCTGTACGACTATGTCGAGGCTGGTGGTGGATTGCTCCTGACCACCGACTACAACGAGACCTACATGAATCCGCTATCCAGCCTCTTTGGGGCGGAATTCACCGGGTCCTCGGTGGGCTGGTTGACTGTCACCGACATGGCAGAGCACCCCATCACCGAGGATGTGGACAGCATCTACATTGCCAGCGGAAGCAGCCTCATCGTTGAGGAAGATGTGGACGTGGTGGGCTGGTACGGCGGGTACGACATCGTGGCCGCTACCGAGCTGGGTCTGGGCGGCGTGGTCTTTGTCGCGGACAACGAGGTGTTCTCCTACTACGCCATCAGCTTCACGGACAACGACACCTTCCTGGAGCGGATCCTCACCTGGCTGGCGCGGGACCTCTGACCTCTGGGCCCAGCACGTGTCGCTCCTCCTCGCAGCCATAGGCCCGCGGTGTGAGCGCAATCACCGTGTGCATCGGGATCTCCAGGTGGGGCACCTCTGCCCGGGGATGGCCCGTGAGGTAGCCATACAAGGCGCGAAGGATGGCCTGGTGGCCCACCACCAGCACCGGATTCCGCTGGCGCTCGAGCTCGATGATGACCGGATCGAGCCGACCGATCACGTCCTCGTAGGACTCGCCGCGGGGGTAGCGGTAGCTGAGTTTGTCTTCTTTTCTTCGGGCGTACTCGCCGGGCATCTGCTCGGCGATCTGGGCGTAGGACATGCCATCACAGATTCCGGCATCGATCTCGTCGAGGACCTTCAGCGGCAGGGTGTCCCGTCCCAGCTTGGCGCCAGTCTGGATGGAGCGCTGCAAGGTGCTGGTCCAGATGGACACATCGGGGAGCGCCTGGGCATCCAGGAAGCCCCGGAGCGCATCTCCGTAGGCCGCGCCCCGGGCGGTCAGCGGCATGTCGGTACCCACCACCTCGGCGACATTGGCTGCGGACTCTCCGTGCCGGGTGAGCCAGATGGGCCGGGGGGTAATGCGGAGGTTCATCACAAAATGGGCGATGCGGCCTTCGACGTAGCCATTGAGCCGCTGGGTGAGGACCTGCTGGTCCACCTCCCTGAGCTTGATCATGCTCACGTCCGGCTCGTCGATCGGCTCATAGGCCCGCTCGTAATGGGCGATTCGGCTGCGGAAGTCGGCGATGGCCTGGTCGGGGTCGATGCCGACGTAGTCGGGTGCCGAGAGCTTGGTCTGCCGGATGTTGGACTCGATGATGGCCGGGTCGTCGCAGATGGTCTCCACAAACAGGACGGTGGCCCCGGCGCGCTCGCACTGATCCCGGACCAGCGCTCGGCGGTCGTGGGTGGAGTTGGTGGCGTCGTAGATGCCGATCTGCCCCTCGGCTCTCAGCCAGGCCAGCATGTCCTGCAGTGCGGCGAGTGCGGCCTGCTTTCTGGACGCCACGCCCTCCTGGTTCTCGGGGTCGAAGAATGAGGCGGGGACCTGGGCTCCGAACCGGTCGCGCCGGTAGTTGCCCACGTTGAAGACCTGCGCCTCGTAGCCGAGCCAGTTCAGGTACCATCCCAGCTTGCGGGCGATGTAGGTCTTGCCGCGCGCAGGCAGGCCGACCATGACCACCACCAGCGGCTTGTGCAGGGTCAGCGGGGTGCTCAGGCTCATCGCATCTCCGGTCGACGCTTCGGCGTGGGTGCTTAGGCTACCAGGGTCGCGCGCGGAATCTCCGTGCGCGCGGGCTGGTATCGTACCCTGGCTCGGGAGGCGGCATGTTCGAGATCGAGGAACTCGAAGGCGGATACAGCCGCCGTCGGGTCGTGCCGGACACCACCCCGGATGTCGAGGGCGAGAAGGATCTCACCCAGGAAGAAGGCGCAGCGTCCGGAACGCTCACCGAGGTGGCATCGGATCTCCACAGCACCTACGGCAATCAGCTGGTGGGTGCCGCGCTGAGCGGAGGCACGACCGAGGGCCTCGAGGGCAGCATGGCGGCGCAGCTGGGTGCGGCGGTGGGTGGGCTGGGGGCCTGGGCTCAGGAGGGCGCGGACTCCAATCAGGCCATGTGCCGGGCCATGCGGCATGCTTCTGCCGAGGACGAAGAGGACCTGGTGGCCCCCAAGAACCTGGGCACGGGCGGCAGCCAGCTTCCAGACCAGGTGCGTCAGCGCATGGAGGCGGCCATGGGCCACGACTTCTCCCATGTGCGCATCCACACCGAGGGTGATGCGCAGACCGCCAGCAAGGACATCCATGCCCACGCGTTTACCGCAGGCAGTCACATCTACTTCGCCCAGGGCGAATTCCAGCCTGGGACCCCCAAGGGCGACCGACTCATCGCCCACGAGCTCACCCACGTCATCCAGCACGATGAGCACCGGCTGAGTCTGCCGGACTCGGATCGCTCAGTCTCCAAGCCTACGGACCCCACAGAGGTGGAGGCCTATGCCAACGAGAAGCGGGTGCTGAGCGAGCTTCAGACCGTGGATGCGGCCCTGGAGGAAGGCATCGGGGATGTGAGCCTGGAGCCTGCCCGGACCACCGATGAGATTGTGGACGCGGTGGCAGAGGGCGCGCAGGCGCAGGCACCCAGCGTGGGCGTGGGGGTTGCCCAGCGGTCGATACTCGAGAGTGCCAAGAATGCCGCCATGGACGCCCTGGACATGCGGGAAGACGAGGAGCGCCTGGATGCCGAAGAGGAGCTCGAGGCGTTCATGTCCCAGATCTACGAAGTTGAGCACTTCCACCCGACCACCGGCCTCGGAAATTTTGGAGGCCACTACGATCCGAAGAGCGGCATCCTAAAAGTGAAAATGGGCGTGTTCTTCAACTTTATCGATGGGCAGCCCACCGACACCAACTGGGCAAACTGGAAAAAGAACAACCCAGGCACCCAGTACCCGATGGACCGCTTTCAGTGGACTGAAGATGAAAAGGGCCTGTACGCCGCCAACGCGATCAAGCAGGTGGTCCAGGACTGGGAAGGTCAGCATACGTTTCACAGCACCCGTCTGTACTGGGAAGCGCTGCCTGACGTGAATGTACAGATCCTTATCCAGCAGGTCTCAGAGGCGGATGCCCACTATCGACTTGATATCGTAAAGTATCCCCACGACATTCCGGACAATCGCGATCATATCGATGCTCCTGGCGTTGAGTACTCAACCCCGTGCGAAACGCCGCACAACTCTGGCGACGAGGATCATGTGGGCGGCCAGCTGTTCGAGTCCTCGGGAGACGGAGCGACCTCCAGGGAAGGCATCACCTCGCCCGATGAGAGCACCTTCTACAATGAGACTGGGTACAGCGCTGCTTACGATCACGCAGAGACCATGAACCCTGGAACGGTCTATTTTGACTCCAACAAGGCCACTCCCAATTCTGTAGACCAGAAGGACCTTCGGGATTTCGGTACCGCGCTCGGTGCACAAGGCTTGCCTGGCGTCACGGTGAAGGTCTATGGCTATGCTGATCCCTCCGGGCCGGAGCCCTACAACGAGGCACTCAGCGATAAGCGGGCGGACAGCGTAAAGAATGCCATTGAGGCTGGTGGTCCAAGTCAATCTCCGGATGCATCAGGTCAGGGGGAAGATGCGGCATCCACTGCAGAAGATGCTCGGCGTGCGGAGATTGAGATCTGGGGGGTGCAGTCCAAGCAGCACACGGTGTCCCACGAGTTCGGCCACATGTTCGGACTGGATGATGAGTATGTCGAGCCCCCCGCAGGAACTGACCCG
>Ga0310342_100003508_pt1 | contig 10320 bp, 8 predicted proteins | sample S15DNA20500_MG_FD_206155 | JGI IMG/M metagenome (GOLD analysis project Ga0310342, IMG submission 206155) | Marine microbial communities from station ALOHA, North Pacific Subtropical Gyre - S1503-DNA-20-500_MG | ecosystem: Environmental > Aquatic > Marine > Oceanic | place: Pacific Ocean: North... | reverse complement strand
TGTCTAATTATACTTTTACTTTTACCGAGCCCTATATTAAAAATCGCCCATTTACTACAGGTTTTAGTATTTTTCATAGGCGTTATAGCTTTCACGAAGCAGATACCCTTGGATTTTTGTCGGGCTTAGTCCCTTTGGGCTCAGAGCTTTTTAAACAGAAAACTACCGGTTTTACTGTTTTTTCTAGTTATCCAATGAGACAATTTACCCATTTTGGAATAGCTTATGGTCGAGATAAATCCTCGACTGGGTTTACTTCCGATCAGAACAGGGCCTTCTTTAATGCTTTTCAGCCACCCGATCAATTTTCTGGACGCTCTTATTTTGACAACCTTATCCGAAGCTCTCTAACGCCTTCTATTACCTACAATACGGTTAATAATCCTTTTTCCCCAACCAATGGTAAGTATTTTTCTGTTTCAATGCAATTAACTGGAGGACCACTTGGTGGTGGAGCTAACGTATTCCGACCAACAATAGAAGCTAAGTGGTTCAAACCGGTTAATAAGGGAAGGCAGACTCTAGGAATGAGGGTCCTTTATTCAAGCGTCACTGGGTTTGGCGGTTTACAACCACCAGTTTTTGAAAGGAATTTTATTGGTGGTGAAGATAGTCTTCGTGGTTTTGACATTCGACTAATTAGTCCTTTGGCTATTACTACATTTAAAAGTACAAATCCAGTGGAAATCCGCAATCCTGATGGTTCTCTAAGGATTGACCCAATTTCTGGAGACTCTTTGGTTAGATTAGAGGATCGCTACACAAGTTCATTTCAATTTCTGGGTGGGGATACCCAACTCATTTACAATATAGAGTATCGGATTCCCATTATGGGTCCAGTGACCCTAGCGCCTTTTTTTGATATTGGAAAATCTTGGGTGACAAGAGAGCAAGCACTAGTAGTTGCCAACAATTCCACAGCTAATTTGCAAGTTCTAAAAAATGGAGTTTTTCAACCAATTATGGAAGGGGATACCATCCAGATTATTCCAGGAACTGACAAGTGGAGAGCCAGTACGGGTGTAGAACTTCAATTTATTATGCCAGTAGTTAATGCTCCATTTAGGGTCATTGTCGGATATAATCCTCTCAGATTTAATGAATTCGTTCCTAACCCTTCTGGAGGATTACCAATTCCTATTATGTTTGAAAGGCGCAAAGATGTTAAATTTACTGTGGGTAGAACCTTCTAAGTTGAAACTTTCCAATTTTTGTGGGATATAGGACTAAAGATGAAATATTTCTTTTCTTTAATAATTGTACTTATTTTTTGGGGAAGTACCCTTGTTACGGGACAGGAGCTTTTACTGCCTCAAAGCACCTTCCCTATTTATACAGTCGTAAGGCAGGACAGTAACGAAGCGTTAGTGGTTAGCCGCAGCGACAATTCCTTGTTTATTTATGATTTAACGCCGGCTGTTCCAACCTATACTCAAGTTGCACTGGATAAGGATGCCAATGGGGTACCTCTGAAGGATTCTGATGGCAACAACGTCTTTGTGAATGCACCTGTTTCGCTAGCAGTAAACGAAGTAACTAAAAAAGCAGTAGTCGTAAATTTTGGTAGCGACAATGTTTCGATAGTCAATCTGGAAGCTAAGGCCACTGAAGCAGTAGTACCAGTGGGTACAGCTGGATCTGGTCCCAGAAGTGTAGCTATTGATCCTAGGAATAATATTGCCATTATTACCCATGTGAACGGGAATGTTGTTACCTTGTTGGATCTTAACACCAATACTCCTGTATTACCTGCCCCTATAGAGGTTGGCTCTAACCCCATCGGTGTGGTTTTTGATGAACAAAATGAAGTTGCAATAGTAGTGAATTATGGAGACTCAAATGTGTCCATTGTAAAATGGGATCTTTCTCAAAAGCAAGGGTGGGTGGTTAATAGCTTCTTCATTGGTAGTTCTCCTAGTGAGATTGTGTTAGATCCTATTCTGGACTTAGCTGTAATTTGTATGACTGGGACCAAAGCTCTCGGACTCTTAGATACTTCCAAAAGGCCCATTAAATTTAAAGGTTTAGTTCCAGTTAAAGATAATCCGACTTCTATTGGCTTGAACACAAAAACGAATATGGTGGCTGTGCTGCTTCGTCAATCTCGAAGTATTTCTCTAGTTGATTTGAAGGTGCCTGGCAAAGTTACGACTCAACCGCAGTTTATTGGAAATAATCCCCAGCATGTTGCAGTTAATAATGGCAATAATACCATCTTGGTAGCTAACCCTATTGATAACATGTTACAAATTGCTTCTATGGGCTTTCTTAACTATTTTCCATTGGTTATAGATACTGGAATGTATCGTACAAATCTCGGAATCAGAAATTTAAGTGATACTGAGAATACAGTTGCAGTGAGCTGGGCAAATAAAGATGGTGTAATTAGTGATGAACAAACGGTTACATTAGGGCCAAGAGGATTTAATCAAGTAAACAATGTTTTACAATTTTTAAAAAATATGAGTGTGGCCACTAATATTTCTGGAACACTACGTCTTTCCTCAAATAAATCTTTCCATAGTTTTGTATCAATAATTGATAACAATACAAACGATCCTTCTTTACAGGTAGGAATGTTACAGGGTTCTTCTAGATTGCTTCTCAGTTCCTCTACTAATATAAGTCCTTTTAGTACTAAACTAGTGATTATGAACTTAGGTAACATAAGTGCAGCAGCGAGGGTTCGTGCACGTGATAAAGAAACAGGGGATGTAGTTGGGAGTGTGGGCACTATACAAATTGAACCGAACGGTTTTTATGAAACCAATGATATTATAAGTGACCTGGGTTTAGGAAATGACTATGGATCTCTTGAGATTGATTCAGCAACAGGTCAACCTTTGATTGCTGTTGCTTTGATTACTAGTAATGCAAGTACAGGAGGGTTTCTTGTAGCAGTTCCTGTTGACCTTCCAGTTATTGAGTAAAGTGATTTCAAGGTTTTACTTTGAGGTAAATCAAGACTAGGATTTTTGACGGATATATCCAATAATTAAAATTCTCTGTATAATCTGTATATTAAAAAAAGAATTTTTTATAAGGAGTTTGTTTGCCATGATTAACAAGAAGAGTTTTTTTGTAACAGTGCTGTTTCTTATTTTGATTGCTCCCTGTATAGGACAGAGTCAAGGTTCGGGTAAAGTGGGGGTCTTTAATGTAGTTGGAGCTATTTCGCAATCTGAAGAAGGTAAAGTTGCTTTTTCCAATCTTCAGAAAAAAGCAGATGCTAGAAAAGAGAGCTTTGCCAAGCAACAACAAGAAATTCAAACACTTCAGCAACAGATACAACAGCAAGGTGCAACTTTGAATGAGGAATCAAGATTGGTTCTTTCGAGAAGTCTGACGCAAAAGCAGACCAAGTTTCAAAGAGCAACTCAAGATGCCCAGCAAGAGTTTGAGCAGCTTCGGTTTGACATAATGGCTAAGATTGGGAAAAAGTTGAATGGAATTGTTAAAGCGTATGCCAAGGAAAATAACTTTCTGGTTATTCTTGATTCGTCCAATCAAAATAATCAGGTAGTTTTTAATGCTGCAACAGTGGACATTACTACAGATATAATTAAACAGTTTAATCTAGCCCAAACCTCTTCCACAAGCCCAGCAGCAACTTCACCAACAGTGAAGTAACTCCTTAAGTTTTGGCTTTTTAAGAATAAAAAAAGGGGCGGTTTAAAAGGCCCCTTTTGTTTTAGCCAATTGATCTGAGCTCTAGTTACTATCAATTTTTCCTCTTAATCATTTGTTTTTTCAGCCTGTCTTGACCTTCCCTGTCGAATAAATCTGATTCTAAGCTTGAGTAGCCCTGTGCTATATTTCTTTTTTACTGAAAAATATGGATTTCAAAAGTAGAGGGTTTGTCTATGTTTTTAGATACGAATCAAATTCAAAAAATTATTCCTCATCGGCATCCGTTTCTTTTGATAGATGCTATTGTTTCACTTGAACCAAGTAAGAAAATTGTTGGGATTAAGAACGTAACGTTTAATGAACCCTTTTTCAAAGGACATTTCCCTAGTATGCCTGTCATGCCAGGTGTATTAATTGTTGAAGCTTTAGCTCAAGCCGCAGCAGTTATGGTTTTAAAAGAAATTCCAGATCGAGACAAAAAACTTGTTTATTTCAGTGGTATTGATCGTGCCCGGTTTCGTCAACCAGTTGTTCCTGGTGACCAGTTAAAACTAGTAGTAGAAGTTTTACGATTAAAGCCTAGGTTGGGGAAGTTAAGGGGTGAAGCATTTGTTCGGGAGAAGCTAGTTGCAGAAGCAGAGATTCTCTCTACAATTGTGGATCGGAGAGATTAAATGAGCATTCATTCTACAGCAGTAATCAGCCCAAAGGCCTCACTAGGGGATGATGTTGAAATTGGGCCTTATTCGATTATTGGTGAGGATGTAGTAATAGGATCCAATTGCAAAATAGACCCTCACGTTGTGATTCAAGGTCCCACCACTGTTGGTAGTTGTTGCCAATTCTTTTCTTTTTGTTCGATTGGTTTCCCCCCCCAAGATCTTAAGTTTCAAGGCGAACCTACCAAATTAGTGATAGGTGCTCACAATATTTTCAGGGAATACGTTACGGTGAATCGTGGAACACTAGGGGGAGGAGGCCAAACTTTGATTGGAGATCATAACTGTATTATGGCCTATGGTCATATTGGCCATGATTGTATTCTGGGTGACCATATTCTTTTAGCTAATGCTGCCACCCTTGCCGGACATGTGACTATTGAAGATCATGCTACTGTTGGTGCCTTTTCAGGTGTCCATCAATTTTGTAGAGTGGGCGCCTATGGCTTTGTTGGAGGCTATTCGGTCATCACCAAAGATGTACTACCCTATTCCAAAACAGTTAGTGCCCGAGAAGCCAAGAATTATGGCGTCAACACTATTGGCCTCGAGCGCCGAAGTTTTTCAGCTGAATCAATAAAAGCAATTCATTCAGCTTATCGTCTCTTGTTGCAGTCTAATCTAAATACATCTCAGGCACTAGAAGAAATCAAGACAAGATTTTTGGATCTCTCAGAAATTCAAATTCTCATTAATTTTATTGAAAGTAGTAAACGGGGAATTATCAAGTAAGCAATGTTGCGTTCTCTGTTTCTTGTTATTTATCTGTTCTTGATGAATCTTTGTAAATGAAAACCGGATCTAAAAAAAATACTTCGCAATATTGATCAGCAATTAAATACTTCACCTTAAGAAACTATGTCAATACCCACTGGACGATATGGACTTATTGCTGGTAACGGAAAGTTTCCACTACTTGTACTTGATGCAGCGAGAAGTGAATCTGTTGATATGGTTGTAATGGCTATTAAGGAAGAAGCATCTTCACAAATCGAATCACAGGGTTATACAACGCATTGGCTCAGTCTGGGCCAATTAGGAAAACTGATTCAGCTTTTAAAACAAGAAAGTATTAGCCAAGTTATCATGGCTGGTCAAGTGAAACATAAACAAATTTTCAGTCGTATTATTCCTGACAAGAAGCTCTTTAAACTTTTAGCTAGTTTAGGTTCGAGAAATACTGATTCTTTAATTGGCGCTGTAGCTAGGGTTTTAGAAGAAGAGGGAATTCAATTGATAGATTCTACTGTTTTTCTTAGACCCCTTATTCCAGATCCTGGAGTGCTGACAAAACGATCTCCTAATGACCTCGAGAATAGGGATATGCAATACGGACGTAAGATTGCTCAGGAAATTGCCAGATTGGATATTGGTCAATCAGTAGTCGTGCGAGATCAGGCTTGCATTGCAGTAGAAGCAATGGAAGGGACAGATGATATGCTTCGTCGGGCCTCTAATATGGCTGATAATCAGCGATTGACCCTAATAAAAGTGAGTAAACCTAATCAAGATATGCGGTTTGATGTTCCAGTTGTTGGTTTGCCGACGATCCGTTTAATGGTTGAGGTAAATGCCTCAGCCCTTGCAATCGATGCTGGTCGGACGTTACTTTTCGATCGCAGTAACCTTATTAAACTAGCCGATGAAAATGGAATTACTATTTCAGCTTTCAGACCAGATAATTAAAAGTTTCATTTTGTCAAAAATAGAGTTAAGTAGATTTCTTTAACCAGAGAAAGTTTGAGATTTAAAACATGGAAAAGGTCCGGGTTGCTGTAGTTGGAACAGGTTATCTTGGCAGGCAACATGTTAGGGTTTTATCGAAACAGCCAAATGTTGAACTTGTGGGAATTGTAGATAAGAATCCCACAACAGCACAAATAGTAGCAAAAGAATTTTCCACTATTGCTTACCCCAATCATGAAGTTCTCTTTGGAAAAGTGTCGGCTGTTGTTTTAGCAGTGCCAACTCAAGATCATGCAGCGATCGGTTGCGACTTTTTGAACCATGGAACAGATTTATTGGTTGAGAAACCGATTGCTTCTTCATTACCGGAAGCCGAGTGTTTAATCCAAACAGCTTGCCAGCATGGTAGAATCCTCCAGGTTGGTCATCTCGAGCGTTTCAATCCTGCTGTAATAGAAGCTCGAAAGATTCTGACGGCGCCTCTTTTTTTTGAGGTTCATCGACTGGGTGTTTTTAGCCCTCGTAGTTTAGATGTAGATGTAGTTCTGGATTTAATGATTCATGACTTAGATTTAGTTCTGGATTTTTCTAAGAGTTCGGTCAAACAATTGCATGCTGTTGGGTTACCTATTCTTAGTAATAAAGTTGATATTGCAAATGCTCGAATTGAGTTTTTAAGTGGTTGTGTGGCAAATTTAACAGCAAGCCGAGTCAGCACGGAAAAAGTTCGTAAACTGAGATTTTTCCAACCAAATCAATATGTTTCTCTTGATTTTTCTCGGCAAGACGTAGTGATTTTGAGTGTTGAAAAAAATGGAAATGAAGTCCAGCCAGGGATTATTCCTCTCAAAATTGAAACGCCTAGACTAGAACCTCTAAAACTAGAGATCCAATCTTTTTTAAAATGTGTTCAGACTCGGAAGCAACCTGAAGTAAACCCTGAGAGCAGTAAAGCAGCACTGGAACTTGCTTTGCAGGTTGTTTCGAAGATTCAAGAGCATAATCAGTCCGTTGTTGTACCGTTGAAAAATGTTTAATTGTTATTTTGCTAAATCGTCATGAAGCAACCAATCAATTTACTAACTAAACCACAATCAGAAGAGAGTACATCTAATAAGAAGCGACAGGCTTTTCTTATCTCAGGGATCATTCACCTAATTCTTCTTGTTATAGTTTTGTTTGGTCCTAGCGTACTACCACAAAGTGAACTGTCTGAACCTATTAAGGTATCTCCTCTGAAGCGACTAGGATTCTTAGCCTTACCAAAGGATTACCAACAGATAAGGGAAAGACATGTACCCCCAGTTATGACCCAAGAAAATAGTACTGTTCAAGAGGAGAAACCAAAGATTAATTCAAAACGTCTTTCCACTCCCTCCCTCAACCAAACCACAGAATCAGTTAATAAATTGAATGTGCCAAACCAAGTTGTCCAGCCAATTAGTCCTTTAACGAGTAGCCAAACCTCTAAAACAACTCCAAACACTCCTTCAAAAATTCAAGTTAAAAGAAAGAGTTCTGATAGCAAAAAGATATTTAAAATAGAAAAGAAGTCGGATAATTTAGACTTAAAGAATCTTTTTGCTGGACTAAGTCTCCCTGGAAACATGAGTTTACGTTCATTGGAAAAGGTTAAAGAGGGAGGTGGTTTTGGGAAACCCCTTTCTGGTAATGATGCTATACGATCGGATTTCAATAAACGTCAACCTAATTTTTCTGTGAAGCATCCGATAATTATTTCAGAAACTCACGGAGTTAATTTTAATCCTTGGTTAAGTTCTATTTATTTTCGTGTAAGAAATAATTGGTACTCCGTAATCCCACAAGTCTATCGAACTGGGATGAGGGGTGTAGTGGTTATAGTTTTTGATGTTCGTAGTAATGGTGTTCTTGAGGAACTTGCAGTTGTAAAAAGTTCAGGTCGTTCTCCCTACGATCGAGCTGCAATTTCTTCACTCAAGCTGTCGGAACCATTTCCTAGTTTCCCTGCTGATTTTATCGGAGATTACCTAACGCTCCAGTTTACTTATTTTTACAATATTTCGTCCTGAAACAATTATTGATTTTCTAGAAAAAGCATAGTGGTTCACTCTCTTTTCAAGCTATATAGTGAGTCCTTGACAATCATTTGTAGCACTGCAACTATATCGACAGGTTATTTAGGAACGAAGTTCTCTGGTTGAGACTTTTTCAGCTAGAATTAATGATGTCTTATCAAATAAATATTTTTGTTGGAAGACTTTTTAGCCTATGAAAATCTTAATTGCCGGGGGCGGACAAACTGCCGTTCTTGTTGCTAAGCGCCTGATTAAAGAAGGTAACGAGCTTGTTATTATCGAGAAAAATCCTACCCGTTGTGAATATCTAGAAGAAATCTTAGATGCCCAAATAGTTCTCGGTGATGCTGCTAGCATTAGAACTTTAGAAGAAGCGGGAATCAAAAATGCCGAAATGTTAATTGCTCTGACAAGTGAGGATCAGATTAATGTCATTGTTTGTTTAGTTGCCTCGGTCGAGTCTGAAATTAAAGTTAAGCTAGTTAGAATGCGTACGCATGAAGTCGAAGACTGGAAAAATATTTTTGATAGATTGGGTTTGAAGATTGATTTGATAATCCATCCTGAAACTGAAATAGCCGACCGCATATTAAGAGTGGTTCGCTTACCTGGCGTATCTGATGTTATTGATTTTGCCGAAGGTAAAGTAAAGCTTTTTGGGATGAATATTGATGAAGAGAATTGGGTTGCTGGTAAAACGGTAGAGGATTTAGATAAAGCCGGACCACCTAAGAATTCCCTCATTGCAATGATTTTCAGAGGACAGGAAGTCATCATTCCTCACGGGGCACAGGTTTTAAATCCAGGCGACCATGTTTACATTGTTACCACTGATCAAAACCTGAAAGCTGTTGTAAAGTTTATGGGTTTAAAAAGACAGAAGGCTCTTAACCGAGTTTTTATCTTAGGAGGAAAACAAGTTGGAATTAGGGTGGCGGAGTTATTGGAATCTCAGGGCGTAAGGGTCAAGATTTTTGAACGGGATATGAATCGCTGTAACAAGATTAGCCAGATTCTAAAGCAGGCAGTGGTCATTCACGCTGATGGTACAGATGAAGGTGTTCTAGTTGATGAAAACATTAAAGGAGTGGGAGCTTTTTTGGCAATGACTAACGATGATGAAGACAACATTATTGCTTCTTTGTTAGCTCGTAAATTAGGAGCTAATAAGATTATTGCTCTTATTAATCGACTAAATTACCTCCCCATGATACAACGTTTTGGTATCAATACTTCAGTCAGTCCTCGCTTGGCTACTGTCGATCGGATTCTCCAATTTGTGCGGAAGGGGCGTGTCCTTTCTGTAACGAGCTTTAGAGAAGAAGAGGCTGAAGCAATCGAACTGATCGCGACTCCTGGATCCAAATATGTTGGACGTTTACTTAAAGAGATCAAATTACCTCGGGGGGCTATTGTAGGAGCCATTGCAAGGCCTAATGGTGAAGTTATTGTGCCACGTGGCGATGTTGAAGTCAAAGCAGGAGATCGGGTCATCTTTTTTAGTCTTGAAACAATAGTCCCTCTGCTGGAGTCCACCTTCCTTAAATGATACCCAGAAGGAAAAAATGTGATTAGGTTTCTCAATATTTGGTACATCATTGGAAACTTTCTAATAGCTTTGAGTGGGATCATGTTAGTTCCACTTGCATTTGCATTTTGGAATGGGAATGATGTTACCCCACTGGGGTATTCTTGTTTGATTACTAGTTTTGTGGGTATTTCTTTCCATCTTGTCTTTCCTAAACCTAATTATGATTTGAATCGGAGGGAAGCGTTACTTCTGGTTTGTTTGATCTGGTTTTTGGTATGTTTGTTCGGGTCACTTCCTTTCCATTTCTCCGGTTATTTCCCTAGCTTCACTGATGCTTTTTTTGAAGCAACCTCAGGCTTTACAGCAACTGGAGCCACGGTGTTAAAGGATGTGGAGGTTCTCACACTAGATATTCAACTGTGGAGGCATCTTGCTCATTGGTTGGGAGGCATGGGAATTGTATTACTTGGGATTGCAATCTTACCCCTGATTGGTATGGGCGGTATGTCGATGTATAGAGCTGAATTCTCAGGTGCCAAGTCAGAGAAGCTTAAACCAAGAGTAACTCAAACTGCCTTAGCTTTATGGAAGATCTATCTCAGTCTAAGTTTTTTGGCATTTTGTGGATTCTACCTAATGGGAATGAACGTTTTTAACTCAATTTGTCATACCTTTACTGTCGTTGCTACAGGTGGTT
>Ga0310342_100003507_pt1 | contig 10323 bp, 8 predicted proteins | sample S15DNA20500_MG_FD_206155 | JGI IMG/M metagenome (GOLD analysis project Ga0310342, IMG submission 206155) | Marine microbial communities from station ALOHA, North Pacific Subtropical Gyre - S1503-DNA-20-500_MG | ecosystem: Environmental > Aquatic > Marine > Oceanic | place: Pacific Ocean: North... | reverse complement strand
ACTAATCGTTAATTTCACCTGGGTCTATTGAAATCACGGTGTCCCGACCAAATCCGTAAACACCAAGATCTCGGTACGACCTTAACAAAAAAACTCTGGCTCGCCTGTAGAAGGCATCCTCTGACCTGTCTCGGGGTTGCAGTACTTATAGGGATCACTTTATGATAACTAGACTTCCACACCGGAGAAGCGGAATGTACCAAAAGCCGACGGTAACACCCGTCCTTGTATACGAGCAGATTCTCCAAAGCGATCATTCTCGTTACATAATTTCCTTCCCTGGCAAAGGAAGTCTACACCAAGTCAGTTTCCACCTATTAGTCGAAACGGCATCTCCTTATAGAGAAACTAGCGAAGAAGCCCTTTCTTGTTTCCAATTTTCGATAACCAATCAAGAGAATTCTTCCCTGACCACAGCATTACAAGTAGCCTTTCAAGCTTGCCACGAAACTCTCCGACAAAAGAATGACCGTCTGCCATTGGTGAGAAGAGTTGGAGTCGGACTAATTTGCATTGCAGTGCGGGGAGAACAGCTATACATTGCACAGGCAGGGCCAGGCGTTATCTACTGCAGAGATGGACAAGGAACCAGAAAGTTAAGACTTGTACCAGTCTCAACCCCTCTAGAAGAAAGTTCAGATAATGAAATCCAAATGATAGGGATTGGTGAAGGAAAAATTCAGGTTGCCCTGGACAGGCAACTAATTCAGGATGGGCAAAAATTCATCGCAGCTAACAGTGCGCTAGCTAATGCAACAAGTTACGACGGGCTAGACGAAATCCTCAAATCTCCGGTAGATGAAGCAACCCGGAAACTCCAGGTCACGATGGGAGAGGATCCTTATTTTGCTGCCTTAATAGTGACTAGCCTGCTAACGGAGAAAACGTGAAGATTCTTGGGATAGAGACATCGTGTGACGAGACAGCGATCGCCGTGGTCGAAAACGGACACCACGTCCTATCCAATGTTGTCAGTTCTCAAGTAGACCTCCATGCCAAGTATGGTGGAATTGTCCCTGAAGTAGCCTCTCGGCAACACCTATTATCAATTATTCCCATATTCCGGGAGGCCTTATCGACTGCCGGCATCGCCCACGATCGTCTTGATGCGCTTTCAGTTACAACCGGTCCTGGGTTAGCCGGGTCCCTCTTGGTGGGGGTGAATTTCGCAAAGGGGGCTGCTCTTGGTCTTGGGCTGCCCCTTCTTGAGATTAACCACTTAGAAGGCCATATTTATGCAAACTGGTTAGACGATCAACAGGATCAAACCCGTAATTTCGTATTTCCGATTCTGTGTTTGATCGCCTCAGGTGGCCACACGGATCTGATCTTAATGAAGGAACATGGGGACTACACTCTTCTAGGAAAAACATTGGATGACGCAGCCGGAGAAGCGTTTGACAAGGTAGCCCGCTTACTAGGGCTAGCGTTTCCAGGGGGGCCGGAGATACAACGGATAGCAGCCACCTCAAACGAATCCGAACTATTACCAAGAGCTTGGCTAGGTGATAGTTTGGACTTCAGCTTCTCAGGACTCAAGACTGCGACTCTGAACAAAATCAAACAACAGACTATTGGCAACCAAGAAACAACCGGGCAAGAAAACGTACTTCCCGGGGAGCGGATGGCAAGAATAGCAGCAGGATTTCAAGAATCTATTATTGACGTCTTGGTGAGCAAAAGCCTGAAGGCAGCCCAACTACACAGAGCCCGCGGAATCCTGCTCGGGGGTGGGGTAGCTGCAAACTCTCTGCTCCGATCCGAAATGAATCGACGTAGTCCTCTACCCATATTCGTACCGGCTCCTGCCCTCTGCACAGATAACGGGGCAATGATTGCTGCTGCAGCTTATTACCAAGGGCGTCACAAGATTATCTCTGGAACTACTTCCTTGGCTCAAGATATAATCCCCCATCTACGTTTAGGGGTCCCCGGTAAAGTCTAGGTGTAGGCCCCAAAAGACAGTTAAGGGTACCAGACGTTACCCGACAACCTAATGCTCCTACCCTGATTCGTGCATCGAAATGATCTTCGGAAAAAGAACGGGTTCGAATCCCACTTCACAGAATACAGGCGCATGAGGCCTTCTAGATCGAATGATGCATCTACCAAGGAACAGAGCTCGAACCCATGTTTGGATTGACACCATTACCCTCGATAACTATACTGGCGCCGCTTGTCAAACAGTCCACCAAGACATTCCTAGGAGAGGGCCTCACATGATCCGTTCCTTTAAAGGCAAGACCCCAAACATTCATCCGAAAGCATATGTCAGCGAAACCGCTTACTTACTCGGAGATGTGGAAGTCCAAGCCAACGCGAGCATTTGGCCAGGTTGTGTCATCCGAGCAGACAACGGTCGGATCATCATCGGAGAGAACACATGTGTCCAGGACAACAGCACAATCCACGCTGATCGTGACGCTCGCATTGGTCCCAATGTAGCGATTGGGCATCAAGTGTTATGCCATGCCGACTCCGTCGAAGAGAACGTCCTAATTGGAAGTGGGGCAATTATAAATGGCGGTAGAATCGGGAGATTCTCGTTGATAGCGAGCGGCACCGTACTCTTGGAAGAGACTTTGATCCCTCCATATTCCTTAGTGATGGGAGTTCCTGGGAAAGTAAAAGGTCAGGTCGAAAAACGCCATATCGAATTGGTCAAGAGTATAGTCGATACATACGTTCGAAAAGCATCCGAAATGCGCATAGAAAATCACAATTCCACCGGGTAGGGAACAATCTACCACCCAACCATCTCCTGATTCCTCAACTAGATGGACAAGGAACCACCCTCGCAACATCTCAATAGACAGATCCACCCGTGAGCCCTGAAGTCTTCCCTACATACGATCAGGAGCATCCATGCCCATCAAACTCAAACACCTCGACAGACTCACCCGGGCTGCATCTACAAGTTTCAGTCTGGCCCAGGTTAGAGGCGTGTCATCTGAGATTACCCGACACCGATCATAGAACCAGTGGAACGAGGTGGCCAATCCCAGAGTATAATAAGGTAAATGATGGGGAGCCAAGGTTCTGATGATTGCGCTAATTATTTCTGGTAATTCAATTATCTTTCGGATTAGTTGTAGCTCTTCAGGTGCTTGGAGCAACGAAAGATCCGCAGCCCCAAACTCTACCTTTTGCTCCTTAGCCTGGCGTAGGATACCGGCAATCCTTGCGTGGGCGTATTGAATGTAATACACCGGATTTTCTTGGGTTCGCCGTACAGCGAGATCAAGATCGAATTCCATCTGCGCTTCAGGTGATCGGGCAAGGAAAAAGTAACGGCAAGCATCAGAACCTACTTCTTCGACCAATTCCTGCAGGGTTACAAAATCCCCCGTTCGCTTTGAGACACGAACCCCAATATTCCCCCGTTTCAATGCTACCAATTGGGTGATTATCACCGTCAACGCCTCGGGGTTAACACCCAAGGCGGAAACCACCGATTTCAGCCTGTTAACATGGCCATGATGGTCAGCGCCCCAAATATTAATCACTTGCTCGTAATTACGGACTAGGAACTTGTTGTAATGATATGCCGCATCGGAAGCAAAGTATGTAGGAGCTCCGTTGCTTCGGATCAAAACATTGTCCTTTTCATTGTCTTCGGATTGTGAACGGAACCAAGTGGCGCCTTGATTTTTAACCACATAACCTCGGTTATCCAAAATCTTCATCGTCAGTTCATAATCATTCCCGTCAAACAGAGTCCGTTCACTAAACCAACTATCAAACTTAACTCGAATGCTCTCTAAGTCTCGTTCTATTCCTTTCAGGACATGCTCTATCCCCCATGGCGCAATCTCTCTCAATGCGGTAGATTCATCCAAATCTAAGAGATTCTCCCCTCGTAATTCGATTAATTCGCCAGCCATGTCCGAAACATAACTCCCCGCGTACCCATTCTCGGGCAGCTCTGTTTGGCGGCCAAACGCTTGTTGGTACCGTACCAAAAGGGATCGAGCAAAATTCTCTATCTGACTTCCTGCATCATTGACATAGTACTCTTGGGTGACCGCATACCCGCCTGCTTTAAGTACTGAAGCCAATGTACTCCCCATTACAGCTCCACGGGCATGACCAACATGGATGGGTCCGGTAGGGTTAACACTAACGAATTCAATTTGGACTCGCTTCCTATCTCCGGATGTGTTATTCCCAAAATGAACTCCGTCATGGATAACACACCCAACTTGTCTCTGGACCCATGCTGTGTCTAACCGAAAATTAATGAACCCAGGAGGAGTCACCTTAACACTACTTATTTCTACACAATCCGGAATGAAAGAGACCACTATTTCCGAAATGTCCATTGGAGGGATATTCATCGGCTTTGCAAGTTTTAACGACAAACTAGTTGCAAAATCGCCATGCTCTGGATTCTGGGGACGTTCGATCCCCACATTCGGGATCGATACTCGCGGGAGCTCACCTGCCTGCTGTGCTCCGGCAATTGCAACCTGAACCAATTGAGCAAGAACGTCGGGAATAATCATCTCGTTTTTTTGTGCCACATTTCAATGTATATCATAGTAATTACCGATTGCTATTTTCCCGATACCTGTCGCAAGACTATGGTCAACAATGATCGGCGCAACAGACATTGAAGTCAAATAGTCCTTCCCACTCTGTTACATGATCTTCCGTATTATTCTGAAATTCCAAATACAATTTCTGACAACGGCCGGTGTCCTCGTTCCAGCAACTTGGGGTCTCGCTCCAACAAGTTCGTGGCCTCTTCCCGCGCTAACATAAGAGCCTTGACATCAGAGAACCCGGCCAGGATGAATTCCGGAAGTCCACTTTGACGTGTTCCTAGAATTTGTCCTGGCCCCCTCAAATACAGATCAGCCTCTGCCACCCGAAAACCATCAGATTCCTTTTCGAGTGTAACGAACCGTTGTTGAGCATCGACTGACGGATCATCAGCATGCAAGAAGCAATAACTGGGATGTTCTCCTCGCCCTACCCTACCCCTAAATTGATGCAGACCAGACAGGCCGAACCGATCGGCTCCTTCAATCAAGATGACGCTCGCATTCGGGATATCGACACCGACTTCGATCACAGGAGTTGCTACCAGGATCTGAAGTTGCCTGGCACGAAATCTTTCCATAATCCCAGTTTTTTCTTTTATAGGCATCCGGCCATGCAACAGGCCAATCTGGAATTCTGGATAGATTTCAGTTGTGAGCCGCTGGTGTTCTTCAGTGGCTGCCCTAGTCTGCAGCACCTCAGATTCCTGAATTAATGGACAAATTATAAACGCTTGACGTCCTTCCAACACTTCCTTACGAATAAATTGGTAGGCATCCCCCCGTTGGTCTGGACGCAACCAACGAGTCAGTACTTTACGCCTTCCAGGTGGGAGCTGCCGTATTGACGAAACATCAAGATCGCCATGAACCGTAAGGGCCAAACTCCTAGGGATCGGTGTAGCAGACATACTAAGCACGTGAGGTCGGCGGGATTTCAGCTCCAACGCTTGCCGTTGTAGAACCCCGAATCTATGTTGTTCATCTATGACAACCAATGCAAGCCGAGCAATCTCCACTTCTTCTTGGATCAGAGAATGCGTGCCGATGATCAAATCGATCTCCCCAGAGGCCAATCCCTCACGAATCATTTTCTTCTGGGCTTTTCGCATACTACCTAATAGTAGACCAACAACAACTGGACGAGCAAAGCCTTCCACGGGCACCGAAATGCGAAAAGAATCCCAGACTGGCTCCGACGGACCCTTAAGTAACCGCGTAATAGTTAAGAAATGCTGCTCCGCTAAAACCTCAGTGGGGGCCATGAGAGCTGACTGATAACCGTTCCCAATTGCGACCATCATCGCCGATAGAGCTACAACAGTTTTCCCACTACCTACTTCGCCCTGAAGTAAACGTGCCATAGGAGTCTCCAAACGGATGTCAGCGAGAATTTCCTTGAGGGAAGCTTGCTGCGCATTTGTTAATTTGAATGGAAGCATACGGAAAAATGGTTCCATTAGCCCCCTATTAACCGGGAGAGGAATCGACGGAGCTGCAGATTTCCAATTAGCTCGCCGACGAAGTAGCCGGATTTGTAAAAGAAAGAGTTCATCGAATATCAGTCGTTCGCGAGCGGCCTGTTGCATGCAAATGCTACTAGGGTAATGATAGCCTAGGATAGCTTCGGAAAGCCCGAGTAGATTGCGACGTCCTTTGATTTCTTGGGGGAGATAGTCTTCCTGTTCTTTTTCGATTAAGGTCAACGCCCATCGAACCATTCTCCTTAGAGCTCTTTGGGAGAGACCATCAGTCGATGGGTAGACGGGGACCAAAGACCCAGGGGATACCACCTCATCCCCATGTTCGACAATCTCATACGAACCGACTTCAAAGGTTGGGATGCCCCGGAATGGTCTAAGGTATCCGGTAACCAAGAGTCTGTTACCAGCAAAAACAGTTTTGGCGATAAATGGTTGATAAAACCAAAGCAATCGCATATTTCCAGTCTCATCCCCAATAATCGCCTCTGTCGATTGCTTGCTTCCCGACCCAACTCTAACAGTCCGGACTTCCCACAGATTACCAATTATGCCTTGCTCATTGCCTGGGATCACGTCCTTTATCCAAACGATAGGGACATGCCTTCTAGGAAAATGATATACGAGATCCCGTACATATGAGACACCCAGATTTTGTAGTTTCGCAGAAACCCGTTTCCCTATTCCCTTAATGCTGGTGACAGGAGACGAGATTGAAAGTTCATTGAGAGGTGACGGGGGCGATGGCTTACCCCTTTGTTCCCTGGCTGGGTTCATGTTCTCTCTTTCCTCGCCAACCCCTGCTGATTGAAAGGAATTAACCAGAGAGAGGATCTTATTGGCCCAATCGATCCGCTCAGGAATCGTCCGTTCACTGTATTGCTCTCCAAAAAGGACTGTTGTACAAAACTTTTTTATCGGTTTTTCTTGAACGTCATCCCCAAACTCTTTTAATTCCTTTCCCCATTCATCCAGGTACCGATCAAGTCCCCCTAAGACAGCACCATTATCACATCCACGGGACAACTCCAACCTAAGAATCTGCTGGAGTGTAAGCAGCCGTCCTTGCGGCTTAGCCCCAATCTGCTTGGGGGACTTTGAGTACCTTCTATATGATTGTTTGCTCATAGCATCAGAGCTCAGAACATCCGGGCGATTCTTCCAAGTAACAGACAGGGATGGCCCTATGACAAAAGAATGGCATACTCAAGCCGGAATTAAATTGCATTGTCCATTTCCAAAAGCGATACTTGACTTTTCCAAATCTCATACGGAGCCCGTACCAACTCCTTTTGGCTAGGTTCACCAGAATTCAGGATCCTTCGAGAAATAAGATGGGAAAAAGAGGAAAGGTGGTGGCATCTTTTCTTGAACCCAGCTAGAGTAAGTTGCTCTCCACCGAAGAACACACAGTCTAATTCCCCTGAGTGTGGAGCGACGCGCTCCCAAAAAACTCTACAAGCTCGGTCAAACAAATGAAGGGATTGGTCCTCGCGGATTCGACTGAAACGCCCTTGTGAGGATCCTCCCGCCTTGTGTCGTCCTTTCACATACCTTTTCCCTACTTTGGATTCAATTAACTGCTTCCCGTGGAAGACGCCTATAGCATACCGGCCCAACCGCAAGAGCAGTACACCAATAATTGGCTGCCGTTTGAGGATTCCCAAAAGAGGGTCGAAATTCCACCCAAGGAACACCTCGTCTGTCATAATGGCAAACGGCGGCACTATAACATATCCCGAAGACTGCCCAAAAAGAACCAGAGCTCCCGTTTCAGATCGATCCACCACCCTTTGAATTCCTTTGAAGTCGCTATCAGAAAATCCAACCGGAAATTTAGTGAGAACACTCCTAACCGTCGTCGACGACCGGAAATAAGCGGAAACTGCCCCTTGATCAGCGGGATCTAACTCACGGAGAAAGTCCAATAATTGGGAATCTGGCAATGAACCTTGTATCGCTAGCCGCAATATCGCCTCTTTTCAAAAATGATTGGAATTCATATGGCCCTGGGCGGATTCGCCTCCATTCGCTTATCCAATCCAAGGACTATGGTGAACTCTCCTCGAGGGCGAGGGAACTGAGCGATCGCCCCGGCTACCGTCCCTCGAAATATTTCTTCATAAAGTTTAGTCATTTCTCGACAAACAGAAATAGGTCTATCCCCAAAAATCGCGAGAATATCTTGAAGAGAGGCAATCAGGCGATGGGGCGATTCGAAAGCCACAACGGTTCGATTTTCTTCACTCAATGACTGTAGAACCCGACGACGGGGACCCGGTCGCCTAGGCAGAAACCCCAAATAAGTGAATTGGTGGATTGGTAATCCTGAGATAGCTAGAGCTGCTGTGACCGCGGATACACCGGGGACGGGGAGGACAGGGAATCCTAATTCCAGGGCACCCTTTACCAGATCGTACCCTGGGTCACTGATCCCAGGCGTACCAGCTTCCGAAACTAGAGCCACATCGCGATGAGATAAATCCCGCAGCAGTCTCGGGGTTTTCCCCCGGCTGTTGCGGTCATGGAAACTGGTCATGGGAGTTTCGATGCTATGTTGACTAAGTAACCTTTTGGTCGTTCGAGTGTCTTCCGCAGCTATAAGATCCACACTCTTCAACACCCGTATGGCTCTCAGAGTAACATCTTCGAGGTTTCCTATCGGAGTGGATACGACATAGAGTATGCCCATAGGGTCTCCTACAGCGCTCCATCTTGTGGAGATGACGCCACGATTCGCAGCGTCCAAACCACAATTCCGGAATCTCGATACGCACCAGTAAATAGAGTACTATGAAATCGACAAAGGCTTTCCGAAATTATCACCTAAGCAGAATTTGAGCTACCCCGAGTCGAATATTTAGACCCTTCCCAAACCAGCTGAGGTGAAAGTATCATACAACAAAACGATGATTAATTATCCTTTTATGCGAATCCAACCCAAACCCGCAGGACGATTCGGCAGTCCCTGAAATTTTCTAGCCATTTCTCCTCAAGAGAGTTGCAAAGGAGCGCGATGGGTATTTCTTCGAAAGTCCGTCATGGGATGCAGCAACAATCATGGGTGCGTAGGATGTTCGAACTGGGTCTAGAGATGAAACAACGTTTCGGAGACGATCAGGTTTTTGACTTGTCACTAGGAAACCCTGTATTGGAACCCCCCCCTGCATTTATTGAGAAACTGAGAGAATTACTGGACAATCCCCTTCCCGGAATGCATCGATATATGCCAAATGCCGGGTACCCCGAAACAAGATCTGCCGTTGCAGACCATTTATCCCGAAAAACAAATCTACCATTCGCTTTAGACCAAATTGTAATGACATGTGGTGCAGGCGGCGCGTTAAACGTTATTTTCAAGTCCATCTTGGAACCCGAAGACGAGGTAATCGTATTTACACCATATTTCCCCGAATACCAATTCTACATCGAAAATCACGGCGGGGTGATGCAATTGGTCCCTACGAACGACCAATTCCAACCGGACCCAGCAACCGTAGAGCCTTTCTTGAACCAAAAAACTAGAGCTATCTTGGTTAATTCTCCGAATAATCCATCTGGAGCTGTATATTCAACAAATGTGCTTTCTGAACTAGGGAAACTGATAGCTCAAACTGAATCACGATTCGGACGGCAAATTTACTTGATTGGAGACGAGCCTTACGCTCAACTAATTTACGACAAGCACCCTTTCCCTATCCTATACCAATTCCATCCTTCCACGATTGTAGCTACATCATTCTCAAAGGATCTTTCCTTACCAGGAGAACGAATTGGGTACATCGCAGTAAGTCCTGAATGCCCAGACGGAAAGGAGCTCGTTGACGCCTTCGTTTTTTGCAATCGGGTCCTTGGGTTCGTCAACGCTCCAGCACTTATGCAAAGGGTAGTTAGGTCAATTCTGGGTGCCTCAGTCGATTTGAATTGGTACCAGATCCAACGGGACCGATTATCCTCTGAACTCGAAAATATTGGTTACCCTTTAGTCAAACCACAAGGTGCTTTCTATGCTTTTCCCCAATCGCTGGTCGAAGATGACGTCGCATTTGTCCAGGAACTGCTAGAGGCAAGAGTATTGGTAACACCAGGAACAGGCTTCGGCCGACCGGGACACTTCAGAATCTCCTATTCTGTCCCTGAAAAGGTCTTGGAAGGAGCCCTGGAAAGACTTCATCAAGTAGCTGATGCTCACAGGAATGGTTGAGGTAAATTTAAGGACTAATCGGGGACCCCACTTATAGGATCCCCGATTTCTCGCCAGCTCCCTCCTAGAAGAAGAATAGCCTAGTCTGCGACTA
>Ga0310342_100003505_pt1 | contig 10324 bp, 5 predicted proteins | sample S15DNA20500_MG_FD_206155 | JGI IMG/M metagenome (GOLD analysis project Ga0310342, IMG submission 206155) | Marine microbial communities from station ALOHA, North Pacific Subtropical Gyre - S1503-DNA-20-500_MG | ecosystem: Environmental > Aquatic > Marine > Oceanic | place: Pacific Ocean: North... | reverse complement strand
GACGCGGCTGCATTTTGTCATCTCCAAACAACAACCCTTCATCACATCGACTACACCGGTGTCCCACCCCTTGGCCGGGGTTCTCGTAAGATCTCCCTCAGAAATGCGCGTCTTCGCTTTCCACCCGTGGGGATCGCGCTTTCGCAGGGGATTATGCCCGTTTTCGGGCGCGTTTACAGGAATTGGAAGCCCGGCTTGTCGGACATGAGGGAAAAGCGCGTTCAATTCACCTAATGGCTCAATTAATCTGAGGCGAAAACATGCTCGGTGCTGGGGGTGCCAGCAGGGTGGACCACGGGGTCTCGAAGAGAACAACCCGTCCGGAGAACTTGTACTCGCCGACCCAGAGGCGGTTGCCGTGGATGGCCAGGCGCTTGGGCCAGAAGAGCGATGATTGGCTGATTCCGGGGTCGATGTCGTCTGCGTTGGCGGCGCCGATAAAGGTGTCAGGTTCTTGCCCGGCGACGGCATCCTTCCAGTTGCGCCAGGCGTGGACCCGGTTGAAACCGAAGTCGACCAGGTAGAACTGATTGCCGGAGATCTGGGCCTCCCCGCGGCTGGCGGAAATGAAATAGGTCTTGGCGATCTCCGCGGGAACACCTAGCGCCAGGGTTGCGATCTCGTAGATGAGGGTTATGCCGCCCGAACTGGCGACCAAGTGCAGGCCATCGCTTTGCAGGTCGTGCTCGGCCCCTTTCGCCTGGAGGGTGAACAGCGGATCTTCTCCGGAGAGGGGGATTTCGGACCAGACATGAATCTGCCCAGTTCCGTCGGAGAGATAGAAATAGCTGTCGTCGAGAGCGATGCCGGGCACGCGGTTGAACTCCACCGAGCCGATCGAACCCTCGAATTCCCAGTCGGGATCTTCTCCTTCGAAAGGGAGGGTGTTCCAGATCTTGAGGGTGGCGCGCTTTCCGGCAACCACCAGAACTCCGTCGTGGAGAGCGATGTCGCTGGCGCTGTCGATTTCATCGATCCGTACGGTCGGGGGTGTACCGCTGCTCGAGGGGATCTCGCGCCAGATCGAGAGGGTCCGGTCGTAGCCGGAGCCGATGACGAAGCTCTCGCCATCGGTGGCCATGGTCGGATTCGTGATGAAGTGATGGCTGAGCAGGGTGTCGGTCTCCAGGTCGGGTGCGCCGAGAACCACCTCGGGGGTCTGCTGTGCGAAGGTGATCGGGCTCGTGAAGCCGAGCAGGCGGTTACCGTTATAGTCGGTAAAGTAGGTTCGATCGCCGGCCACGGCGACCCCGGAGGCGTCTCCGCCCGACAGGCCAAAGGCCCTTTTGTCGATAGAGAGGTCCGGCGCTACGCTGTCGGAGGCGGGCAGTTCGTTCCAGATGTGGAGTGTCGAGCCCATGATGTAGAGCGAACCGTCGTTGCCGAAGTCGCCCTGCAGCCAGATCGTGGCTGCGTTGGGGTCGGTCAGGAAGTAGTCGGGGATGGCCTCGTCCTGGCTTGGAAAATTTTTCCAGACCCAGGCACCCATCGAGGAAGAGGTGTTTAAGGCGTTGTGGTCTCCGATGATGAGACTCTCACCGTCCGAGGTGATTCCCCGCGGGGTGCCCGCGTCGCCGTTTGCGGTCAGGAGGATGTCGGCCGGTTCGGCCGAGGAGGTCGGAAACTCGTTCCAGATCAGGACCCAGCCCCCGAAGCGGATGCCCCCCTCACTGGAGGAGGCCGTTGAGGTGACGACGAGTTTCTCGCCGTCGGTCCAGACACTCCAGGGCCAGACGAATCGGTCCTTGCGGGGTGTCAGCGGGAAGCTGTCTCCCGCTTGCGTTCCAGCGAGAACGAGGTCGGGCGCGGAGCCGTTCGAGGCCGGAATCGTGTTCCAGATGAGGATTCGGTTGTTGTAGGTATCGGCCACGAGAAGTTTCCCGTTGTGGAGACTGATGCCGGCCGGCCAGTTCATCTCGTGCGGTTCATCGCCCGCGTCGTTCGAATCCATGTCGGGCTGTCCGAGGACGAGGTCGGGGGCGATGTTACTCGTCCCGGGGAGGGATCTCCAGACGAGAACGCGGTTGTTGTTTCCGTCGCAGAACGCGAGGCGGGTTCCGTCGCTCGCGATGGCCTTGGGGTGGTTGAAGAGGAGTTCGCCGCCGGTCTGGTCGAAGTCGATCCCGGCGAGCAGGATCGAGGCATCCTGTCCAGTCTTGAATTGTTGGTTCGTGGCGAAGTCAGGTCCAGCAAACAGGCGGTAAAAGGCCTTGCTTTCACTTTCCGTGGGAAACTGGACGGCATTCGCAACCGCACCGGTGGAATAAGCACAATACGAAGCATTGGACCAATTCTTGAGATCCGACGCTTGAACAACGGCGAATGCATTGGTTGGCTTGTCCCATGACAGTCTCACTGTATCGTTGCTGAGGGAAAGACTTGTAATGCTCGGGGCCTGTCCATGTGCAATCGAAATCATGCACATGAAACAGACCAGACAGAGAATGTGATCGTAAATTCGTCTCATGGCCCACTCGTGGTCTTACAACGGGTCAGCCAGATGAATTATTGCAATTTGCTTTCGAGGGTCTGGAAAATCGATACGCGACAGGCCCCTGGGTCTCCATTTCCGAGAAAAATAGTCGATGCCGCGGTTTTCGATGAAAACGGACAGCTGAAATAGTGAAAACGCCCGGATCAGCTTGAGAATTGCCCCGGCCACATGGATGCCATCGTCATAGTCCGGAAAACTGGAACCGCCATCTCCTGTGATGGAAAATCCCATCAGGCTCACGCTGGCGCCGATGGTCTCAATCACAATGCCGTCTGTCGTGGAATGCAGGTTAGACGTAATACGAGCCGGGTGGGTCGATTGTGTAGGGCAGGCTCGATATCGGGGCGCGAGATCAGGAACAGGGCGACAGGTAACAGTCGCGCGGTCTTCTTCATGGTCTTGCGGTGCCTCCGGGTTGAATCTGACAGCGAAACGGAAGGATCACTCCAAACGGCCGGCAGTCAAATTTCATGGCCCGTTATCTGCGTCCCGGATCCGATCGGCCCGTGAATCGTTGCGCCTGACCGACGCGACGGACGAACTGTGCGCGACGGACAAGACCGTGCGGGTCGCTTCGACATCGATGGGACCGGCTCTAGCGTATTCGTGCTCAGCGTCTCCCTACCACTTATTGACGAGCCATTCGCTGAGTTGTGGACGACCCAACTAAGCAGCGACACCACCCGCACGATCTCGCCTTCCGCAGGGGGTTTTCGATTACCTCGAAGACTACAAGCAGGTTGAGGAAGCGCTTTTGCCTGTCATATCCAGTCCTGGTATCCCTACCCACAATTTGCCCTTCCGGAAACGACCAGCGGCCGTATGGCTTACATCGTTAACGAGGCCTACAACAGGTTTTCGCTACATGGCAAAACCGGGCCTCTAGAATCCTCGTGAAGCCATATTCGCAGTTTTCAGTCTTGGCCCACTACTCTGTGGAAAGTTGCCCGGTTGCCTGTTGCTGCGTTGCCAGACCACTTATTCGTATTTACTGGCCATGAGCCTGTGGCAGGAGACCACGCCGGGGAAAGTAGATTGGTCGTCTCTTCCACGGTGTAGTTGAGGCCGACGTCACTCCACTCTATCGTCACCGTGCCACCGGGCGATGCCGAGATCGAGGTGATCGTGAACCCCGCGTCAAAATCCAGCGCGATGAAGTTGTCGAACTGGCCGGGAATGCTCCAGACCCCGCTGACGGACAGGCCGATACGGCCCGCATCAACGACCGCGGCGGCGCCGGAGTCCGTCCAGCTGAAGATATGCGTGGCCTGGTTTGGCTCGATGACGGTCACGTTGATTTTCACCTGGGTGCCGTTGACGATGAACATCACCGCTTCCACGTTGAACCAGCCGATCTCGTGGGTCGTGGAATCCAGGATTTGCGAGTAGGTCGCTACAAGCCCCTGGTAGACGTTGCTGTGACCATCGCCCGGACCCCAGAAATTCCAGTTGGCCGTGCCGGCACCGGGAATCCTGCTGGCGCCGATCCACAGGTCGATATTGCCGCCGGATGGCTTGAGGGTCACGACGTAGCCGCCGTAGTTGCCGAGGGCGTCGGTCCAGTCCTTCAGGATCAGCGAGTGGGCCGTGCCGACGGTGCTGTGGTACTGCAGGTGAACGTCGGCGGCGAGCCGGCCCTGGGCCATGAAGAAATCACTGCCGTTGGGGCTGTATTTCACGGAACTGGTTGTGTTGTTCTTGTACAGCTGCAGCACCCATCCGCCATGCCCCGCCACACGGGAGATGCCGGGATTGCTGACCAGCTGGGCAAAGGCATCCTCGTCTCCGGGCGTCTCGAAGTCCACGAAGGTGCCATAAGGCGTCGCCCGGGTGGTCGTTGAGGCGAGGTTGGACAGCTCGCTGGCATTGCCCATGTTGTCGATGGCCTTGATCGTGACGTAGTAGGTTGTCTCCGGGGCAAGGCCGCCAAGGGCGTGACTCTCGGGTGAACCGGAAACCTGGGGAAAGGGTTCGTCGGCGACCTGCGTGGCGTTGCTGAAGGCGATGTCATCGTTGATCGGGGATGTTGCGTAGCGCATGTCGTAGACGGAGGCGGTGCCGGTCGTGCCGTCATCGCCCGTTGCCGTCCAGCTCAGCTGGATGGAGATATCGGTCTCGGTAACGACGGCCAGGTCGCCGATGGCGGCCGGGGGCACCGGGTCGTCCTCGGGCAGGGTTTCCACCTGGAGCAGGTTGGACAATCCGGACGCGTTGTACCAGAGGTCCAGGGTGATGAGCCCGAAGTAGTACGTGGTGCCCGCATCGAGGCCGGCGACGCTCATGCTCTCCGGTGATCCGGCCGCCGAGGGACCCGGCTCGCCGGTGACCCGGGTGGCCGCATCCCAGTTCCCGGCATGGATGGGTACCTTGGCGTAGCGCAGGTCGTACGTAGTAACCGGGCCGTTATCGCCCGGTGCGCTCCAGGTGAGCCCGATGCTGTTCTCGCCGATCGTGTCGACGGAGAGGTCGGAGACGGCGTCCGGTCCGGTGAAATCCGTATTTTCCTCCTCGATTTCCAGCCACGGCTGCAGCGAGCGCATCAACCAGCCCTTTTCCTTGGCCATGGTGGAACCGCCGCCGGCACTGAAGGAGACGGGGTAGATCGTGTCCGGGTCGATGTAGCCGTCACCCAGCGGGCCCTGGCTGGATTTCCAGTTCCAGTAGCGGGTCGCGTCCTTTGCCAGCTGCCGGGCGAAGAGCAGGTAATCCGGGTCGCTCGTGATCCGGTAGGCGGTGGCGATCAGGGGCGCGTGGAACCAGCCCCGCTTGGTGACGTCGGGGTTGCGGGAGTTGTCGCCGTCGTAGGTGTAGTCGCTGACCAGCGGGTGGTAGTTGCCGGAGGAGTCGTAGTCGCCGTGGTAGAAGTTGTGATCCATGTCAAAATCCGCAATACGAACAAGGAAGTCGCCGATGTCGGTGTCACCGGTCTCGATGTAGAGATCCGTCAGGGACTCGGCGGCGTACATGTACACGGTGTTGGCCATGGCATTGGGGTTGCCGAAGAAGCCCGGTTGCGGGATGGCCTGGGGGCCCTCGTAAACGCCCTGGCTGCCGGCAAGGCTTTCGCCGTACAGCAGGTCGTTTGTTCCGATGGCCGATGCCAGGTCCAGGTATGCCTGCTTGCCGGTTGCACGGTAGATGTTCAGCAGGCCGATGATCGTCCAGCCCTGCACGCGAACCTGGGTGCCGCCGAAGTATGCCTCGGTCAGCCGGTTGTGGGCCGCGTTTGCCCCGAACATGTTCTGGGCGTACTTGTTGTGCTCCTCGGCCGCCCGGAGGGCCTCCACGTCGCCGGTGAGCAGGTACGCAAGGACCAGCCCGCCGTTCCAGTTGTGGCTGGCCCTGGGCTGGGCGTTGTGGCCGTAGGACGATTTCTCGACATAGATGTTGTGGTTATCCGCCTCGTAGCGGCTGAGATAGCTGTTCCAGCGGTGCTCGTTGCCGCCGGCGTCCAGGCGGTCGCCCCAGTACTGGTCGACATCGCGCTCGTGGGGCAGCATCTCCTGGGCCATGCGCCAGTAAAGCGGGTCGCCCTTTCGAAGCATGTGCAGGAACATGGCCTGCAGCCAGTCATAGTGCGTCGAGGTGTAGCTCTTGGCCCAGCGAATGTCGCCGAAGTTCAGTGAGCCGAACCATTTCGCCCGGTCGCCGCGGTACGCGTCGAGTGTCCCGCCGTCGCCAACGGTCTCGTCGACCATCGCGTCGACGAAGTCCTCGTAGTAGTTGACGACCGCCTGCATGTCGGCATCGTTGATCGCGACGTGCTCGGCGGCCAGGTTGGGCCAGGCGTCCGTGTCGTCGTAGTACCCCGAGGGGGCAAAGGCGAACAGCGGGTCGTTGAGCACCCGGATCGCGGCCTCGGTCGCCGTGGCGTCTCGGAGACCGGTACTGAAGCGGTACATCATCTCGAGGCTGTAGTGGCGGCCCCCGTCAAACGCGAAGTGTGGCCGTTCATCCGGCAGCGGGTAGCCCGCACCGCCCGGGAACATCGCCACGCTGAGGACATCGCCGGAAGAGAAGGCAAGGTCGACCGGGTGCTTCTGCCAGAAATGCTTGACCCCGACCGCCACGTGCCGGTCGCCGCCGGTATTGGACATCTCCATCCATCCCGTGTGCTTGATGCCGGATTCCACCGTGGAGCTTCCGACGTCGACGGTGTACGGGAAGGTGTCGTTACTGTTGTTGAACAGGGGCGGATAGATACCCCGGGTGCGGATTTCCAGGCCCTGGCCGCCCACGGCATGGCTCGCGCCGTCCCCATGCATCGTGGGGTTCGCGCCGAAGTCAACCAGCTGGGTATTGAGCCGAAGGTCCGTGATAAAGACCTCCTGCTGGGCCGCAAACTTGTTCTCGGGATAGAACCCCACGCAGCCGTCGTTCTCCATGATAAAGGTTACTTTTGCGTAGTCCTTGTCCTTGTAGACGGTCACGCGGGCGTTGTAGTGCAGGTACGGGAAGGGCTGTACCAGGCGGTTGTTCGCGTAGGCCTCCGGCCCCAGCGCGTTGCTGGGGTCGGCCCGCGAGCCGTACCAGGCAAAGACTTCATAATTGCCCGCGTCGGGCAGATCCTGCCGCCAGGTCGCCCAGGCCCCGTCCTCCCGCGTCCAGTAGGAGCTGCCGTTGTCATCCTCGAGGTAATAGTTGTGGTTGTCCTGGTTGAATTCGTCGACGGCGACCGACTCCCACCACTGCAAATCCGCGGGCGATCCGCTCGATTCAAAGTCCGCTCCCCGGCTCGGGTCGTCGAAGTTGTCGAGCGTATACTCTGCCGGGGTCGGCCCCAGCGCCACGAACTTGATTCCGTCGGCCACGGTGGGATGGGGGTCCTGGTTGTCCCGGGTCAGCTTCACGTAGCCGTTTGTCCCGACATCGAAGTTGTAGGTTCCGATCGACACCCACTGTCCCGGGTTAACGTTCTGGTCGAGGGTTACCGTGTTCGAGCCACCGGCGTGGTAGACCGTGTACTCGGCCTGTGCGTCACGCATCCAGTTGGATATCGAGCCGTCGTGCAGCCAGTCACCCCGCACGTGAAGGACCGCCTTCAGCGGTCCGTTTTCCTCGACCTCGATGGTGCTTGGTGCGCTCATGGTGGAACTGTAGACCGCCTCGGTCTCGTCCTCGATGAGTACAATCCGGTTCTCGGCCGAGTCGGCCACGAGGGTGGCTCCGCCGACCTGAACGTTGTTGAACAGCTTGAATACGGAGTGCTCCACGTCAAAGGAGATGGCACCGGTGTCCACCGAGTGATGGGAACCGTTGTCGCTGACCAGTTCGTTTCCGTAACTTCCGTGCGTAACGTTCGTGCCGTACTCCAGCGTGAAAATGGAATTGGAACTGGCAGCTACGTCGGTCTGGAAGTCCAGAAGAACCCACTTGATATACTTGTTTGTGTTGGAGGTATCGCCGTCCCACCGCGCAAGCACTTTAAACTGTGCAGGAAGTTCCTGTTCCCCATTCATCAGGCGGATGTTGTCCGTGCTGGTAATCCAACCGTCGGGCAGCGGAACCCCTGATGAAATAGGCTCACCCGCTCGATCACGACCACTGGATTCCATAACGGTCAGGTTCACCTGTTCGGCGCCCTTCACCATCCCTGGGACCATGCAGACGATGCCGAGAAAGGGAGTTAGTCGAGGCCTCTTCTTCATGGCGACTCCATTCTTGTTCATGGTTTTCCAGTAAGCCCTATTCGAACGGGTACTCATTACATTTTGAGCGACGCAGGTACACGCTGGCGGAGGACGAATTCAGCGAAGCGCTCTTCCTGGATATTATATTACGAAATGAGGTCAGAGAATCCAGTGTAAAGAAGCTGGAGGATATGCCGGTTGAAACTAATGTTTGGCATCAAGCAAAACCTCGTAAGTTTTGTGGGAAAATTAAGACGGTCAGTTCAAACGATGGCAATTAAACGCGGGCAGAAAGCAATGAAGAACCTGAATCTGCGTACAACCCAATGTGTAGCGATTACGTGTATGCCGAAAGGAGCGGATGCCATTCTGCAGGGAGTGTTGACTCTAAAGAACACACCCTCCACAACCAAGAAGTCGATGACGGAGGTTTGAGCCAGGAGTGCGATGTGGTGGTTTAGCCGTCCGCTCGGCCGCATTACCTAAGCTCCAACCTGAGTTCCACCACGGACGGCATTGTCATGGAGTCCAGCGGCGCCAACGTGGACCTGATCGGTTTCTCCCTCACCGGAGATTTATTTGGCGGGGACTATGGTATTCATGTGGCTGGGTCAACCAATGCGGTGATAGACAAGGTGGTGATCAGGGGAGGAACAATCAGCGGGTTCTATTATGAGCACGCAAACAATAGCCGTATCGAGCGGTGTTTGGTTTCCGGCAATAAGTCCCAAGGCGTCTATCTGTGGGCCAGTACGGCCAGTGCAATGGGAACACGATTACGGATTGTACCATCAGCGGGAATCAAGGCAGGGGCATAGAAATTTATGGCAAGGAAGGCCAGTGCAGTGGGAGCACTATTCGAGAAAACACGGTTAGCAGAAACGTTGATAGGGGAATCCTTCTCTCATACGCAGATGGTAACCGGATTGAAGGGAACAATGTATGGGGTCCCACAGGAGAAGGATCGCCCCACGGGATTCTAACCGCCAGCACCACGAGCAACTTCATCCTGAAAAACACCTGCGTGGGGAATGGAACCAACTACTCACTGGACTCCGATGACACCTACGGTCCGATTGTGGAAGCTGTAGGTGAACTAGGTACCGCAGATGGTGCCTCCCATCCCTGGGCGAACTTCTCAAGGTAGCCACAGCTCTCATTTCACCGCGACTCATTCGGGTGCATAAATCCGTTACATACTGGCTGGTTGCAGCAACTCCCGCTTGCTTGCGAGGGTCCTGAGTATGCAAACGAAAATCAGGATCTTATCCGCCCTAATGATCTTCTCAGCAGTCGTTTCCCTTCGTGCCGCTGATGTAAACGACCTGAGTTACGAAATTAATGGTGATGCGGTTACCATCGCCGATTGTGACACTGAGGCGACAGGGACATTGGTGATCCCCGGGGCCATCGAGGGCAAGCCGGTCACCCACATCGGGGAGAGTGCCTTCTATGACTGCTTCAGCCTGACGAGCATCACGTTCCTGGGTGACGCTCCCGGCCTTGGGGCGGATGTTTTTGCTTCCGTGGATGCGGCGGTAACTGTGTATGTGGAACCAGGGGATGAGGGGTTTGGGGCCACCGTTGGTGGCTTGCCAGGAACTGAACTGACGGAACCTCCTGCGCTTTCGGTTCAATTCAGCTCGATCGCGGTAGTTGATATGAACATGGTCATGTGGCATATGAGTGAAGACGGAAGAGTCTATCAATTGGAATACGCTGGCGAGATCTCCGGGTCTCCCCATTGGGTGCCCTCCGGGAGTAGCGTCACCGGAGATGGGAATATCTTGGAGATTTCTGATCCGACAGGAACGGATTCTTCAAGGATTTACCGAATTGTGATTGGCTAGTAGGCCGAGCGGGGATTCCCTTTATTTGGATTTAAGATCAGGTGGATAGACCCTCCATCTCTAGTACAGAATCCCTCCTGTGGGATAAACTCAATTAATAGAGGGGGTGCGGGTAACCGGAGAACCTGACCCGGGAAGGGCTGGTTTCCCTTCCCCTTGTATCTATAGGGGTTTTCTGACCAATGGCGTAGCCGGGAAGCGGATTTTGGAGGGGCCGACTCCATGGCGGAAGACGGGTAAAAAAAGCCACGGGGCGGATTATTATTAAGACACCACGCGTGGTCCTATAGAAGCCCAAGAGGGCGATTAATTGAGTTTTTGGAACTGTTCAATTGCGGAGTTCATCTTCC
>Ga0310342_100003503_pt1 | contig 10324 bp, 9 predicted proteins | sample S15DNA20500_MG_FD_206155 | JGI IMG/M metagenome (GOLD analysis project Ga0310342, IMG submission 206155) | Marine microbial communities from station ALOHA, North Pacific Subtropical Gyre - S1503-DNA-20-500_MG | ecosystem: Environmental > Aquatic > Marine > Oceanic | place: Pacific Ocean: North... | reverse complement strand
TTAAGTGACAGGAAATATCACTCTTTATGGGACAATTATTGTTGACGTTGGTGTTTAACAGTAATTGAATATGTTGATCAAAGTTAATCTATAGTAAATGAAGGAGGTAATATGAAAAAAGGGATAAAAGTTACACTGTCTATTTTGTTGTCGTTCGGCTTATTTACGATAGTGATGGCGGGAGGCTTGGATGAACTTCCAAGTGATATCAGAGACAGTGTGTACAACCCAAAACTTATGGATCCAGCTCAACCGCTTGGTGAAAGTGCTTTTCGAGAATGGAAAAGTGAACGTAAGCCACCATGGACGGTAGGTTATGCAAGTACCTATGCTGGTAATACATGGCGTAAGGGTGCGATGGGTCGTTTAATGGACGTGATCAAACCTAAATGGCAAAAGCTTGGTTTGCTTAATGACATTATTGTTACGCAGTCAAATCTGAAAGATTCATTACAGATTCAACAGATTAGACAATTAGTTGATCAGGGGGTAGATGCAATTATTATTTGTTGTTCAAATCCTACCGCGTTGAATCAGGCAATTAAGTATGCATTTGATAGAGGTGTACCAGTCTTTTCGTTTACTGGATATACAACTTCGCCACTTTCAATAAACTCATCTGTGAACTATCATCAAGCTGGCTTTGAGGTAGGTACCTGGATGGCTAAAGAGATTAAAGGCAAGGGAAATGTACTGGTAATTGAAGGTATTCCCGGATTTTCTGCATCTGATTCACAAAATCGTGGTGTCTTGGATGGTTTATCTAGATTCCCTGGTATTAAGGTCGTCGGGCAAATTGCTCATATGTGGACCTCTCAGGTTGGACAGGTTGAAACGCAGAAGTGGTTAGCGACACATCCGGGGCAACTTGACGGTGTAGCTGTACAGTCTTCAGGTGAAACTGGTGTACTACAGGCCTTCTTGCAATCAGGACGTGGTGTGCCGCCAATGTCAGTAGGTGGCGAAATTGGTGCATTGTGTTATTGGCGCAACAATCCTGATTATATCAGTGGTGCAATTCAAACATGGCCTCCAGGTGATGACGTTGAAATGGGATGGAACATTATGATGCGTACTTTGCAAGGTCAAGGGCCAAAAATTCAGTCAATTTTAGTGCCTTCACAGGTAATTGATGTTAACGATGTTAAATCTATGATGGGAACAGACTGTGATCGTAACTCTACTGAATGGTTTAATGTAGGAATTGAAACTTGGGGTGGTAAAAGCTATCTCGATAACTTCTTCTTAAGACCTGCGGATCCAGAAAAATATGATCCGGGTTCTTGATTAGTCATCATAATTCTTAGGAGTTTGATTGATTACGACACATTTTGATTCAATGATTAAAAATATTTATTATTGGATTAATTGTCTTCATTCAAACTCCTGATTAAGTGAAGGTAAATCACATTCTTTGTGGAGTAATTATTGTTACTATTAACGTTGAATCTCGTCTAAAGTTAATTTCTTTTAATTAGTGAGTTCCAATTAAATGGAAAACAAGATGACGTGAATGGGGTAGTACTGTTAGCGTTTTACAGTAAATCGTTCAGATCCTTTCAATATATTTATTTATGCCGAATATTTTATGGTATCAGGATTCTCCCATCTCTTAGAAGACTGAGTATTTTCACCATAAAGAAGAAATAAGTTATTCTATTATTAAGAACAAATTTTCCCCAATATTGTCATCAAAAGTAGAAGGGCTTACTTTGAGTCTATGAACCTTGATGTAATGAGATCGTTCCCGTTATACGAGCCACATCTTTAGCTACATGTGTAAGAAAGTCTAATAAAACGACTCTTTGAACAAAGGCAATTGTTCCATTTTGAGTTAGCTAAAATGGCCGCGTTCCTTTGCAATATGGACAATAACAACGGACCTGAATAAAAATAACGTAGGAATCAAAGGTATATCATGAATAGCACATTGCTACCCACAGATATTGTAGGTGGTACATTTTGGCTTTTATCTATGGCTATGTTTGGAGCCTCTATTTTCTTTCTTATAGAAAGAAACAAGGCAGATAGCAGATGGCACACAACCATGACATTATTGGGTGTTGCTATGTTAATTTCAGCTATTTTTTACCATTACATAAAAACAATGTGGGTTGATACAGGTTCAGCCCCAATAATTCTTCGTTATTTAGATTGGGTACTTTCGCATACGATCCAAATAGTATTGTTTTATGTTATTTTGACTGCTGTAACAAAAGTTTCGTCAGCTTTATTTTGGCGACTCTTAATCGGAACACAAGTAATGGTAATAGGTGAATTTCTTGGCGCGGCAGGTTATATGAGTGTAACATTGGGCTTTATTATCGGAATTGTTGGCTGGTTATATATTCTCGGTGAGGTTTATGCGGGTGAAGCTGCCCGTGCAAATATATCTAGTGACAACGAGGCCACACATACAGCATTTAATGGGTTGAGACTAATTATATCGATTGGTTGGGCAATATACCCTTTGGGATATTTCATCAATAACCTCGGTGGTGGTATAGATATAAATAGTCTAAATATTATATACAATTTGAGTGATTTATTGAATAAGTTAATTTTTGGCTTTGTAATTTATGTTGCAGTTATGAATGACACCAAAACACGAACTAGTAAATAAAAAATAAAGTAACAAACTAGAAAATATACAAGGAGAAAAATTATGACAGTTGCGGATTTTACAGGTGCGGATATTATTGCAATTATTATCTTGGCTGCATTGTCAATAGCTATTGTAGTTTATTTGCTGCATTGGCTATATCGCAGATCGTCTAAAGAGGTTTCCTTTGTAAGAACTGGACTTAGTGGTGAAAAGGTTGTTCTAAGTGGTGGTGCGTTCGTGCTGCCTATCGTTCATAATATCACCACCGTTGGTATGCGAACTTTGCGAATTGAAGTAAAGCGTGGCGGCGACAAATCATTTATTACTAAAAATCGAATGCGTGTGGAAATAGTTGCAGAATTTTATGTACGTGTTACGCCAACAAAGGAAGCAGTTTCAATTGCAGCTGGTACATTAGGTAAAAGAACAATGGAACCGGAGAGTCTGAGAGATTTAGTGCAGGGTCGTTTTGTAGATGCATTAGGTGTTGTTGCGGCACAAATGTCTATGGAAGAGATCCAAGAAAAACGTGGTGAATATATTAATGCTGTTAAAGGAATAGCGACTGAATCGCTGAGTTCAACGGGCCTTGAACTTGAAGCTGTTTCCCTAACTGGTTTAGATCAGGCTGGTTTAGAAGTATTTGACCCATCTAATGCATTTGACGCCGAAGGTCTTACACAGTTAACAGAGCTAATTGAGGCTGGCAAGAAAAGGCGTAATGATATTGAGCAAGACACAGCCATAAGCATTCGAACCAAGAACTTAGAAAGTGAACAAAGTGCACTTGAAATTGACAAAGAGAAAGAATTCTCAAGGTTATTACAGGAGCGAGAAATTGCCAAACAACGTGATAAAGAGCACACCGACATGGCAGTTGAGACTGCAAAACAGGAGCGTTTAGCTGAAGAGGCAAGAATTCAGTCTGCAGAGGAAGTTGAAAAAGCCCGTATCCAACAACAAGACACAATTGAAGTTGAGCGTTCATTACGAGAACATGAGTTAACACTTCAGATTGAAGAGCGGAAAAAACTTCGAAATGATATTGAAAGACAAACTGAGATAGATATCAAGGAAAAGAATCTTGAAGCCGAAATCAAGAAGTTGGATATCGAAAAAGAAAACGAATTTGCTCGATTACAACAGCAAGAAGAAATCGCTGTGCGGTCAGCGAAGCAAAAGGCAAATGTAGTGAAGGAAGAATCAGAGCGTTACTACGAATCGGAGCAAGCGCAGTTAATATCTGAGGAGAATGTAAAAAAGTTAAAAATAGAACAGCAGCGTAGTATCGAAACAACGCGTATTGAAAATGAAGAAAAAACCATGGTACGCGAAATCGAAAAACGTAAGCAATTAGAGATTGAAGAGCGTGAGCGTGAGCTTGCTGTTACAGAAAAAGATAAATTGGTTTTAAATGCAGATGTGGAAGTAGAATTAGCTCGTGCAAAAGCCGCCGAAGCAGAGGAAAAAGTCATTTCGGCTCGCAATGTGGAAATTGCTGAACGCAAGAAGACAGTTGAATTAATAAGTGCAGCACAGCAAGCAGAGCGAGAAGCAATTCAACTTACTGTTCTGGCAAACGCCGAAAAGGAAGCATCTCAGGACCGGGAGCAGGCAGAGCAATACACTTCTTTGGCGTCAAAGTTACGTTACGAAGTTGATGCTGCTGGTAAGCAACTGCTTAACGAGGCTGAAAACATGCGTAGTGACGCCAGCCGTCGAAGTGCTCTGCGTATGCAGCTAGCGAGTAATCTTGATTCAATTATACGTGAATCAGTCAAACCGATGCAAAATATCGACGCAATCAAGATTCTCGATGTCAATGGACTGCCAGGTTTCAGTGACGGACATTCACGGGGTAATGGCAGGGATAGTGGCGGAAGCGGTGAGTCTGGATCACCAACAAGTAGTGATAGTGCCTCTGTTTCAGGAGGAAACCTCGCTGATAATGTGGTAAATTCAGCTCTGCGTTACCGGGCTCATGTGCCTTTTGTTGATAGTCTTTTACAAGAAATCGGAATGTCGCCCGGTGAAATAAGCAATATCAGCAATATTCTTAAAGAGGATGACAAGGAGTTTCCTGTCGAAAATGGTTCCAGAGGTGGAAAAAGTAAAGCCACCACTGGCTTGAAGAAAAAGTGATGATTCTCTGAGGCGATATGGATTATTCAAGAATACACGGAAGCACAATGAAATTTTTGCTGTCTCGAATCAGTAGGCAATTGCAGAAGATTAAAAAAAGGCAATATGACAGTGAAAATATATGCAATGACCTGTGGTTGGTTGACATCTGATTTGAGTATGATGCTGGCAGGTACAGTTGGAAAAATTAGTTTCCCAGTGCCAGCTTATTTGATTGATCACCCACGTGGGCGAGTTTTATTTGATAGTGGACTACACTTACAGTGCCAACATGATGCTCCAGGAAGAATCGGATTCCTGTCGGATCTTTTCAGCGTCCACTTTCGTCCAGGAGAAGACATACGTTCTCGGCTCGAACAACTGGATGTTGATGCTAACAAGATTGACTTTCTGGTTAATTCACATTTACATTTTGATCATACGGGTGGGAATGAGCTGTTACCGAATGCCAAAATCATCATTCAGAAACGTGAGTGGGAAGCAGGACAAATCCCGGAGTTAATTCAAGCCAACGGGTACTTGCCTGCGGATTACGATCAGGGCCATCTGATACAGAAAGTTGACGGAGTGCATGATGTGTTTGGTGATGGACGAATCATGACAATTCCAACATTCGGTCACACACCCGGTCATCAGTCGCTAAAAGTGCGGCTGGATTCCGGCGATGTAATACTCACTGCTGATGCATGTTATCTGAAAGAGACGTTGACTAATTTGCACTTGCCTCATCTGGTTCATGATCGTGCGGAAATGCTGAACTCTTTGCTTATGTTGCGTAAGCTCCAAAAATCTGGTGCACGGATATTTTACGGCCACGATCCGGAATTCTGGTCACAAGTACCGCAGGCACCGAAGCAAATCGTTTAGTGGTGTTTGGTACGGTACTTACTCTATTTACTGTGTGCTTTCAATCGGGAAAGACACGCATTATGTTGGAAAGTATCAGTTGATTATTAATATTCCAGGTCTTTACCGGAGGTAAAGCATCTTCAGGGGTGTCCGTGCTTCGAAAGATGGAATTGAAAAAGCTATTCGATTTTCATATTTGTAAAGTTATAATTTCTATAAAAGTTTGAGGAATAACATGTTAAGAATTACTGGTTATAGCGACAAATACTCTGTTTGTCCAGGGGATGATATTAAATTCTATGTTAATTCAGAAGAAAACGAAGTCTATGATGCACAGTTAGTGCGTTTGATTCACGGAGACACAAATCCTGAAGGTCCTGGATATAAAGAAGAAGAAATCGGGGGGACTTGTAACAAAGCCTACCCTGGCCGTAATCAACGTATTCACGGTGGTTCTTATATCATCGTTCCGCAGGATGAACGCCTGAATGTAGAGAGCTTCACATTGCAATGCTATATCTTCCCTACTACTCCTGAGAAAGGTCGACAGGGTCTTCTCACCAAGTGGGTAGAAGAAAACAAAAGCGGCTTTGGATTATTTATTGATGAAAGCGGATGCCTTTCTGCTGAGATAGGAGACGGTCGTGGTTTGGTGACGAAAGTGTCCAGTGACAAGAAGCTTCTGCGTAAAGTCTGGTATCTGGCTGCAGTCAGTTACGATGCCCGTACCGGCAGGGTGACCTTGTATCAGGAACCGGTTGTCACATCAACAAATGGTGGCCTTGGTATAGGACTTTTGAATCCAGCCGAAGATACGACTGCTGTTGTAGAGTCCATAAATAGTATGCGACCTGGTATTAACGATGCCCCATTCCTAATGGGTGCAAGTTCATGGAAAGAAAGATCTGGTCGTAGCGTATTTGGTGCCCACTTCAAAGAAGCCCCGGAACCAGTTGAATTGCCAGTGCAAAATCGAAGTACTTTTAATGGCAAAATTGACCGCCCTAGATTATCGCGTCGTGCATTATCAAAAGCTGAAATTGAAGCCTTGGCTCGCGGTTATCAAGGCTGTCCTGCTGAGTTGCGTAATGATGTCGTAGGAGCGTGGGATTTTCATGCCAATATCACCAATAATATTGCATCTACCTTGATTGTAGACACATCAACCTCTAGGATCAATGGCTATATTATTAATATGCCCGTTCGTGGAATGACAGGCTTTAACTGGACTGGAGATGAAATTATTTATCATCATAAGCCAGAAGAGTATGGGGCAATTCATTTTCACGATGATGATATTGACGACGCGCGATGGGAGGTAGATTTTGAATACACTATCCCAGAAAACTTAAAGAGTGGAATTTATGCGGCAAGGTTGCGTATTGGTGGATTAGATTCACCAGATACAGAGGATTATATTCCCTTCGTTGTTCGTCCACCAAGAGGCAAAACAACTTCAAAGCTTGCCTTTATTTTGCCAACTAACAGTTATTTAGCCTATTCCAACGATAACCTTGCGACAAACTGTGTGGTTGCTGAGTTGTTGGCTGGAAAGGTGCCAGTGATGACTGCTTCAGATTTGTATCTAAACGAGCATAGAGAGTACGGTCTATCAACTTATTCTTTACACTCTGATGACAGTGGTGTTTGCTACTCATCGCGTTTACGACCGATTTTGAACATGCGACCTAAGTATCGCCACTGGTTGTCCCCATCTCTTTGGCAGCTTAACGGTGATCTGCACCTTGTCGATTGGTTGGAAGAAAAGAACTTCGAATTCGATATCCATACCGACGAAGATTTGGACCGTGAAGGTGTGGGATTACTGAATAAATACCAAACTGTACTAACGGGCAGCCATCCTGAATATACTTCCGAAAAAATGTTTTCAGCGTATGAGCAGTACCAACAAGACGGCGGTCGTTGGATCTATCTGGGTGCTAACGGATTCTATTGGTGCAGTCAGTATCATCCTGATAATTCAAATATTATTGAAGTACGAAAAGGCGAAGCAGGCACTCGTGCTTGGACCGCAAATCCAGGTGAATACAATAATGCTTTTGATGGCAAGTATGGTGGCATGTGGCGCGCAAGAGGGCGCATTCCTAGTAAGCTTTGTGGGCTAACTTTCACAGCATATGGTTTTGATGTGTCTTCTTATTATGTACGCGACAAAGACAGTGAGCGGCCAGAAACAGCTTGGATCATGGACGGGATAGGCAACGGTGAAAGAATCGGCGACTTCGGATTAGTTGGTGGTGGTGCTGCCGGTCTTGAGTTGGATCGCTATGACATAGAATTCGGCACCCCACATGAAGCCTATTTGTTGGCTCATTCTGAAGGGCATACGAATTTAATGTTGCAAGTGAACGAAGAAATTCACTTTTCCGTTCGGGGCTACCATGGTGGTGGAACGGAAAATCCAATGGTGCGTGCTGACATGATTTATTATAAAACACCAAATGATGGTGCACTGTTTGCGCCGGGTTCACTTTCATGGTGTGGCAGTCTGTCTCATAATAATTACAACAACAATGTATCACGCATTACAGAAAATGCAATTAGGGGCTTTCTGAAAGAGGGGCCTTTGCCTTAATCATATTCTCAATAGAGATAACTAAAATGGCAAATAATCAACACCTTGAAATGATGGACCCGCCAACTGGGAAATCTGTTGTTGGGACAAGCACTAAGCCCCTTAATGAGTTAGAAAGGTCGGTAATTAGTTCGCTTGATGAGGATAAAGTAAATGATTTAGCGAAGTGTTTATTTACACTAAATAACAGACACTACGGTCCTATTGATGGAGCATATGTTGTAGTTTGCACAGTGCCAGACAAAGAGTGGTGTGTAGGTCAGTTAAATGCTGACCGGGCGAAACCTATCATTTTGTTTGAAGACAAACTTTTTAAAACACCTGAAAAAGCACAAATTGCAGCCATGAAATTAAAAGAGGAACGTGGAGAATCAGTTCCATGTCGTAATAATTGATTTAAAAACGGAGAATGAATGATGTTAGACTTAGGTAAACTTAAAGGTGTAAAGGCGAATACAGCTCATAGTGAAACAGATAACTTTATGACGAGAACCTATGTCATGCCGCTATTGTTCGATGATGAATCACGTCGTCGTCTAATCGCTGAACATAGGAATAGCCCAGTGGGGACACCCCCAAAAAATGGTAGACCTGCTGTAGAGCATAGTCATGAACTTAGGACCGTACTTGACAAAATGCGTCGACATCCAATGGCTGGAAAGTATGTAAGTGTGTGTTTACGTATGTTTGAAGAATACAAGATTGGAATATCCTCTGGTGTGCGTGGTGAACCAGTAAAAACTTTTGAGGAGGTTTACTCTTCAGAAGAGGCGTGTGAGCATGCTATTTTCTTGAAGCGCATCTCAGATTTGATGGAGCACTATGGATAAAATTCTTTCATCATGAAAATCATTTTGTTCAATAATTCTTTTGGGCGAACACTTTTTGGATAAGAACATGTTTCTTTAAATCCAAAATTCTTATAAAGAGATATTTCTGAAGACATGAAATGTGCAGTATCCAGATAAAGTTTTGAGTACCCATTTTCTTTTGAAACTCTAATCATTTCTTCAATCATAGGATTCCCTAATTTTTCCCCTCTGAATTTAGATCGGAAATACATTCTCTTTATTTCACCGGAATTATTTCTAATTTTTCTCAAACTGATAGTTCCAGCAATTTTACCATTAACTTCGAGTTATGATTGTTGGATGAGGTTTAAGTTTATAATCTATTCCTTCCACATCAACCTTGACCATCTTGCTCGCAATCGAATCGTCATTGCAACTTGATGCTATATATATACTTATTATGTGTTATTATTACAATTTATTCGTATAATATACATATTTTGTGTAAATTTATATTATTTTCATGGATCAATACTTTTCAGTTAACTAAAATGATAAGATGTCCTGAATCAATCTTTTGATGTAGCGGGGATTGTTTGTTTAGCGATTGCTGGATTGGAAAAGCTCTTTTGCTGCCGACTGGCAGGCTTTAATTAATATGGAGTATATTATTTTATCGTTTGTCTCTTCTGCTAATTCCAAATATAGCTGCTCTATCATATGTTCCCTGAAAATCTCGAAAACATCTGAACGTCTACCTGATAATAGTTCCTCCAGTTTTTTGATTGGTACTAGATTGCCGTCAATTTCGTCAATCTGTTTTCTTAATTTGTAGGTTTGCAGTTTCAACTTTTCGATTTCAAGAAGTTCTCTCTCGTTATATGGAACAAAGATTCTACTTCCTCTTCTCTGAAGAGCCCGCCTTGCTCTTGTAACGTCAAGCAGTCCGTTTTCGTCCGGTCTTAAATGTCCCTTTTGAACTCTGTACCAGATTGCAGACCGTGAAACGCCACAAATTCTTGCTAATCCTGCCTGTGTCGTTTTCATTGTCTAATTTCGTTTAATGGTGTCATGGTCTTCTAGCTTGCACTGTGCAGGGTCCTGGGGTGTTTTGCAAAACGAAACAGTTGTAAAATTTCTATGCCTAGAAAGAGATTGCCGCGCAATACCCTCAAAAAAATAGTCCCTAGAAGGACCCGTGTGGCATAATAACTGATCTAAAATGCTCCACTATGCTCCACTTCCAAAAACAATGTGGAGCAACTCAACCCCTGTTAAACACTGGTAGGCTCCACATTGCTCCACTACTCCACTTCTTTTTTAATATTATAATAATAAGAT
>Ga0310342_100003500_pt1 | contig 10334 bp, 6 predicted proteins | sample S15DNA20500_MG_FD_206155 | JGI IMG/M metagenome (GOLD analysis project Ga0310342, IMG submission 206155) | Marine microbial communities from station ALOHA, North Pacific Subtropical Gyre - S1503-DNA-20-500_MG | ecosystem: Environmental > Aquatic > Marine > Oceanic | place: Pacific Ocean: North... | reverse complement strand
GAGCGACTGGGCGCGTTGACACGGACGCTTTCCGAACAGCAAGGACACCCGGATACCGCTTATGTCACGATCCGCTTGCTTTCGGCCAGCTATGGCGAGAGTCTTCAGCGGCCAGGGGCCGATTATGAGAAGATCCAGCAGAAATGGATCGCAGATCTGACGGGATTTGCAGGACGGTTTCCGGATAGCCCGGATGCGGCCGAGGCCGTTTTGCAGCTGGCGATCGCCCTGGAGTTCAACGGGGATGCCGACAAGGCTATTCCCTGGTATCGCAAGATTATCACCGATTTTCCCAAGACCGCAGTGGCGCCCAAGGCAGCCGGGGCGGCTCGTCGACTGGAATCCGCCGGGAAGGTTGTGCCGCTTTCGGGGACCACCCTGAAGAGTCAGAAAGTCGACCTGGCGGCACTGCGGGGAACGTCGCGATGGGTCGTGGTGTATTACTGGGCAAGCTGGTGCCAGCCCTGCAAGAACGACATGCAGCTGCTCAGGCAATTGAAGGCCCGGCATGGGGCGGACCTGGTTTTGCTGGGAGTCAACCTCGACCAGGATGTCGCGGACGCACGAAGGGCTGTCACCGCATGGGGTGCCGACTGGCCGCAGCTTTACGAAAAGGGTGGGATGGAAAGCCGGCTTGCGAACGAGATGGGCGTGATTACCCTGCCCACGATGCTTGTCATGGATGGCACCGGACGTGTGCTTCACCATGATCTTCATGTTTCCAGGCTGGAGCAGTTGCTGGAGCAGCTCAAGTAGCCTGCCTGCCCTTCCCCGGTTATCGGATTTCACTGCCTCCCGGTGATTTCACAATAGGTAGATCGGGAAGAAATTGCGCCCATGGGCCTGCCCTCGCCCGCTACTTCAGGGGGGTGCCCGGCAATCGCTAAGTCTCTCGGCGTTCCCGGTTTACACGCTTTATCCCGGGAAAGGAACAATCGTTGTGATTGGGAAGATCCGCAAAATCCAAAAAAACCTACCATCCCCTATGACCGGAGGCCGAAGAATGAGTCTAGGAACCGATGTTTTCCACTTTTGACGATGCGTCTTTCGGGGCGTTGGTGGGAAGCCCGGCTCCATCAAGTGGAAGTAAATAGTGCCACGCTGTTTGGCGGGTCAGAGTGACCGCCGGACGGGGGCACCGAGTAAGCACGAGGTTTGTTTCGCCAGGAGGGTGGACCATGCGACGTACACTAGTTGGAATGGCAATTGTAAGTCTGGCACTGATGGTGCCTTTCTTGGTGCGAGCGGATGACCAGAAAATCGCCCAGGCGATTGTGACCCAGATCCAGGAACATATGGATGCCGGTCGCCTGAAGGGATTTGGCATCGACCTGCAAGTCGACAAGGGAATTGTCGAGTTGAAAGGGGAGGTGGCGACGGCCGAGCAGCTGGATCTGATCCTGGCTGCCGTTGCCCAGGCGGATGGTGTCAGGGATGTGATCAATGAAGTCACACTCAAGGATGGCACGGTTGCCGCTTCGAAGGCGGAAGTCAAGGAAGCAGGCACGCGAAAACTGCTTGCCAAGGATCCGCTGACGACCCTGGAGGAAGGCTTGTTTAAGCCGGCGGATAAGGCGATCCGTAATTTTGAAAAACAGGTTTCGGGTGTCCTCGCTCCTGCATCCAAGGGGGATGCAAGTCCCGCCGCCCGTGTGGTGACCGGCGATGCCGAGAACAACAGAACCTATGTCCGCATGAAAGACCTGGAAAAGAAGCCGGCTGCCCGCGTTGTTACCGAGGCCGGCGAAGAATCCAGGGCGACGTTCGATCCGATTGGAAAAATCACGGAACGTCTCTCCGGTGCGCAGAAAAAAATCGAGAGCGTTCTCTCGCCCAGTTCCAAGGCAGACGAGAAAAAAACACCTGCAGCCGCGGTTATCAGGGCCGGGGATACCACTCGCCTTGAGAAGGGTGAAAATGTCCTGGAATCGATCCAGGGCCAGGTGGCCGGTGCACTCGAGTCACCGCAGGGTCCAAGTGACCAGCAGATTGCCAACGAGCTGAGCAAGGGCCTGTATGCCAAGAAAGAGGCAGGTCTGCTGAAGGGGTTTGGCCTCAAGTTGCGTGTCCGAGAAGGGAATATCTGGCTCAGTGGCCGGGTCGCTTCCGAGCACGATCGACAGATGATCGACGAATTGGCCCACGGGACCTACGGGGTCAGGCAGGTGGTCAATGAGCTTGAACTGGTGGTCGCCGAAAAGAATCCGGTGACGACAGCTATCGCCGACACCGCTCCCCAGCAGTTGCCGGTTGTCACAGACAACCAGATCGCCATGATGATCAGCGGCGAACTCAAGGCAAGGAAGGCGGACGGTTCCCTGACGAACTTCTCGCTCCAGATGACCGTCAAGGACGGCAAGGTCTGGTTGCAGGGTTATGTTCCCTCGCGAAAGCAAAGGGACATGGCACTTGCGGCCGCGAGTCGGATCGAGGGGGTGACCGGTGTGGTTAATGAGATCGACATCCAGTTGCCGATCACCCGCGATGTCAACGCCATGTTGCCTCCGGCTTTGCGAAGCCAGGGTCAGACAGGTATGCAACAGATCGCCCAGATGGCGCAGGTGCCGGTCGCGATGGCCGCCGGAGCCCTGGCGGCCCCGGCACAAATGGCAAGTAGCCCCTCGGGGATTTCCCGGGCGCGTTACGAACAGCCACAGGTGCCAAATTATGCCTGGCCGACCTACGCGGCGCATCCGAATTACGGGGCAGTGACTTATCCGAAGCAGTACTCGCCCAGTGCGTGGCCATACATCGGGCCATTCTATCCATATCCTCAGGTACCGCTCGGGTGGCGAAAGGTGACGCTTGAGTGGGACGACGGCTGGTGGTTCCTTGATTTCTCCAGTCGCCGTTAATCTCCAGCCAAGACATCGGCAGACATTTCAACGTGCACGAGCCCTGCTGGTCGACCCGATCAGCAGGGCTTACGCATGCTAGCAATACCCTTGAGAAGGCGACCCAGGGACTAGAAATAGCCGAAAACGCCTGTCCCATAGCGTTTCTCTGGTGGGGATTGGGCAAAACCTGGAAAAGAACCGGAATTTTCGCTAGGACCGGAAAAACCCGCAAGTTTCGCCTAGTTTAACGCGATAAGTGTCATAGTGACCGCACGAAGCCAGAGACGTTATCTACAAAAGGTATTACCGAGATGTCTCACGTAAAAATGAATCAAAGTAAGTACCAACGCATTTTCCTGGCCCTTTTGGCGGCCGTGGTGACTCTCCCGTTGAGTGGGTGCCTGGCCACGCATGGCCCGCAGTTTGGAATCCTGGGTGTCCCGATCCCGGTGAGTCCCTATCTGCAAAACAAGATGGAAGACGAACATTACCAGCGGGAACGTTATGACCGCGTTCCCATCCTCGGACCCCTGACGGCAGGTGGACCCCGGACGGCCATGGATGTTCCCAGTGACGATGAAGTGATTCGCGCGTTTTTCAAGGCCCACCCGCTTAAATCAGGTGTGCCTTTCCTCTACGACGTGAGCCGTAACGATGTGCGGATCGTCAAGGAGAAACTGGGCGATTACATTGACCCGCCACGATTCATCCCGCTGGTTGGCCCGGCCCAACTGCATCACGCGCATTACAAGTGCTCGATCTACTATAACGAGATCGTACGGGTCGGATGGCCGGTACCCCACTCGCTGGTGGATGAGGAAGCGATGGAAGTGATCTATATTGACCACAACCACTTCCACCTGGTCGGTAATCCAGATGCCGGCGATAACTCGCCTTACTAGGGGTGAGATCGGGATTGTCGAATGAACCCTGTCATGCTCGACAGGATCCTCGATGAACATCTCCCGGGAATGATCTGCCCGCTGCCCTCGGAGATCAGGCCAGCAGTTCGGTGATCACGTGCGCCGGCAACACCCCTGTCAGGCGTTGGTCAAGGCCCTGGAACTTGTAGCTGAATTGCTCGTGGTGAAAGCCAAGCAGGTGCATGATCGTTGCGTGGAAGTCCCGGATATGGATCGGATCCTTGACGATGTTGTAGGAGAAGTCGTCTGTCTCCCCATGAATGGCACCCCCTTTGACACCTCCCCCGGCCATCCACATGCTGAAACAGCGGGGATGATGATCGCGGCCATAGTTCGTCTTGGAGAGATTTCCCTGGGAGTAGATCGTGCGTCCGAATTCTCCACCCCAGATGACCAGCGTATCGTCAAGCATGCCGCGTAATTTCAGGTCCTCGAGCAGGGCGTGGCAGGGTTGATCCACATCGCGGCACTGGCTGGCCATTCGACCGGTCAGGTTGCCATGATGGTCCCAGTTGTTGTGATAAACCTGGATGAAACGCACGCCCCGTTCTGCCAGCCGGCGGGCCATCAGCGCCGTGTAGGCAAAACTGCCCGGTTTCTTCACGTCATCGCCATAGAGCTTGATCACGTGGTCAGGTTCATCACTCAGGTCTGTCAGTTCCGGCACGCTGGCTTGCATGCGGAATGCCATCTCGTACTGCTGGATACGGGTACGAGTCTCAGGGTCACCGAGACGGTCATAGTTGATCTTGTTGAGGGAATTGAGGCTATCGATCGTGTCCTTTCGAATGGAATCAGGGACACCCGGAGGGTTCTTGATATAGAGGATTGGATCCCCCTTGCTACGGAAAGAAACTCCTGCATGCTCCCCAGGCAGGTACCCACTGCTCCAGAGCCGTGAGGAAATCGCCTGTTCCTGGTCACGGTTACTGGGGACAGCTACCAGCACGACGAATGCGGGAAGCTGTTCGTTGATCGTCCCCAGGCCATACGACGCCCAGGAACCAAGACAGGGTCTTCCGGTGACCTGGTTGCCGGTCTGCATGGCCGCGATCGCCGGTTCATGGTTGATCGCCTCGGTATGGAGGCTTCGCATCCAGCATATCTCGTCCGCTTTCTTTGCCAGGTTGGGGAGCATCTCGGTGTTCATCCACATGCCACACTCACCGGCCTGGCTGAACTTGTACCGGGAAGGGGCCACGGGAAAACGCTTTTGGCCACTGGTCATCGTCGTCAGTCGCTGCCCCTTGCGAATGCTGTCGGGGAGTTCCTTGTCGTACCACTTCAGCATCTCGGGCTTGTAATCAAACAGGTCCATTTGCGCCGGTCCCCCGACCATGTGCAGGTAGATCACGCGCTTGGCCCTGGGGGCGAAATGAGGGCCCTCGGCCAGGGGGCGTGCGGCCTGGGCGGTGGACTCCCCAAGCAATCCAGCCAGCGCTGCGGCACCAAGCAGGTTCTTTCCACCGGCAAAAAACTGGCGGCGGCTGTGAAGTTGGCCTGGAGTATCCAATCGAGTCATCGTTCCAGATTCCATATACAAGGATCTTATTTGTTCAAGACTTCATCGAGATTCATCAGCTGGTTACAGACCATTGTCCAGGCAGCCAGCTCGGCAACGTCCAGTTGTTCATCCGCTTTCGAGGCACCGACCGCGATCAGCGCGAGGGCATGATCCTGGCTGGACTGGTAATGCGCCAGCAGCTTCTTCTTGCTGGAGAGCACGATAGCCTGTTCCTGGTCGTTCAAGCGACGGCACAAGAGCCGGTGGGTGATGTAGTTGACAGTCGCTGCGTCATCATCGCCTGCGGATGAGAGGGCTTTTTCCGCCAGGAAGCGGGCGGCTTCCACGAACTGGGGATCATTCAGCGTGACCAGGGCCTGCAGTGGCGTGTTGGTGCGTTCCCGGCGAACCGTGCAGAACTCCCGGCTGGGAGCATTGAAGGCATCCAGGTTGGGTGGGGGTGCCATCCGCTTCCAGAAATTGTAAAGCGTCCGGCGGTAGAGGTTCTCCCCGGTATCCTGTACGTATTTTCGAGTGTTCCCGCTGGGAAGCCCGACCACATCCCAGATTCCCTCTGGCTGGTAGGGCCTTGTCCCGGGGCCGTACATCGTGCTGGAAAGCAGTCCACTGGCGGCCAGCGCGTAGTCACGGACCATCTCGGCATCCATGCGAAAACGAGGGCCCCGCGAGAGGAGTATGTTGTCACGGTCCAGTTCCAGTTTCTCGTTCGTCACCCGTGCCGACTGGCGGTAGGTGGCACTGGTCAGCATCGTTTTGAAAAGCGCCTTGACGTTCCAGCCGGAATCCTGGAACTCGATTGCCAGCCAGTCCAGCAGCATCGGGTGGCTTGGCAGCGACCCCATCACGCCAAAGTCCTCGGTGGTACTGACAATACCGCGCCCAAAAACCTCCTGCCAGAAACGGTTGACGGTGACCCGGGCGGTGAGCGGGTTGGCCGGATCGACAAGCCACCTCGCCAGGCCCAGGCGGTTGGCCGGGGAATCTTTCGGCATCGCATGAAGCGAGGCGGGCGTGGCAGCCTGGACCTGGTCGCCCGGCTTGTCATACTCACCACGCATCAGGATGTTGGCCAGCGGCGGCGAGTTGGGTTTCTCCATTTGGATATGGGTCAGGGCGCCCCGCGACTTGATCGTTTGTCGCTCGGCTTCCAGGTCACTGATTTTCTTGACCAGCCCGGAAAATTCCGGGTCGCGGGTGAAAAGAAAATGTTCTTCCAGGGCCGCCCGTTGCTGGGGAGTGCGTTTCTCCGCGGCGGTGGCGAGGATCGTCTGCAGGGGAGCACTCTCGGCGATCGCCCTGGCTTCCAGGGAAGTCAGTAGCCGGTTGAAAATACGGACATCCTGGATGGCCCCACCGGCGAAGACCTGCGTGTGGCTCCGCTGGCCAATACGCAGGGGGGTCTTGGTACGGATCGTGGCATCTGCCTTCAGGCCGCCCTGGTCCACCCTCAGGGGGGCACTGGTGCCATCGATGTAGATCCGAATACCCCCGGGCGTGCCCGAGCCGTCGTAGGTTGCCAGCACGTGCTGCCACTGGCCCGGCTTGACCACGTCCGCCATCGTGGTGACTTTCAGTGCGTTGGTCGGCCAGGTCTGGATGATGTGGACTGACAGCCCTGCCCCGTTGAGCCAGAGATCCCAGCCACGGTAGTCGGCCTTTTCGTCCATCCGGGCGATGATCCCCCCGCTGCTCTTGTTGTTTGCCGCCTTGATCCAGGCCCCGTAGCTGAAGGCCTGGTCCCGTTCAAAATCACCCAGCTGGCCAAGGTTGAACGTGCCCCCCGGTTTCATCACGGGGGCTGACCCAATCTTGCCGTCCGGGTTCCAGTGGATGGTGCCGGTGGCGGGAAATGCCCCGGCACCGGGGCCAAGGTTTGTCGCCTCGTTGCCGGTTCCCTCGTTGAGCGGCAGGTGAACCACCAGTCCCTCCAGGGGAAGGTTCTCGTCCAGCGACGCGGTGGAAAATTCTGCCAGCCATTTCTCGAAATCATCCTTGATGGACTTCCGGTGCAGGTCGCGTTTCTCCTGGATGGCGGCAAGTTCCTCGCCAATCGCGTTCCAGCGTGGCAGGTCCGCGGCGGTGGGGACCGCCAGCGTCGCTCCTCCCCCTTCTTTCCGGTTGCCATCCTTGGCCCCCTGCGTGGTGTTGCGGAAGAAGGCGGCCATCGAGTAATAGTCCTTCATTGTGAAGGCGTCGAACTTGTGGTCATGGCACTGGCTGCAGTTGGTTGTCATGCCCAGGAAAACCCAACCGATCGTCTGGACACGGTCGGCGGCGTAAAGTGCCAGTGTCTCCTCGTCGATCGTGCCCCCCTCGTTGGTGGTGATGTTGCAGCGCTGAAAACCGGTGGCAACCAGCTGGTCATCCGAGGGGCTGGAGAGCAGGTCGCCGGCGAGCTGCTCGACGGTGAACTGGTCAAAAGGGAGGTTCGCGTTGAAGGCCCGGATGACCCAGTCACGGTAGGGCCACATCTCCCGGTAGTTATCGAAATGCAGGCCGTGGGTATCCCCATAGCGTGCTGCGTCAAGCCAGTAGCGGCCGCGGTGTTCACCCCAGGCACTCGATTCCATCAGCCGGTCGACCCAGGCAGAGAGAGCGCTGTCCTGGTCCGCTTCAAAATCTACCACGAATGCCGAGACCTCGGCCGGGGAGGGGGGGAGACCGGTAATGTCCAGGTGCAGCCGGCGAAAGAGCGTCCTGGCATCGGCCTGGGGGGCCGGGGAGAGCCCCCGCTCCTGGAGCCTGCTGAGCACGAACCGGTCGATATCGTTTTTGACCCATGCTTTCCCCCGCCCTGGCGGTAACGGGGGTGGGGCCGGGCCAATAAAGGACCAGTGCGCCTCGTACTCGGCGCCACTGGCAATCCATCGTTTCAGCAGTTGTTTTTGAGCACCGCTTAACCGCTTCTTTGTCTCCGGCGGGGGCATCAGCTGGTCTGCATCACCGGAGAAAATCCTCGTGACCATCTCGCTCAGCTTGGGTTTGCCGGCCGAGATCGCTCCGGATGTGATCGCCAGTTCGCGATTGTCGAGCCGTAGTTCCGCTTTCCTCGCCGCGCTGTCCGGGCCGTGGCAGGCGAAACAGTGTTCCGCCAGGATCGGACGGATATCCCGGTTGTACTGGAGTGGTTCTGCGCCCACCGCCGGAATACAAAGCACTGCCAGCAGCAGACCTGACAGGACGGTCCATGGAACTTCTCGAGGCCGGACGAAACTGTGAATCATGAGCTGATGACCTTGTCGCTACAGACCCGTGTTGTGAAAACCCAATAAATAAAGCAAAAGCGATCGAGAGTCTATTTTCCCCTGCAGCAGCAGTTCTCTACAAGGTGCATGTTACCGTGGATTTGATTGTCCAACAAATTGGCCGATCCCGGTCCCCCCCACGAAGGTCGAAATCACACGAATGCTACATGGAGATCCATGGCAATGGTACGATGACCGCAGGAATCTACCACCAGGAATTATCCCGAAGGACCTAAGGTCGATGAAAAAAAACAACCTGCTGCTGCTTGTCCTGGGACTGCTGATGATCCCCACCCTGCATCTCCAGGGACAGGAGAAAGTCGGTTTTCAACGCCAGAAGGAGATCATTTATGGTCGCAAACACGGCCTGGCAATGACCATGGACGTCTTTGTTCCAAAGGATAAGGCAAACGGCCTGGGCGTGATCGCCGTTGTCAGTGGTGGCTGGTTCTCGGGCCAGGCATCCATTGCATCCCCCGCCGGCCTGTTACCCAGGTTCTTCAACAAGCAACTGGAGGAGTTGCTGCGGCGCGGTTACACCGTCTTCGCCGTGGTTCACGGCAGCCAGCCGAAGTACACCGTGCCCGAGATCCTTGAGGACATGCACCGGGCCGTGCGTTTCGTGCGGCATACTGCAGGGGTCTACAGGGTGGATCCGGAAAGGCTGGGAATCTTTGGCGGTTCGGCAGGAGGCCACCTCTCGCTGATGCAGGGGACGGCGGGCATCGCAACCAATGAACGGGCCAACCCGGTTGATCGAGAATCGAGCCGGGTCCAGGCTGTGGTTGCCTATTATCCTCCCACGGATTTCCTCAATTACGGGGTCGATGACGGAGACTTTGACAAGCACGTGCGGACCCTGTTTGATGGCCGCAACCCGTTCTTTCCCGCCGTCGACTTTCGTGAGTTTGACTACGAGAAACTTCTCGTGGAGCGCGTTAGTGACGAGGAAAAAATACGGAAGCGGCTTATCGACATCTCCCCGGTGAACCATGTCTCCAAGGACGATCCGCCAACGTTGATCATCCACGGGGATGCGGACAAGCTGGTCCCCATCCAGCAGGCCGAGTTGATCATGGCGCGGTTCAAAACTGCCGGTGTCACGGCGGTCTTGAAGACCATGCCGGGCAAGGAGCATGGCTGGGACGCCGAGGCGGAGGAAGTCAAGCAGTTTGCCGACTGGTTTGACACGCACCTGGGCGGGAAATAAAGAACTGCCTGTCTAGCCAGTTGCAAACAGCTGCCTGGCGAACAGGGTTGCCAGCGCGGCCCCGCAGGGGAAGGCGAGGATGACGGCCACGGCAAACCACAACGGCCCTGGGTATTTCTTGACCATGTGGATGCCCATGGCCAGCATCGGCAGGCCGATTACCGCCGCCAGGATCCAGTAGTTCTCCTGGATGATCCAGGCAGCCATCAGGATGCCGGCAGACGGGCCGGCAAGGTAGCCCAGCGGGATCCAGGCAAGCTGCAGAGGTGAGGCCTGGCGGACGAACTCCCGCACCGAATCGGGATCCTGGAAGTCGAGTTCTTCCGGTGGAGGGCTGATCTTGTGGCCAACTGCCTGGATGCCGCCGATCACCATCATGATGACCAGCAGGCCGGCAATGATCCCCACCGGGTAGGCGATGTAGAGGTTTTCAATCATGGGGGGAATTATAAGTGGAACCGTGGAACGCGGGCGATGATGGGTGGCTGGGAAACACGGCAATTTCTAACCTCATTTTCTCGTCTTGAACCTGCCGATAAAAGAAAATGCACCCCTCTGCCCGCGATGGGGATGGAGCTGCTGCCGTTAAGCTTT
>Ga0310342_100003499_pt1 | contig 10335 bp, 8 predicted proteins | sample S15DNA20500_MG_FD_206155 | JGI IMG/M metagenome (GOLD analysis project Ga0310342, IMG submission 206155) | Marine microbial communities from station ALOHA, North Pacific Subtropical Gyre - S1503-DNA-20-500_MG | ecosystem: Environmental > Aquatic > Marine > Oceanic | place: Pacific Ocean: North... | reverse complement strand
TGCTCTCCTAAATTATCTGTTCGGCTTGACCTCAATTTCTGTTACAACCTATACTTGGGCGACACTGGTTTTCATCGCCCCTCCAACAATTTTGATTTCATTTTTAGGTAAGGAAATAAGAAGTTTCGTGTTCAACGAAACCAAAACTGGACTTTCCGATCTTATTCTAATTGTTCTTGGAATAATTGCACTGCTGTTTATTTTACGCTCAATGGCAAAAGTTTTTCTAAACCATAAGCAGAGAAATGCATAAATTTTTACCCACAAGCTTAGCTCCCTTACCAAATTGAGGGGAGTAAAGTTACACTGACTTCGAGTCGTCCCAACCGGAATATCTCCGCACGTTGTAGAAATTTTGAAGACGAACCCAATGGAAACAACTCTCCTCGTAATGACATTGAATGAAATCAGCGGCATGAAAGCGATCATGCCGCGAGTTGATAGATCCTGGGTCGATCAAATCATAGTTGTTGACGGTGGTTCAACGGATGGCACCATCGAGTGGGCAAAAGAGAATGGGTACGATGTCTATATTCAAAAACAAAAGGGCTTTCGCCATGCTTACATCGAGGTTTGGGGGCAGATAACAGGGGATGTTGTGATCACCTTTAGTCCTGACGGGAATTCGGTACCCGAGCTAATTCCAGATTTGATCGCCAAAATGAGGAATGGCTTCGACATGGTTATTGCCTCCCGCTACAAAGGGGATGCAAAAAGCGAGGATGATGACTTTGTTACGGGCTTCGGCAATTGGCTTTTTACTCGAACTGTAAATTTTCTTCATGGCGGACATTATACCGACGTCATGGTGATATATCGCGCATACAGGAAAGATATCGTTTGCGAGTTAGGGCTTGACCGTGATGATGCCTACGCTTTGCCTGAGAAGTTGTTCCACACAAATATCAGTTGGGAGCCACTGTTGTCAGTGAGGGCCGTCAAAGCAAAGTTAAAGGTGGGAGAAATCCCTGGCGACGAACCTCCCCGGATAGGTGGTGAACGAAAACTACAAATTCTTCAATGGGGGGCAGCCTACTATTTTCAATTCTGGCGTGAACTGTGGTTTTGCCGGGGTATAGTCAAAGGAAAAAAAGGGAAAATTTAGAAAGAATCAGGCACAGATCTAGAGGAATCTTGGAAATGCTTTGATGAAACAAGGTGAGGTCGCTGAGGCTGTTTCTGCCTATCGGCACGCGGCTACTCGAAAAGGACTATATCGATATTCGCCTGCTTCTCGAGCCATCAAACCTCGGCTACAAGGGCGTCGGACGATTAGAGAAAATAATTATTAAAAAACGGTGTGACTATTTTTAATTGTGCCTATTATGAAAATCCTGTGCCACCGCCAACCGCTTCAGGTACATATTTATAAATGTTCTTTGATGTAACATATTCCTGACAGCCTTAATTTAGCTAGGGATCATCATGGGAGTTTACGAATTCCCAATTCCCGTATGTAGAGGGCGTTTCCCGCAATATAGTTGGTATCATAGCCTTTGGAGATGGGAAAACTGGCAATGCCAATTGTCCTGTAGGAGCCAAAATTGGGATCATTGCGGTCAAGCTCCAGGATTACCGTTGATGCGTCTTTAAGGGCTGGAACCGTGACCTTTTTTGAAAAACTTCCTGTGCCCGAAATTCGGGCGTTTATGATTTTCCATCGGTTAGAACTAACCAAACCATCTACGGAAGCCACAACACTTATTTCCTTCAAATGGGCCCGGCCTCCTTCTGAATAAAGGCTAATCATAATTTCCTTGGGTGTTACAGGTGCATCAAAGGTGATGACCGCATAGGGCTCAACCTCCACTCGGCCGGTGGACCCCCAGCTAAGATTGTTTTGCCCGTCGTTGATGTGCTGGCTTAAGAAGGGGGGTTGAAAATCCGACGTTCTGGGTTTTCCTCCCATGGCAATGTTGCCCGGCCATCGAATGGCGAAATTACCAACCGGGTTGGGCGGGGGCCTAACGGGTTTATATTTATCCCACACACTAGGAACTAAAGGCGGGCTGCCTGGCCAAACCTGGGGTATTGGCCGCTCAGCGAGGACTTGCGCCTCATGTCGGTTCAGCCGATAGGCCTGAAAGATTGTTGGCCATTGATTTATTCCGATAAATGGATGCATCTGATCAAATGTGGAGACCCAGTGCATAGGACCAAAATATTTAACATAGGACGGCACTGCAACCCAACGACGCAACGGGTCAATGAAGGTGTGCCGAAGATTGATTTCAAAAGTGGCTAGGCGCTCCAACTTGGCCTGGGGCAACAGGTATTGGCCTTCAAAATTCTTGGAAAGCAACAACAGGTAGAAAATTTCCCGTTTTTCGGCCACCGCTTGGCTAATGAGCTTCAACTGTTCCTTGTATTCATAGGCGGGCCTATGGTCCGGTAAGTGGCTGATGGGACCAAATGAGGAAATCCAGCGCATGTTAACGTGGCCACCGGTTCTATCCATAATATCGAATGCGGGAAAAAAGTTAACCAGAACTAGGCTGCCGGGCTTTGTATTGCTCCGAAGCCAGTCAGCCATCCTCTCCAATCCGGCCTTGATGCGGACGTGGGTCATGTAGGCAGAAGGAATATTTCCCACCTGATCGAGGAACCCGAGCAGAATTGCGGGCGTAGCTAGAACCAGCAAGCTCCGGCGCACGATGATTTGGGGGAGCTTGCCAAAGTGCTCGAATAACTCCTTTATCCAGAAAGTTACAATTAAGCCCATCGGCACGCTGATAAATAACTGATGGGTCTCATGATTGGCTAGAAACCGCAGCATGGACGGGTAGTTAGCCATGAACCATAACGGGATTAAAAATCCCATGCGTAAACCAGAAATTACCATAAGAATGGGTAGAAAGAGGATCAAGACGATCTCTCGTTGGTAAATGTGAACCGTGGACGTGTGGGGTTCGGGACCGGGATGAAACAGAGTCAGGATCGCATACAGGGCAAAGGCGACATAGCATGCGGCCACTCCCAGCCCTGCCAAACGCCATCTAAAGCCAGGAGAAGATTTGGAAGCGGCGGACCAAGTCGTGAAAGGCAGACCTTTTTCGCACAACCCCCCATACCAAGCCTTTAGGCGAATTCCTGAAGCTAGAGTGGTAGCCACGAATATCCCGGAGGCGGTAATTACGCCAAACCACAAGACAGGGGCCACCTCGTTGGCAATACGACCGGCTCGGATCCAATTGATTTGCTGGTGCTGGAAATTAGCCGCAATTTCGCCGTGGTGCATCAAAAATTGGATGTCGTGTTGGTACCACCCCAGCATATGGGGAATGGCTGTCGGAAATAGTCCGTGCAGGGCCAAGCCAAAAGAAAGCCATAGCATGTAGGAGCGGTATTTCGGAAACCGTATCAGTTCTATCCCGGTGGCTACTATTCCAGGGACCAGTCCAATTTCCCGGCACCATGGCCCTACTAGGCTGAGCGAAATGAACAATAACAACCAGCCCCAACCGCCTTTCTGGCGGTATTTTATATAACCCAAGAGTCCGCCGCAGACGGTGATCAAGGGTAAAATTTCGAATACGCTAAAGAGGATGTACCAAGTGGAGACTAAGTGCGCTGTGGTGAAAGCAATCAGGGTCGTGGCGAACAGGGCCCAACCATTTGACCGCAGGATCACCCGCCCTATGGTGAAAAATATGACAGCCGCGAATCCATTGAGAAAAGACGCCATTAGCACAACATACACATGGTAGGTGTAATTCTGGGGGTGGTAGATGCTTGTGAAGAAATGTTCGAGAAAGACCGATATGGGACGGTAGGTGTTTACCGCTTCAAGATTAAAGGCAACCGCTAGAGAAATTTTCACCCCTTTCATGATAAAAACGTGTGATCGGTCAGCTCCGATAAGATTCCCGGAAATATAGATAAAGATAAATGATACCAACGTAACAAGGGGGAAAATCAACGCTGGCCAAGACCAGCTGCTGTCCCGCTGTCTTTCAGAGCAAACTCCTTGGTATAGCCATGCAATGACCCAATTAATCGATCCCATGACTACTTTTGCTCCATCTTGATATAATCAAGATTTCCGATTACGGCGCTATGCGTCTCCGAACCGCTCAAAAAAATGGTCTTCAGAGACGATAGCGACAGGCAAGAATTGTAATGGTAAGACACGTTACGGGTAATCACTTGGGCATTCTTGGGTGTGTTCTCCGCCCTAACGTCTAAATAACGCAATTGAGCTGTCCGTAAATCCGACGTGCCAAAACCGGTGCCCACCAAGATACCATCAACAAACACCCGCCATTCGGGATATGATTGATTCTGCAAATCCAGCATGCCGGTCAACATATGCCACTCCCCGCTGGCAATAGGAGTTCGGGGCCCCATGGCCCCGCCCCCCAAGCAGTTGGCGCACTTCCCGAAGAAGACAAAGTGACGGCTTAAGGCCAAAAAATACTGATCTTTGCTATCGCTTCTATCAAAAGTCGCCGGCAGCACCACGCTGCCAAAAGGAAACCCAGGGGGTACCTTCACCCATAGATTAATCGTGCTGCAAGAGCTATCCGGGGTTGGTTCCGCGTTAACGGAAATACCCGAATAATTCGGGGCTATATCCGTGCCCGGAGGGGTCAAGCCAATGAGCTTTTTCCGGCCTCTCAATTGCCAGGCTGGATTTTTGGGGCTCCAGGACAAAGCTTTTTTGGGTTCTGCAGGTTTAGCCACTGTCTCTGGCCAAGGATCCGCAGTATTGGCCGGCCATGACAAAATCTCAAAAATCGTGACCAGCGACAGCACCAAAAGAAACAGTCCAACAATGCAAACGCGAGGTATAAGAGTCACGCTAAGTTTTACTATCTTAATTGAACTAACCTCAGTTACCATTAGAGCCTGCTAATTCGCAATTCCCCTATTTAGAGGGTGTCTCCTCAAATATCATTAACATTGTCGGCTCTACTTCTTGGAAAGCTAGCAATGCCAATGGTTCGATGCAAACCAAAAATTGGGACCTTCTGGTTAAACTCCAGGGGGCTGGATAAATACTCCAAAAATAATAGAAGAGTTTATGGAGGATTCCGGAACTCCGACGCGCCGATTCATATGTATCATCGACGACACCAGTTATCATTTCTGAGCACAATACCTAGGAGGTCAATCAAAGTGGTTCTCTATATATGGTGTAAAATGGCGAAGGTGGCCTAACCAAGCTTGATTGCCAAATCCTCTACCTTGAGATGGGTATATCTCTGCAGCATGCGGAGATCTTTATGCCCCGTAATAGCAGCGACCTCCATAATGTTAAGCCCTTTTTCAAAAAACCTGCTGGTTGCCTCATGACGGAGGTCATGAAAACGGAGGTTGTTTATTCCGGCTCTTCTAACGGCTTTCGTCCATTGGCTTTTAAAAGCGTCTATGTGAATGGGAAAGACATCACCAGAAATGTCTCTCGGGATTCCCCGCAGAATTTTTCGGGCGGCACTGGAAAGAGGAATATCTCTCGCTTCACCGTTCTTGGTATCCACCAGATGGAGCCATGCCAGATGCAGGTGTACGTGCTGCCATTCCAGTGAAAACAACTCGCCCCTGCGCATCCCAGTTTCAATGGCAAGTCTGACAAGAGGCAAGAGCCAATGCCGTGTGGTTGCTGTACAGCTTTTGATAAGGCGTTTCTCTTCGTCCCCTTCTAACCGGCGATTGCGTCCTTTGGGTTCTGGGGGTTTCCGGATCCCACTAACGGGGTTTCTTGACAGGTAGTAGCCCCATTCTTTTTGAGCTGTCTCGATAGCATGGGAAATCACACTAAGCTCGCGTCTCATCGTGCCAGCTTGGACCAGCTTCATGCGATCATCGCGATGTCTGGCAATGTGGCTTGGCTGTAGGTTAGACAGCAGCGTTTGCATAATTGGATGTCTTTGGATCACGCGTATCCTGTAGTACTCGGTGTGGGGACCTTTCTTTAGGGGAGCTATTTCTTTCCGCATACCGTTTCAGGATCTGTCGGAGGGTGGCATCCTTGCCGACGAACGGGGTGCAGAAATCCGAGTGTGATCGATCTCTCGGTCTCTGCGGCCCATTGTAGGGCGTCTGATTTTTTCAGGAAGGTCTTGCTCAGGCTGGATCCGGATTTACGAACCTTAGCCCGCCAACGTCCAATTCTTTTCTCAATTGTTGCCATTTTGTCCCTCACTGTCCCATGAGTGTCCCAAATGGTTCATCAGGGTTTAGTGAGAAAATGCTAAGTTGTTGAAATATATGGCTAGGGTGAGAGGCTTTGAACCGTCCGCCGCTGCCCTCCGAAGGCAGAGGTCACATGTTCGAATCCTGTCGGGTGCGCCAGTTTTGTTATCAATGACTTATTACTGACCGCATTGTCTAGTTAAAAAAAGGGGGAGTACTCTCGAGTATCCCCCTTTTCCGTGAGTGGGTATATCGACACCCATCATCATTCAATTCTTGCGTCAGAACTGACTGAAGAGGTTGCTCCTCCGCCAAATTTCAACACACAGGGTAGTCGACATAGCATCCTTATCACTTGACATTAGATCACCTCCTTTTCGTTGTTAAAACCTGACTAATAATAGTGTGATTAGGATCTTGCTACAATAAGGTATAAAAAATTTATTCTTATTAGTAAGCAAGATTGGAAAATAAGCTTAAAAAAATTAAACTAAACACAATAGGTTATAAAAAATTTAATTACAGGAGCCCTCACCATGAAATATAAGGTTGCGTTGCCGGATTTGGTTTCTAATTCATATTTTCCTGCAATTGCTGCAGTAGAATTAGGCTTTTTCAAAAATGAAGGGATCGATGCGGAAATAGAGTTGATTTTTCCGGTCCCGGAGACTTTTAATGCCCTACGTGAAGGAAAGTGTGACTTTGTTGCGGGCTCCACCCACGCACCTCTTTCTGCCTTCCCACGATGGGAAGGAGCACGAGTACTCTGCGCCTTATCTCAAGGAATGTACTGGTTTCTGGTTGTACGCCAAGACCTAGAAATACAAAAGGGTGACCTAAACGGTTTAAAAGGTTTGCGTCTTGGGGCCGCTCCTGGCGTCGATGTTGGCTTACGGCAACTCCTTATTGCAGCCGGAATAGATATCGAAGCCGAAAATATTTCTATTGCCCTACCACCTGGCGGTATCCCTGAAGGTTCATCATTTGGAGTTGTAGCCGCCCAAGCCCTCATTGACGGAAAAATTGACGGGTTTTGGGCGAACGGAATGGGTGCTGAGGTTGCCATTACTAATGGCATTGCCAAATGTATTCTTGATGTACGACGCGGAGATGGCCCTACGGAAGCTTTTCACTACACACAACCGGCTTTAGTTACTACTCAAAAATTAGTTGATCAAAATCCTGAAATTGCCGCCGGCGCAGTTCAAGCAATTGTAAAAACACTTAAAGCTTTAAAATCGGATGCATCGCTTGCAACCAGGGTGGGAGAAAAATTATTCCCCAAAAAAGAGGCGGGGCTAATTGCTACACTTATTGAGCGGGACCAACCATACTATTCACCGGTGATTTCGCCGGAATTAATCAAGGGCACAAATAAATTTGCAAGCAGTGCGGGACTACTCGCAGGCGGGCCAGTCCCTTATGAGGATATCGTTGCAACCCAATTTATAAAATTCTGGGAACAATAACAGAAATTTTATTCAGCCGCTGCCGCACCGGGAATAAATTCTGCCGCCCAGCAACCCCTTTCACGAAGCTGATCCCGCCAATATTCTTCAAAGTCAGGGACTACTGCCGCACTAACGGAGGGACGACCCAATAATGCATCCCTCCATTCGTTTAAAAACGGAAAATTTTCAATCAGCCCCAGAGGGTGAATTCGATCTAAAAAGGTAAAGCGCATCAAGAAGGGTGCGTAGGCAGCATCAACAAGAGAAAAATTCGGACCATTAAAATACGGTCCGCTATTGTTCCGCTTCTTTAAAGCATCCTCTATCTTCGAAAAATTATTAGCAGCAGACTTGCAATTCTCCGCGAGATCCTCCTCATTTTCAGCATACGCTAGGTGTGAAATTTTACCAAAAATAGGCACAAAATCTGTCCACGCACGATTTTGTGCCCTTAATAATGGATCTTGGGGATGAAGGTATGGCCCTTCTAACTCGTCTAAGTACTCGGCAATCGCGTTAGATTCGAACAAAGCAAACTCGTCGTTGATAATAAGTACTGGAACTTTAGAGTGAGGAGAAATTCTAAGAAACCAATCCGGCCTTACATCCCGATTGATGTATTCAATCTCATAAGGCATGACCTTTTCCTGCAGCACAATTGCGGCACGGTGAACCCAGGGGCATGTCTTAAAACTACAAAGTTTAAGTTTAACGGGCATGGCTACCTCAAATTTATATGGTCTCAAGGCCAAGGTTACTTAATAAATGCATAGTTTAAATGTTTGGGTTAACATTTTTCTGCCGAAAGCAATTCAATTGTTTTATTTTCCCTGAAATTCCGGAATTCGCTTTTCCATAAAGGCTGTGCGCCCTTCCTTATAATCAGAACTATTCATACAATCTTCCACTAACTCATCGCACAAAACCAGATCACGATCGGACGGGTCTTTTGCAGCTTCCCCTACAATCGTCTTTGCCGCCTGAATTGTTAGTGGGGCATTGGCAGCGATTGTAGTTGCCAATTCCCTTACAACGCCTTCCAACTCAAGGCCTGGAACCACCTGATTGACAAGGCCCATCTCAAGCGCTTCTTGGGCTGAAAATCGTCTCCCGGTAAACATTATTTCTTTGGTCTTTGCCGGCCCTACTAAATCTATAATTTTTTTCAGGTTCCGAAAAGGATATCCCAGCCCCAGCCTTGCTGCGGGCACACCAAACTCTGAGCCTTCCGCTGCAATTCTAAGGTCTGCATGCATAGCCGTGCCAACACCTGCTCCTAAACAAAAACCCCGTATCATAGCAATCAAAGGTTTCTTAACAGCGGCAAAACTTCCGTTAACCTTTGCTGAAAGGGCGTCGTAAACCTTGCGTTGCTCTGGGGACGAGCGTCGCTCAGCAAATTCTGAAATATCGGAGCCCGACACAAACGCCATTTCTCCCGCCCCCTGCATGACAATTACACGAATACCGGGATCATTTTCAAAGTCGTCCAAAATTAAAAGTATAGATTCCCGCATAGCAAAGCCAATAGCATTTCGACGGGATTGATTGTTAAAGGTTAACCACCCTATGCCACCGGTTTTTTCCGCTATCATTTTTTCGGTAGTAAGTTTCAGTCGGCTCATTGTCTTTACCCAGTTGCGAATTGTAATTTAATTAGTACCACGTGCTGCACTTTCCCCAGCTTGACGACTGAACACAGCATTGCGCGTTTGCCCAGTGCAGGAAGGGTAATTATGAAAAAACAACCCAATGACATCACCAGAGGCGTAAATCCCTTTGATAGGGTTATCACTGGTATCAAGTATTCGAGCATTTGTATCAATTTGAATACCACCAAAGGAAAATGTTACACCCCCAGTAATTCGGTAGGCTCGATAGGGGCTTTCCGAAATTGGTTCCGCCCAGTTGCTTTTATTGGGCTTGAGCCCAACTGTAGATTTTCCATCCGGTCCGGATGGATCAAAAGGAACGTTTGTCGAACAAGCAGCATTATATTCATCGACAGTCCAAACTAAAACTTTTGGTTGTATTCCAATTTTCTCGGCTAATGCCTTTATGGTGGGTGCTTCTACGTAATTTTCTGTATATTCGGAGCCCAGCCTAAACAAACTCAAGCCCTTCTGATCAAAAATTTGGTGAGCGGTGCTCCCGGGTTGTGCTAACACTGCCGCCCCGGTCTTTGCATATGTGTATGAGTGGTTTGCCTCACCCTCGTCGTAAAATCGTTGTCCGAGATTATTGACCGTAATCCCGTGGGGGTAGTCATAACGGTTCATACCAGTCGTATTGCCATCCTCACGCAAAGGAACACCACCATCCGGGGCATCTGCATCAATTGGTGTGCAGTGCGCACCCTTCCAATGGCCGCCGGTCTTCGCACCAAGCTTGACCAACATATTCAAGACTTCGCCCGTATCGTATTTGCTTCCACGCACTCTCATTAAATCAGCATTGGTACCAAGGTAGCGAGCCCGCATTTCTGAGCTCGCTTGAAATCCTCCACTGCAAATTATTGTTGACGGTGCCAAAAGCTCATAATCCTCATTAGGATTTGATACTGATACCCCCTCAATTTTGCGTAAATTTCCCAAAAGATCAGTTACCTGACTTTGGTAACGGATCTCGATGCCCATCTCCAAAGCAATTTCACGCCAGCGCAAAACTTGTCCTAAACCACCGCCCTTAGTGTGCACAATAATGCCGGGTTCAAAGTAGCATTTTCCATCAATCTCTAAATTTTTTTCTG
>Ga0310342_100003498_pt1 | contig 10336 bp, 11 predicted proteins | sample S15DNA20500_MG_FD_206155 | JGI IMG/M metagenome (GOLD analysis project Ga0310342, IMG submission 206155) | Marine microbial communities from station ALOHA, North Pacific Subtropical Gyre - S1503-DNA-20-500_MG | ecosystem: Environmental > Aquatic > Marine > Oceanic | place: Pacific Ocean: North... | reverse complement strand
GCCAGCCTGCTCAAATTGACGCCAAAGCAATCCATGGGTGCTCACATCCCCAGCAAGCGCGCACTTCCGACGTACGAGGAGGCACTCGAGCGGATCTTCGCGAGCACGAGGACCGCCGGGGTCGAAATCGTCAGCCAAAAAGACGCCCTGGGGCGGGTGCTGCGCGCTCCAGTGCGCGCGGATCGCGATCAACCGGCATTCGACCGCGCGACGATGGACGGCTTCGCGGTCCGCACCGGGGATATCACACCGGGCCGGCCGATCCCGATCGCGGGAACGATCCTCGCCGGTGCGCCGCAAGAGGATTGGCAGTGCCCGTTGTCGACCGGCAAAGTTGTGCGCATCGCCACGGGGGCTCCGCTGCCACCGGGCGCAGACGCGGTTATTCCAATCGAAAAAGCGGTCGTCGACGAGTCGGTCGATCCGCCGCACGTGCAATTCAAGATCGAGCACGTTAAAACATGGCTGCACATCCACCCGCAGGGCGCCGACGCGCGGTCTGGCCAGGTCGTGCTCGAGCCGGGCATCAAACTGGCGCCGCATCATCTGAGCATCGCGGCCACGGTCGGTGCAACAGAGTTAACGGTATCGCGCTTCCCGCGTATTTCACTACTCACCAGTGGCGACGAGGTGCGCCCGAGCACGACGCCGACGCACGAACTGGGCAGGCAACAGATTCGCAACTCGAACGGTCCAGCTCTTGTGGCGATGATGGGCGCGATAGGTGCGCCCGTATCGTGCCATGTGCATGTACCGGACGACAAGGAATTGACGATCTATCATGCGGCCAAAGCACTGTCAGAATCTGACCTGATCGTCACTGTAGGCGGCGTCAGTGTCGGCAGTCACGACCTTTGGGCAAGCGCCTGGCAAGAGCTGGGCATGACAACCATCCTCCACGGCGTCGCGATTCAACCCGGCAAGCCGCTGCTCGTTGTACAGACGCCTGAAGGCGACGACGTCACACTGATCGTCGGGTTGCCCGGCAACCCTGTAAGTGTGCTGGCGACGGCGCATCTCTTCCTTGTGCCCGTGATTGGACAAATGCTCGGCATATCACCGGCAACGGGTTCACTGCGGTGGCGTCGTGTTGAACTCGCAGCCGACGTGAAAGCGAGCCCCGCACGACAACTTTTCCGTGCCGCAACGCTCGATGACGACTTAAGGGCGCATATCATCGACTGGCACGGTAGCGGTGACCTGATGCACACCGACAAGGCTGACGGCTTTGTGCGACTGCCGATCACCGATCAGCACGTTGCTGCGGGAACCCGCGTACCGTACATGACAATGGTTGTTTGACCGCGTGAGCAATGCAATGCCAATGACGATCCATGTCCACCTGTTCGCGACGCTCAAGCAGCAAATTGGCGCCGACGCAGTTCCATTGGAGTTACACCGAGGCGCGACCGCCGGTGACGCGGTTACCGTGCTGACGGGAAAACACCCGGAATTAGCGGGCCTTTTCAAAAAAACAGCGCTTGCCGTGAACTGTACGTACATCAAATCGGACCATGTCTTAAGTGATGGTGATGAACTCGCGCTGATTCCGCCGGTGTCGGGTGGTGCACCCAGTCTCGATTGTTTCCAATAACAAACAAAAACGAAGTGTCACACGCGCGGCAAGGGACTTTCGTGTGATCCGCGCGCTCATTTTTCGGATCGCGCCGGTTAATCCGGCCTTGGGATTGTCCGATGAATCTCAAGTCGGAAGGTGCGCAACCGGACAGTTCGGGGGATTCTGGAGAAAGGTGATCAGAATTATGGCAAGACACAAGGACATATTGACCACCGGCGAGGTGTCCAAAATTTGCAATGTTGCGCCTCGGACCGTCAGCAAATGGTTTGATTCGGGCCAGCTTCGCGGGTACCGAATCCCCGGTTCCAAGGACCGGCGAATCCCGCTCAACTCCCTGATTCGTTTCATGAAAGCGCATCAGATTCCGCTCGATGGACTGCAGAGCGGGCAGACGCGCGTGCTGATCGTCGACGATGAAGCGGAGATCGTCGAGGTGCTCGAAAAGGTACTGGTGGAACAGGCCAGTTATGAGGTCGTCGTCGCGCACTCCGGTTTTGAAGCCGGTGTGGAATGCGAGAAGTTTCGGCCTCATGTGATGCTGCTCGACATGCACCTGGGCGACGTGAACGGTGAGGCGGTACTGAAACTCGTACGTGACAATCCGGACCTGCAGCTGTGCAAGGTCATCTCGATGAGCGGCAAGCTCACCGACGGTCAGGCACAGCAGCTATTACACCAGGGCTTCGCCGGTTACCTGAAGAAGCCGTTCCATGTGCGACAGGTCATCGAAGCGGTCGAGGAAGCGACGTCAGTCATCTGTTGATTGCAGCATTCATCCGCTTCCCAGGGATGCACGAAGCGGCGGCTGGATCATGGAGGACCAACGGTCGGACCCGTCATGCAAGCCGCAAATATTCGGGTCGTGCTGGTGGAAACCAGCACGGCCTTTTTTTTTGCGCGGCCCTGAAATTGGCAGGTCATTCTTCGAACGGCGCAAAATTCTCGAGCCAGATCGGCATGATTACGTCCAGCACCGCGCGGATTACCTCGACAGGCTGCTCAAGGGCATTGACCTCGACGACTCGATCGGGCGGGTAATGTTCGATCACCGGCTTCGTCTCCTGATCATAGACGGACCATCGGTTACGGATCACATCCTCGACGGCATCGTCCTTGCGGTTTTGCTTAAGCGCCCGGCGCTTTATCCGCTGAACGATCGTTTCCCGATCCGGGCACACCAGATGAATGATCTTGAGAACATTGATGCTCTGATCCATGATTCGCGCCTGATCTGCGGTGCGCGGGATGCCGTCAAGAACAAGCAGGTCGCGGTCGGCCGCGTACCGGCCTTCTTCGATCCAGGCGCACATCTGCTGCGCCCAAAGCTTGACGGTGATGTCATCAGGCACCAGTTCGCCCTGGGCGCTGTACCGCATGAAGGTCCTGCCAGGCTCGCTGTTCGGATCGATTGACCGAAAGATATCGCCTGAGGCGCAGTGGAATAACCCGAGGATCGAGCCAAGCACCGTGCCTTGTGTGCCTTTGCCCACGCCGGGGCCGCCGAAAAGCAAGATGGATCTGTATCGATCAGGCATATGAATGTGATCGAGGGCAAAACACCAAAGTTAGTTTGGATGAATCCCTGGCGCTGAAGGTGGCCGCACCCCGCTGCCACCTACCAAAAGACCACACATGGTCAACACGTGACACTCACGGAGCGTCATCTTCGAGCGCTTCGGGGTCACGGCGCGCCAAAGCCCCCATGTCGATACCTGTCGTTGACTTAAAACTCGTGTTAATACTGCTGCGCACCCAATCAAGGCTGCCCGAATACCATTCGTAGACAAAACCAATCACTACGATCGCAATGAACGGAAACCCCACCGCCAGCGCGACGCCTGGCTGTTCGCCGTACACCACCGCCCACGGATATATCAGCGCCACCTCAACATCAAAGATCAGGTAAAACAACGCCACGATGTAAAAACGCAGGTCAAACTGCACCCAACTGGTGCCAATGGTCGGCTCGCCGCACTCGTAGATCGCTTTCTTTTCCGTGTTGGGCATGCTCGGGCGCAGAAGTTTGCCAATGAGCAGATTGCCAAACACAAAAACTATGCCCAAGCCAAGAAAGATCGCAACCGATAGCATTTGCTGCATTCGTACAACTCCAAAACAGTAGCACATAATACGGACACGGATAGACGCATACAACCGCCTGGCGCCCGTCCTGCCTCATCTAGAGCACCAACGGGTAGATGGTCAACTACCCCCTTTTGTTTAGAATTTTTACAAATTTAAGCCAATCCCCTTGAAATCGTACTAAAATAGTACTATATAATACCCTGCATGACAGTGATTGAGACTCGTTCTTAACTAAGGAAGCGATGCTGAGTTTCTCACGCAAAACGGATTACGCACTCGTTGCCCTTGCGTACCTGGGCCAGCAGCGGCTCGCGGGCCAGCCGGCGGTCAGCGCCCGGCAAATCGCTGAGCAGTTCAAACTGCCTGTCCCCCTGCTGATGAACATCCTCAAGGACCTGGCCCACTGCGGCATCATCGACTCGACGCGTGGGGCGCATGGCGGCTACCAGCTCTTAGCCGACCCATCGGAAGTGACGTTGTTGGACGTGGTCGATGCCATCGAGGGACCGGCGCGGTTGGCGCCGTGCTGCGTCGACGACACGGCCATCGCTGAGGCTGGCTGCGAGATCGCGCCGGTCTGTCCGGTTCACCAGCCAATTCGCCAGCTCAATCAGCGGCTGCTGGACTTCCTGCGCGAGGTCACTCTCGCGGATTTTGCGCTCGGTGGTGGCCAGGCACCTTCGCTGGTCAGTATCGGGATCGAAGGGAAATGGGGCGATTCGCACTTAGATCAGGGGAACGCTTATGGCAGTTGAAATACCGATTTACATGGACAACAACGCGACAACGCGCGTGGACCCGCGTGTGCTCGAACAGATGCTGCCTTACTTCACCGAGAAGTTCGGTAACGCGGCGAGCCGTAACCACAGCTTCGGCTGGGAGGCTGAGGACGCCGTGGACAACGCACGCCGGCAGGTCGGTGCGCTGATTGGCGCCGATCCGAAAGAGATCCTCTGGACTGGCGGGTCCACGGAATCGAACAACCTGGCGATCAAGGGTGCCGCGCACATGTACGCGGAAAAAGGCAGGCACATCATCACGTCCACGATGGAGCACAAGGCCGTGATCGACCCATGCAAGCGTCTTGCGAAGGAAGGCTACGACGTGACGTGGCTCGAGCCGGACGGCTACGGCATCGTGTACGCTCAGCAGATCGCCGAGGCGATACGCGACGACACGATCCTCGTCACGATCATGTGGGCCAACAACGAGATCGGCACGATCAACGAAGTGCCCGAAATCGGCAAGGTCTGCAAGGAAAAAGGCGTCATCTTTCATACAGACGCGACGCAGTACGTGGGCAAGATGCCGGCGGACGTAAACAAGGCGGGAATCGACCTGCTGTCCGCGTCAGCGCACAAGATGTACGGCCCCAAAGGCGTGGGCGTGCTGTACGTACGGCGGCGCAGGCCACGCGTGAGGCTCGAACCGATCATGGAAGGCGGCGGCCACGAGCGCGGCATGCGGTCGGGCACGCTCAATGTGCCGGGCATTGTCGGCATGGGCGCCGCGGCCGAAATCTGCAACAACGAAATGGCCGACGAGGCGATTCGACTCGCGGGCCTGAGCCACAAACTGGTCAACGGCATCACCGGCCAAGTCGAGACCGCCGTGCTCAACGGCCATCCGACCCGCCGGCTGCCGCACACCGCGAATATCAGTTTCCCCTACGTTGAAGGCGAGTCGCTGCTGATGGCGCTCAAGGACATTGCACTGTCGTCAGGTTCGGCATGTACATCCGCGTCGCTCGAACCTTCGTACATACTCAAGGCGCTGGGCGCCAGCGACGAACTGGCGCACAGTTCGATCCGGTTCGGCCTGGGCCGGTTCAACACCGAGGACGAAGTCGACTACGTCGTGGACAAGGTCATCCACGCGGCGCAGCACCTTTTGATGATGAGCCCGCTTTACGACATGGTGCTGGAAGGCGTCGATCTGTCCAAGGTCGAGTGGGCGGCGCATTGATGGCGCAGCGCCTGCCGCGACGGATGACTGTTCCGACAAAAGACTGACTGATTGCAATCAACATTAAGGAGCCGCGATCATGGCATACAGCGAAAAAGTCATCGAACATTACGAACACCCGCGCAACGTGGGGAACCTGGACAAGGATGCGCCCGACGTCGGGACAGGCATCGTGGGCGCGCCAGAATGCGGCGACGTGATGAAACTGCAGATCAAGGTCAACCCGCAGACCGGCGTCATCGAAGACACCAAGTTCAAGACCTTCGGCTGCGGGTCGGCCATCGCGTCGTCCTCGCTGGCGACCGAATGGATGAAAGGCAGGACCGTCGAAGAGGCTGAGGCGATCAAGAACACCCAGATCGTGCAGGAGTTGAGCCTGCCGCCGGTGAAGATACACTGTTCGGTCCTCGCGGAGGACGCGATCAAGGCCGCAATCGCCGACTACAAGAAAAAACAGGACCAGCAAGTTGACCAGCCCGCCGCGGCTGCAGCCAACTGACCGTCTGGACGATCATAAAGGCATCCACGACGACCGCCTGCGTACACTGCGGTCGTCACCAGCACGACACATACAATGTTGTTGTGATCCACCGATCACGTGTTTCCCACAGGAGCCCATCATGGCCATCGAACTGACAGAAACCGCCATCCGCGAGATCAAGACGATCATCGATCAGCAATCCCAGGACGGAAATCTTGAACCGCAAAACGTGCGCCTGCGCGTGGGTGTCAAGGGCGGGGGATGTTCGGGGTTCTCGTACATCCTCGACCTGACGGAAAACGTCAACGACAACGACGAGGCGTTCGACAAGGACGGACTTTCCGTGATCTGCGATCCCAAATCGTACCTGTATCTCAACGGCACAACGATCGACTTTAAGGACGAGGTCATGGGCCGCGGGTTTGTGTTCAGCAACCCCAACGCGACCAGCACGTGCGGATGCGGCAGTTCGTTCCAGGCGTGATCCCGCGCCAGTGCGGTTTGCACCGGACGCTGCTATGCGCATTTGCCAACTCGCGCACCCATCCGCCACAATGGGTTGGCATTTAAAGTTGCTTCGGGCCATGGGCGCAGACGTGCAAACACCACCACACGAGCAATACCTCGCCGATGGCTTTTTCATCGTCGATCATCCCGTGTTGCCGCGCGACATCGTCGAGGCGGCGGTCGCCGGCATGGACGAGGTGCGCCATGGCCGGTACGGCCGCGGCGACGAGCCCAACGAATCGAACTGGAAACCCGGTGACGATCCGAACCAACTCTGCAAGATCGAGAACCCGCAACGCGCCAACCAGGCGATCTACGATCTGGTCAGTCACCCGGCACTGGGTGAACTGGCGGCCCGTGTCACGGGCGGGGCCATGATTCAGGTGTGGTGGACACAATTGTTGTACAAGCCCTCCTCGCCGCCGAGCGCGCAAGCTCACACGAACATAGGCTGGCACCAGGACCGCGATTACTGGACCTCCTGGCAAAAGGACAGTCAGTTGTTCACCGCGTGGTTCGCGTTAAGCGACGTGCAGGCCGACTGCGGGCCGATGACTTTTCTGCGCGGGTCCAACCACTGGGGCCACCTCGTGGGCGGCAGCGATTTCTTCGGCCAGGACCTTCAAGAACAGCAGCGAAACCTGGAGGCGCACGGGCACGCGTGGGATCCCGCGCCCGTTCTGCTGCCCGCCGGCGGCGTGAGCTTCCACGATCGGCTGACCTTCCACGCCAGCGGAGCCAATGTCTCGGACACGCCGCGCAGAAGCCTGGCCATTCACATGCGCACCGAAAAGTCGGCGCCGGTCGACGAGCCACATGACCTTACTGCTTACCTGGACAATCCCTGCATCAATCCGGTGATTTACGGGAATCGGTGAGCGTTCAACGCAACCCACGGGCGATCACGGTTACTTCACCGGCTTCGATTCGTCATCCTTCTTGTCGCCGTCGAGCAGATCGCCAAATCCTTCCAGCACTTTACCCGCTTCCTTACCGACGCTGTCAGCAGCACCCTCGACGGCCTTGTCGGCCTGTTTGGTCACATCCCTGGCCGTGCCCTCGATCGCCTTGCCCACTTCTTCGATGGCCTGTTCGACGATCTGCCTTGCCTGCCCTTCGACGACGTCGCCGATGACTTGCATGCCCAGCCCTTTCAGGTCACTGAGCGACTTGAGCGTGTTGCTCAATTCGCCCACGAGAATGTCGGGCAGGATCCCGGCGCCCTGTTCCACCAGCGTCGTCAGAATCGCCTTAAGGATCAGCGGCGTGAGTTCTTCCATGAGCACGCCGCTGTCCGTGTCCGAACCGACATTGTGCAGTTGAATTTCAGGCACGGTGACATCAACGCGCTTCGTTCCCGCAAGCGGGACTTCAACATCGGCGTGCACGGTGATATCGCGCACGGTGACGGTCTCAATGACGAATTTCTTGCCCGGCTCTTTGGCCTGCTCTTTCTCGCCACGCTCCAGTCGCTTCACGTTTTCGAGAATCGCGCCGTAGTTTGATGATTCACCCTTCTTTTCGAGGAACATTTCAAGCCCAATGAGCGACAGTTTCGGCATGCGCACCGTGTCCTCGCGCAGAGATCCCAGCGACACGTTCATGTCGGCGTGATCCATATCGAGAAAGCAGGGCGCCTTAAATGGTGGTGGGTTGTCGACTCGCAGACCGTTGATTTCGCACGTGCCGCCCATCAGGTCAACGTCCGCGCCGCCGAGCGTCACGTCGACACCCAACGCGTACGTACCACCTTCTTCGACGCCTTTGCGCACCACGGCGTCGATGTAATACACAAATACGCCCACGCCGATGATCGCGAGGATGACCAGTAGCAGCACGGCCTTGAACAGCCATTTCATGTCCGGTTCTCCAGAGCAGAGATTCGGGCTTTGAAATCGCGGCCAATGATATACGATGATCGGGGCGAATTGCGTACGGTGCACCAATGATGAACGACACATTCACCTTGGACGCTCAGGCGACGGCGCATATGCGAGAAGCGCTCAAGCAGGCACGTCGCGGTCAGGGCCGGGTTGAGCCCAACCCAATGGTCGGCGCCGTACTCGTGCGCAAAGGGCGGGTCGTAGCGAAGGGGCACCACCGCAAATTCGGCGCCGCGCATGCGGAAGTGGACGCGCTGCGCGTTGCGCGGGTGGGCGGTGTCGCCCCGTCGACATGTGACATGTACATCACGCTCGAGCCATGTACGCACCATGGCAAAACGCCGCCGTGTGTTGACGCGCTGATTGACGCCCGCCCGCAGCGGATCATCATCGCCATGCGCGATCCCAACCCCCTCGTTGAAGGTAAAGGCATCGCGAAACTACGCGACGCGGGCATCGAAACACACGTCGGGTTGTGTGAAAGTGACGCGCAAGCGCAGAGCGCACCGTACATCAAGCGCACCACGAGAGGACTGCCATGGGTAATCGCCAAGTGGGCACAAACCGTTGATGGCAGAATCGCGACACGCACCGGCGACAGCCAGTGGATCAGTAGTCCCGCCAGCCGGCGGGTAGTCCACCAGCTTCGCGCTCGCGTCGATGCGAGCATGGTCGGCGCGGGCACCGTCATCGCCGACAATCCGCAACTGACCGCGCGCGACGTGCCCATCAAACGTGTCGCGCGGCGTGTCGTGGTCGACCCGAATCTGCGCACACCCGCGCACGCCGCCGTTTTCCAGCCTCTTGCGGGTTCGCAAAGTACGCAAAACCAAACCATCATCGCGGTGACACACGACACGTCCGAACATCACACGAACGATGGCAACCGTTCGCAATTGCCGCACATTGAATTGCTGCCACTGCCCCATGACCGCTCGCATCCGGCCCGCCTTGTGCTGACTCCGCTGCTCAAATACCTGGTGAGCGAATATGACGCCACAAACCTGCTGGTCGAAGGCGGCGCGACGCTGCTGGGTGAGATGTTCCGCCAGCAACTGGTTGATCAAGCGATCGTCTTCGTCGCGGCAAAACTCCTTGGCGACGAAAACGCCCTGCCGGCTGTGCGCGGGCTGACGTTTGACACGATCGCATCCGTACCGGCGATGCAACTGCGCGCGACCAAACGAATCGGTGACGACGTCATGCTGGATTATCGCGTGCCACGGCCCGGATGAGCCGCGGGTGTCACGACACGAGCCACTTGATGCCCGCGTTGATCAGTATGACCGAGCCGATGAACAGCTGCAGCAGCGCGAAGTAACCGATCAGGTCGCGCGTCGGCCTGGAGATCTTGCCAAAGGGCTTGTAGATTACGGCGCAGACAATGCGCAGAGGCCAAGCGGCCAGTCGTGCGCCGGTCACGATGATCGCGAGGCGTTTGCGCAATGTCGGACCAGCGGGCTTTGGCACACCATCCTGCTCGGCGGCGGTGGGCGGCGGCTGTTCGTCGAGTTCACGCAAGACGTCGGCGGCGGTACTGCCTTGTTCGGATGCGGCTGCCTGTTCGGGCGCCTTGACCGACTCCGTGTCAACGGCGTCGATCCCGCCCGCGGCTTGCCGGGACGTTTCGAAAGCATCCTCCAGCTCGACATCGGTCTTATTTGCCGGCGCGTCGGCGACGTCGCCGTTTGCTCCAGGGACCTGTTTGACTGTCTCAAAGTCACCCGCCACCGCGTCATCCGCGCGATCAGCCAGGTACACGTCGAGGTCTTCCTCAAGTGCGCCGGGTTCATCAGCCGGTTTTGCGGCGCTTGAAATACCACTTGTCGTATTGTC
>Ga0310342_100003496_pt1 | contig 10339 bp, 5 predicted proteins | sample S15DNA20500_MG_FD_206155 | JGI IMG/M metagenome (GOLD analysis project Ga0310342, IMG submission 206155) | Marine microbial communities from station ALOHA, North Pacific Subtropical Gyre - S1503-DNA-20-500_MG | ecosystem: Environmental > Aquatic > Marine > Oceanic | place: Pacific Ocean: North... | reverse complement strand
CGGCGACGCTCGATTTAGAACCCGGTCCGGCTCCGTTCAGCATGGCACGGATTGTCGACTTGAACCTGGTGCTGGATGACGGAATGCAATTCAAGCTTGGGCTGTTTAATGCGATTACAGCTTCGACCGAGCCGGGTGACTTACGATTTTCCCTGGTGGACCCCGGTCCGGCAGCCAGTGTTGTGGGGGGCACTTTTACGCAAACTGACAATGTTCTGGAATCGCGTGGAACGATTCACACGAACATCGAAGGTCCCATCGATTTGGCGACCTTGGGACAGGTATCTGTTGACCTGGAAAATCTGTCGCTAAGCCAGCGGGATGATACGATTACCCTGCGATCTCCTTTTTCCATCGTTGAAGAAACGGTGATTGACAATGTGCCCTTGGTTGGTAGCGTGCCAGTGACCATGACCCTTTCGGGAACGCTCGTGGCTACCGGAGACGCGATTCCCAGTACGGGCGACATGGTGTGGGATGGAAACAATTCTGCCGCCGGATTACCCGGCGATGGATCCAGCTGGAGTAGTCCGCTCAATTGGAACCGCAACGGAGTTGCCGATCGGGAATTCATCTCCGGTTACGATGTGAGCTTCCGCTCTGGCTCAACCGTCTCGACGGTGAATCTTCAAGGAGACCGTGTTGTGAACTCGCTTGACTTTCAATCGGGCTACACGCTCGACGGCGGCACGCTGGAGGTGGCTACGGGTGATGTGGCGGTGGGTGCCGGGGTGGTGGCCACCATCGGTGCCAACCTGGTGGGTGGGGTGGGAACCCTTACTAAATCCGGGACGGGAACTTTGAACATGAACGGCATCACCTCTGGCATGTTGGTCGACGCGGGCAGGTTGAGCGGTGATGGTTTTGTCGGTGGCCTCATCGTCGGCAGGGGTGCGAGAATCGCACCCGGTGCCAGCACGGTCGTCGGGCAGGTCAAGGGCCAAGTTAGTCAGTTATCCGGTGCGCAGATGGGATCCAATGCCAACAGGCAGTGGTCGGTTCCTGAACCGTCCGGATGGGGATTGGCCCTGCTGGGTTTCTTGATGTGCGGCGGAAGACGTCGCTGCTGATCGAGCGAATGCTTCACAGCAGCTGAACGTTGAGCAACCCAGAGGGTTTATCAATCCTGAATCGACAGGTTTGCTGTTCCAACGCCTGGCAAATACTTGTTAATCGACATCCGGAAGCAAGTCGGTTTCGGTCGGCACGCGACCGTTTTCGACAAAGAAACCATACACTTGCAGGTAACCTCGCGCTCCACCCAGCAACGCCTGTCTGCAGCGCTCAACGCTGGCCGGTTGGCAGTGATGTTCGGCAATCTCCCGTTGCCATTGTTCACCGAGCTCTGTCAGCATGTCGTCGCGATTTTGCCACCATTGGCGAATCAGAGAAAGTTGCCAGTGGAGATTGCCATCGGCGCCGTATCCTACAAAGCACTCACTCCTGCCAGCCGCCACGAGATTACGAAACTCGGTTGCGTTGGCAGCCTGCCTGAAGACAAACTCCTGGCCGTTGTTGTCCAGTAGCACATTGTCCGGTGCCTCCGCTGGCCCGGTGGCGCAAGTGTCGGTATCTGCTCCGTAGATGGGGCCGGGAAGATTAAGCGGATTGATGTTCGCAATTTGCGATGGAAAAATATCGGTCAGCCCGTCGATGTCCCGCCAGCGCGAAGTTGGGTCGGGGACATCGTCCGCGTGGCAGACTTCGATGGCCTGGTTCCAGCTCTGGTTGGCAGAGAGCCGTTGAGCAACGCGCACTCGAAACTGGCGAATATCCGTGAAGCCGTGCAAGTCCATTGAATCGGATCTCCGGCACCCAGGGGCTGTGATTGATATCCTACGATGGTGGTCGTTCCGACTGAAATATCATTCGGTCGAGAAACCGGCTGGCGATCTGCCTGACCGCTTTTGTTTTGCCCATTCCCGACTGCTTGTCAAGCTGGTTGGTGCGTGGCACGGGCTTCCAATTCACCGATAAGATCGGGCAATTTGTCAAAACGGCTGAGACGGGCGCCCACGGCACCGCCGCCAGGATGAGGTTCGATGAACTCCTGTTCGGTAGACAGTTCAAAGCGGCGGTAGAAGGCCTGGCGAATGAAGTTCTTCACCTCTTCGACCTGCGCCTTGGTGGTATCGATGTGGACCTGGAAGAAATCACCCTGGCCGGCGGCATTGATGCGCACGGCCACGGCTTCATCTCCGAAGGCACGTTTCAGCATGGCTTCGGCCAGGTCAATCAAGGCCAGTCCTCGAAAGAAATTGGTTCCCTCGATGAGATGAAACGGTTGAGGGTCGGACGAGTTCAGGGAGTCATCTTCCAATCCCCGGTTGTAATCAAACGGTGTCGCTCCAAATCGATCCAGCCATTTCTGCATCCGTTCGGGTCCCCCGGTGCCATGCTCCCAGTCCAAATCGCCCAGCATCGCATCCCCCGAGGGCAGGTCGGCAAATGGTATGTCGAAGCAGCGGTCGCCCCACTGGGAACGTGTCACACATTCGATCCATTTGTCGCTGTGATGGATCAGATAGAAATTCTTTGCCACTTCACCAAACAAGTACCCGACCATGGCTCTCAGCGGTGTGCCCACTTCCCGGATCATCCGGCCCGATCGTGTTGTACGTTGCAGCGTTGGGTCGCGCCAGCCGGAGAAAAGGGCTTCCAGCGTGGCATCGGTTTTTTCGCTGGCGTGTTCGGCGGACAACTTGTGGTGTTCCATCAGTTGCTCGACATACCATTGACGGTTCTCGGAGAGACGTTCTCGCAAGGTCTCTTGCGTGACGTGAAGCGGCAGCTCTCCGAGTACCCGGCAGGCCCATTTTTGCGTGGCTGGGCTCAGCTCGCCGCTGCGGACAAGGTCGCTCTCCAGCTCTTGAAAAAAGTCGCGATCCAGTGGAAGGCGGGTCAGCAGGGCGGCAAGTTCAGAGGACTTGCCCGTCATTTTCCGTGTTTCACTTGCCGTGAGCCGGTCGGGTTCGCGGGCCCCAGCATAGCAACCGGCAGACCAATTCCAAGCCACTCGATCCCGGTCGACACTGTAGGCGAAAACGACGTGGAAACGATCAGCGGGCACCGAATAGGTGCCGATGATTCTGTAATTCTCGCGGGGGTTGGAGGAGATCAGGGTTCCCTGGCCAAGTTTGCCTTTCTGCGCTGTGGCCTGGTCCAGGGCGCCGGCGCGCACGCCCGTGCCATATTCAGCCTGGCAGGCCAGGTGAACCAACATGTCAGGAGCGATGCCCAAATCGTAGAGAGCGTTGATGGCGTTCTTGGTGGCGACGGTAACCGCCGACGAGCTGGAGAAACCACCCTGGGGAATGCTGCCTGTTGACATGACCCGCAGTCCGCGAAAGCCATCCCGGCCCAGGAACGTCTGTATCTTCGTACCGAGATTGCCTGCTCGCAAGGTGCGGATGGACGCGATGGCATTTCCAATCAGGGAAAACGGCCTGCGCATGCTGTTGTTGATCCATAGTGAAGGAGGTGGCAACGGCAACTGCTGTTGCTTGCGCGCCTGCAGCTCGGATTCGGTAAAATAACCGAGCGAAAGCAGCAGGTTTTCGGCCATTCGCGTCCCGAAACCTTCGTAACTGTACCAGTCGGTGATTTCCTCGCCCGGGTACATGAACTCATTGTCCGCTGGCAGGGAATTCAGTTTCTCACGAAATTTCAGATTCGTGGGAAACAGGTGGATATTTCCGTCATCAGAGCTTTGAATCAGGATGACGATTTGTTCACGACCGTCGGCAGCTTTGGCACCGAAGGGCATCTGCCAGGCGGGCCCAAAAAACCTGCCCATATCGGGATGCATGAAAGCGATCCGCACGCGACCTCCCGAAAATCCAAAGCCGATGGGTTGATCGGGTTGGAAACCGAGCTGTTCTTGCTCCGCAGAGTCGACAAGCTCTCTTAATTGGGAAGCAATCGCCGCCACCTGGCCTGGTGGATGGTCCGCCCGGATCGTGTCCGCCACTTGCTCCACTTCGTTAACCCCTGGCGTTGTCAGGGAGAGAGAATCGCTTGTTGAAGTAAGAATGCCCTCCAGCAATGCCAGGTCCATGGGCCGTGTCACATCCGAACACAGCAGGTCGTATTCGGGTTCCGAAACGGACGTTGTCATGGTTCGGATGTCACCACCGTCGCGACTGATCGCTTCGACGATGTCAGTAAAGTAGTACTGATGTTGGGCATTGTCGTTGGTGAGATCGTCGAGGTAGCGACGCAAGGTGGCGGCCCGGATGGCGTACAAGGGGCAGTTACCTTCCTGGGTTTGCAATAACGTTTGTCGGCGTTGGCCGTCTTCCAGGGCGTCGATGTCACGCTGCTCGATAATGCGCAGCACACGCCGGTTGGTGTCCCTGACGATACGACCTTTTCCCCGATTTTTGGGTGGTTCGTAGAGGGCGCTTAACAGCGTTAAATCCGCTTCGCGCTGACCCAGTTGGTGTGTTTCGTAAAGCCGTTGGAAGATCGATGTGGTAACCACACGATCGCCCATGGAGATGATAAGAATAGGATTTTGTGTTTGAATTTCTTCCAGGCTGAATGCTTCGTAGGCGGCAAACGCAGTACCTCCGGTGGGATTGTCCGACCGAATATAAACGTTGTCATTGCCCAAGGCCTTGGCGACTTCGTCGTGACGATGGCCGACGATGCAGACCACCGGTGCGGAATGAAATTGCCGGAACGCATCGATGGAATGTCGCGCCAGAGGTACCCCACAGACGGATTGGATGCATTTGGGCGCCTGGCCGAAACGGCTTCCCTTGCCGGCTGCCAGAACGACGAGCAGGGGGCTGTCGGCCTGTACTCCGCCGTAATGCGTTTTGGCATTCGTGTTGAGGACCTTCTCGGGGCCGAGTTGGACCGTTTCGCAAAGACGAGCTGCCTCGTTTGTGTCACGCATCTGGGCGACTGACTGAGAGGATGGATCCAGGACCCCCAAGGGCCCTTCTAAGCGCAATTGTGGGTCGGATCACGTTACGTGTCAAACAACTGGGACAGGGTTTTCGGATACTTCCGGTTATGTCTTGAAAAAAGGGATGGTGGGGTGCGTTCATAACAACTGGGGGCGCCTGGATGGGGGACGAAAGGGTCCTGAGACCAAGTATGGCTTTGAGCAAGTGGACTGCTGATTTGGCCCTGGGAGATGGGCACTTTAACAGAACCGATTTCCGACAAAGCCGAACCCTTGCGGCTTGGTTGGGAAAGTAATCGCCAGATTGCCAGTAGGATGGGATTGGCCTATTATCGGTACGCATCTGGGGTGCATCATTCGTAAAAAAGGAATTGATGGGATGTCATTTTATCTTGAGCGTCGACAATTCGTCCACGGCGCGCTGGCCGGTGGTGTCGGCGCAGCGACCATCGGCTGGAGACCACTGCCGGCACACGGTGATAGTTCTTTGCGGGTGGCACCAGGTGTGCGTCAGCTGTTTCTTGATGATCTGGGGATCCAACGCGTGGCAGGATTGCGTCGTCAGGTTAACCGTCCGCAACGGCATCCTCAAAACCCACTGCTGCGGCCGGACGATACGACGTGGGAGGGGGGCTGCCAGGTTTACGGTACGGCTTGTTACGACGAGACGGCACAGCGATTCAAAATGTGGTATCTCGCCGGCCTGCGTGACAGGGGCTTGAAGCCGCTGGTCGTCCATGGTATCGAACGGGCACCGCATACGACTCTGGTCGCCTACGCCGAGTCGAAAGATGGGCTTCAATGGACCAAACCCGACTTGGGCCAGTTTCCGATCGACGGCGACAGTCACAATAACCTGTTGTTGATCGGCCAATACAATCCCGAAGGAATTTCGGTTTTGCACGACCCCCACGACCGTGATCCCCAGCGGCGCTGGAAAGCATTCTTCTGGGATCACGGGTCGGCAGGATGGAAGGTGGTCGATGGTAAGCCACGAGCCAAGGCGGGTCCCAAGGATGGACTTTGGGTTGCGTTTTCTGCGGACGGCATCCGCTGGAAAAATTACGAGGGCAACCCGATCATGGCGAAATATTCGGATACCAATCAGGTGGTCCTGCGTGACGAGCGCAGCGGTCGTTACGTCGCCTTTGGGCGCTTCGGATTTGGTCGTCGTATTGCCCGTTCGGTGAGCGAGGATTTTATGACCTGGTCCGAACCGGAGATGGTGCTCGAGTGTGATCAGCACGACGGACCGGGTACGCAGATCTACGGTGCCGGCATTGATCTGTATGAAGGAGTTTACCTGGGGATGATCTGGATCTATCGTGAGGGCGGTGATGGCAAGATCGACACGCAACTTGCCACCAGTCGAGACGGCATTCACTGGACGCGGGTGGGTGAACGGGCCACCTGGCTCGAACTGGGTGCCGACGAGAGCTGGGAAGGTGGTATGGTGCGCAGCGTCGAGGGGATTATTCGCCGAGGTGATCAGCTCTATATCTACTATTGTGGTGTCCATGGCGCTCATACGGGGCCGAAGATCAAGCAGGTGGTGCGCAAACACCCGGTGATGATCGGGCTGCTCACCCAGCGGCGGGACGGATTTGTGTCGTTGGATGCTGGTGCTACCCCAGGCCACGTCCTGACGGTGCCGTTCAAGCTGCCTCCCGGGCGGCTGTGGTTGAACGTTGATGCTGGCCAGGGACAGGTTGAGGTGGAAGTGCAGGATGTTGAGGGTCGCCGCCTGGCGCGTTCGGAACCTGTCAACGGAGATCGACTCCAGACAGTGGTCTCGTTTCAACAACCGCTGCCGCTGGCAGGAACGCAGATCAGGCTGATGATCACGGCCCGCCAGGCAAAACTTTTTTCCTACTGGTTTTCCTGAAGCACAGCCCTTTGTTCTGGTTCGGACAACAGCAGGTAGCCTGTAGGGTGCTCGCTGTTGATAACAGCGCAAAGACGTTGGGTCTCAGCCAACCGGTTACCACGTCATTGCCAGAGTCCGTTGGCAACAGTCGCCCCCTTGGCAGGCGATTTCAGGACAGCCCGTGTTGCTTCGGTTCACGCTGAAAGCCGTCCAACTTTACGCATTCCAATTCCTGCATGCGCTGCAGAAATGAGCCCGTAGCTGGTAATTTTCTCGCCTGCTCCCCGCGTCGAGGGATCACCGTGTGACTGGGTTGTGTTGCCGAATTCCCAACATTCCCAGCAGGGCCAGCATGGCAAGTAACAGGCCCGCGGGCTCCGGAACCGCCGCACTATTGGCGCTCAGTGCACTGGTGAAGTTGATGATCGAGGTGGTCAAGTCACTGGTGTCCACGTCACCATCACCATCGGTATCACCATCGGCCCAGGTCTTGCCCGCACCGCCGGCGCTGGTGAAGTTGATGATCGAGGTGGTCAAGTCACTGGTGTCCACATCAATGTCACCGGTGGCGATGTCCGTATTGCCACGCAATCCGATCTGCGCGTCGACGTCCGTGCCCGTGTACGTCACGGCAACGCCGCGTCGGCCATCGATCACCACGTTGCTGGTGGTTGCGAATTGGCCACTCAAGGCACCTGCGGTGACAATCCCCGCAAAGGAATCACCGATGGTGGGCGTGTACCCGCCATCCAGCTGCAAATCCAATGTGCCGTCCAGGCTGGCTGCCAGCGTGACCGCCAAGCGATCATGATCGGTGCCGGCAACACCGCCGTTGGATACCAGTTCGATCTCGAGCGTACCGCTGGCAGTCTGGGTGTAGTTGCCATCGACACTCAAGATGCCCGGGCTGTTACCTGGAGCTACCACCGCGCTATTGGAAAGGTTACCGCCAACCGTGCCACTGCCGGCGCAATTGCCTCCCTGGCAGTCGATCGTGCCGTCGCTGCCAGGGGACAAAATGTTGTTGATCGACAACGTTCCGCCGCCTATTTTGGTCAAGGTGTTACCACCCAGATCCAGTTGGTTATTCAAGGTCAACGAGGTGTTGGTGCCCAGCACCATATTCACGTCGCTTTGCAGGCTGACTTTGGCCTGAATCTCGTGGTCACCAATGGCGACCGCGACCGATGCCGCTGCTGCGCTATCCGCGATATTGATCGTTCCGGCCCCGGCAATCACGTAGGCATTGTTGTTGGCAAACTGCATTCCCTTGACGGTGACGTCGGTCTCGGTATAGACGACGCGCGACTGGGTGATGGCATCACCAAAAACGGCGACTTCTTCAATCGGGTCACCGTCGGGAATTCCACCGGTCCAGTGACTGCTAGTGGCCCAATTGCCGGAAACATTACCTTTCCAGGTCTTTTCCGGAGAGGGCGGGGTGGGTGCACCTGCCCGGTCGATCCCAAAACCAGGACCGATGTTGCTGTTCATGCTGAAGGTGACCATTCGCGGCAGGGTACTAGGATCTTTTACATCCACCGGGTCGGAACAGACGCTATCCACACAGAAAACAAAATCCTCTTCACCCACGGTGTAGTCCCATTCCCATTTTTGCCAGGCGTCCTGGGTATAGGTCATTGGATTCCCGCCACCGGTGGTTGCGTCAGTCCAGCCGCTTCCGGAATCCCAGTATTGCATGGACTCGTTTCGCCGACCGCTGATGAACAGGCCAAAGTCGTCTTTATCGGTGGTTCCCTGGAACCCAATGTTCGCTTCGTCACCACCGGCTTTTATATACACCATCGATTCGAAATGCAGTGGCGTACCGGCGGACTGTGCCCCTCCATCAAATACGGCCAGCAGGCGAGGGTCGCCGATTCGATCAATTTCTGCCCATTGATTGCCCTGGAAAGCGTCCGGATCGCTGTTTTTGACGCGATAGGTACCACCGGCTCCATAATTTCCAGTCGACCAGCTACCCACTACGGCAGGTGGTCCGGGGCCAAACTTTTCTGCACTCTCTAAGGTGTCACCTAATCTTGACGCCCCACCGTTGATGTTTGCATTGTCCTCGAAATCGTCAGAGAAAAGGGTTGTACCGCTACTGGTTACCAGAACTGCCTGCACGGTTTGGGTGACGGCCGTGACGCAGATGCCTAGCAACGCAAGCAATAAAAGTGATTTGGTGGGAAGAGCCATGATCGTTTACCCTCGTAAAAAAGGAGCGGTGCACGTATTAATAGGTTGGGGCATGCCAGAGTATTTACGATTCCATTAAAAAAGGTGCCAGGTGAAATCCTTGGCTCAAACACTGCGTGTTTGAGCCAAGGAGGTCTCCTAACACCTCAAGGAAATACGTTGGCGTTCTTTCTGCTAGTAAGAACCGTTCTGAAAGGTAAGGTGGGGTTCAGCCGCCAATTTTATCTGAAATCATCATTTCTGTCAAACAAAAGGGGTGGTTTTTTAGAGTTTGGCAAGTTTTTAGGATTTCTTTGTTCTATTGCAGATAAATCGCTGAGATGGGGACGGGGGTCAAGAGGAACAGTCATTAAAAAAAAGCGGTTATCGAAGCCGTGCTTCGCTAACCGCTCGAAGTTTTTCGAAGTTCATCGTTCCGTGGCCAGGTGGGTTACCTGTCACGAAGGAACAGTTGCCTATTAGCTGCTGCGACGGGCCAAGCCCAGACAACCCAACAGGCCGAGCGTCAAGATCACGAACGTCGAAGGTTCGGGTACGACCGTCACGCTGGTGTTGTCGATTCCGAAACCGGGACCGATGTTGCTGTTCATACTGAAGGTGACCATTTTCGGCAGGGTACTAGGATCTTTTACATCCACGGGGTCGGATTGGACGCCATCGACGCTGAAAGTAAAGCTTTCATCGCCAACGGTGTAGTCCCAACCCCATTTTTGCCAGGTATCCTGGGCATAGGTCATTGGATTCCCGCCACCGGTGGTTGCGTCAGTCCAGCCGCTTCCGGAATCCCAGAATTGCATGTTCCCGTTTGCCCGACCGCTGATGAACAGGCCAAAGTCGTCGCGATTCGTGTTTCCCTGGAACCCAATGTTCGCTTCGTCACCACCATTTTTTATATACACCATCGATTCGAAACGGAGTTGTGTGCCAGTCGCCTGTGCCCCGCCATTAAACACGGCTAGCAGTCGAGGGTCGCCGATCCGGTCAACTTCTCCCCATTGACTTCCCCCGGCGGCGGCGGGATCGGCGTTTTTGACGCGATAGGTACCACCTGCTCCATAATTTCCACTCGACCAGCTACCCACTACGGCAGGTGGTCCGGGGCCAAACTTTGCTGCACTACCCAAAGTGTCGCCTAATCTTGATGCTCCGCCGTCGATGGCGGCGTTATCCTCAAAATCGTCAAAGAAAATGGTTTCTGCTTGAGCAGATAACGAAAGGCATGTACAGAGGGCCAAAGCAATACCGAACACGATCATGAATCTACTCATTGGAACATCTCCCGATAAAAAGGTAATAAAAATTTGGACAATCAATTGCAATAAAAAAAGGAACGTCATCCGTAAACTCCTTTGCTC
>Ga0310342_100003495_pt1 | contig 10340 bp, 9 predicted proteins | sample S15DNA20500_MG_FD_206155 | JGI IMG/M metagenome (GOLD analysis project Ga0310342, IMG submission 206155) | Marine microbial communities from station ALOHA, North Pacific Subtropical Gyre - S1503-DNA-20-500_MG | ecosystem: Environmental > Aquatic > Marine > Oceanic | place: Pacific Ocean: North... | reverse complement strand
CTCGCGAAGGAGGCCGCCGGGGTAAAGCGGGCATCCAGGCTGTAGCGCCCGGCGAGTTCCGTCACGCTCGCCGCCACGACTCCGACGGCGCCAAATTCCTCGGCCAAATCCCGAAGGCGTTCGTCGGGGAGACTCGAACCCTCTCCCTCGGCGAGCGCCGCCTCAGCGCGCTCCGGGTCGATGACACCGACCTTTCCGGTGGCTTCCAGGCGCGCCGCCAGGAGGCTCGGCAGAGTTTCGGCGAGGTACCCGAGATCCTGGGCGCTGTGAATCTCGAAGGGAAGAATGACCAGCAGATTTTCCGGGAGTTCCGACGCCTCTATGGAATCGATAGCTACGGCCTCGGAAGGCTCACCCGGCCCAGCGCTCGTGCCCTGAGCGTGGGCACCGCCCGCCAGAACGCAGAAAAAACCGAAGGCAACCCACGGAATCCGACGAAGCCGCCGGGCCGATCCAATTGGGCGCGGGAAGCGCAAGCAGATCCTCCGATCGATCGCCGAATGGCGGCCGTGGAAAGAAATCGTGCATTGGGCGATGAGCCGGAGATGCCAATCGCCTCGAAGCCGGCGGGCGATTCGAATCCCTCTCTCGACGCGCGGGATTCTAGTGGGACGGGGGTGGAGTGACAAGCCCCGGGTATCCAGTTTTCGCCTTGAAAACCGAACGGTTATCCCTCGGAGAACGGGCTGGGACTCGGTGCAACTCACGGCCTGGGGCCGGTGTCTACACCAGCCCTTCTGCCCGCCCGGCCGCCTCCTCCAGGCGTCCGTCGGCGAGGACCAGGGTGCGACCGAGTTGCTCGGCCATGCGCGCGCTGTGGGTGACGACGACCAGTGTGGTGCCCCGTGTGCGGTTCATCTCGAGCAGCAAGCCGGCGACGTCAGCCCCGGTGGCAGGATCGAGATTGCCCGTGGGTTCGTCCGCCAGCACGACCGGCGGCTCGAGGACCAGAGCACGGGCCACGGCGACGCGTTGGCGCTCGCCCCCCGAAAGTTTGCCCACCGGATGATCCAGCCGGTGCGAAAGCCCCACTTCGCCGAGGATCTGCCCGGCCCGCTCGCGCATCTCGTCCCGGGCCCGGCCTTGCAAGAGGCCAGGCATCATCACGTTTTCCACGGCACTGAACTCGGGCAGCAGGTGGTGGAATTGGAAGACGAAACCCAGGAACTGATTGCGAAGCCGGGCAAGATCGCTGGAGGACCGCGCGAATACGTCCTCGCCCCGAAACAGCACACGGCCGCCGCTGGGCCGATCGAGGGTCCCGAGAAGGTGCAGCAGGGTCGACTTCCCGACCCCGGACTGGCCGACGATCGCGACTCGATCGCCCGCTTCGAGGACGAGATCGACCCCCTGAAGCACGTCGATCGCCGAGGGGCCCGCTCCGAAGCGCTTCGAAAGCCCTTCCACCGCGATCAGGGGAGCTTCGGGGCTACTCATGGCGAAGCCCCTCGGCGGGATCGATCCGCGCTCCTTGCCGACTCGGAAGCAAGGTGGCGCCCAGGGAGAGAACCATTGCGATCGTGGCCACCCCGGCCACCTGCAATGGGTCGAGGCGAGAGGGCAGCGTGGAAAACTGGTAGAGACTTGCCGGCAGCGCGTCCACGCCGGTCAAGCTCTGAATCCGGTCCTGGATCCAGGCGAGCCGGTGGGTCACCGCCAGCGCGGCCAGAACCCCGAGGCTCGTGCCCACCAGACCGATCAGAGTCCCCTCCAAGGCGAAGATCCTCTCCACCGAAGCGTCTTCGGCTCCCATCGCCTTCAGGATGGCGATATCTCCGGACTTCTCCATGATCATCATGATAAGGGTCGCGACGATCACGAATGCAGCCACCACCATGATCATGGTCAGAAGCATGAACATCATGATCCGCTCGGTCTTGAGCGCTTGGAAAAAAGCGGGGAAGAATTCCTTCCAGTCCCGGGTGCTGAAGGGGTAGCCCAACTCCCCGGCCACTGCGTCCGCCACCCGACCCGAACGATAGTGATCGGTGGTCAGCGCCTCGATGCCGTCGACCTCGTCGCCGACTCGCTTGAAAGCTTGCGCCGCTGCAAGGGTCACGTACGCGAAAGCCTCGTCGAATTGGTAGAAGCTCGACTGGAAAACGCCGTCCACCCGGAAACGCGCCAATCTTGGAGACGGACCCAGGGGCGTGGGCGGACCGCCCAGAGGCGAGATGACCACCAGGGGATCCCCGAGGTCGAGCGCCAGGGCCGACGCCAACTGGTTGCCAATCACGATACCCGGGTCAGCCGAATGTGGTGGTGCCTCGGCCGCCCCCGGCTGCGGTGATCCCGAGTCTTCCAGGTGGGCCAGTGAGCCACTCACCATGTCCTCGCCTAGGCGTGTGACGCGAACGACCGCGCTGGGATCGACGCCCCGGACCCGCAAGCTGTAGATCTCCCCAGCCCTGCCCCGCACCATCGCATCCACATCGACGAACGGCGAAGCCGCTACGACCCCGGGCATCGCTTCCACCTGCTGCAGGATCGGCCGATAGTCGGAGAAGGCGCCCGCCTGGCTCTCCAGCACGAAATGCGCCCGATTGCCGAGGATCTCTTCGCGCCAGGTCTGCTCGAACCCGTTCATCACGGAGAGAACCACCACGATCAACCACACCCCAGCAGCGATGCCCAGGATACAGATCGCGGAGATGGCCGAGATGAAGACCTGTCGGCGCCGGGCCACGAGGTAGCGAACCGCGATGAACCATTCCGCCGAGCGTCGCATTTGGAGCAGGCCGGCCACCGCCAGGGGAAGCAGCCCGGCCATCACCCCCAGGCCGAGTACCCCCAGCAGCCCGACGCTTGCGCCCCAGACCGCTTCCCTGGCCTCCCCGGACAGGAACGTCGACCCGCAACCCGCGACGAGGACGAGGGCGAGTACGAAGAGCCCCCGCTCCGGGCCCCCCGGCCGACCGCCTCCCCGACTGCGACGCCGGACCAGGAGAAACAGGAAACCGAGAAGAGGAACGAGGGCGAGCGCCAGAGCGATCTCCGGCAGGCCCGCGGCGCCGGCGGCGCCCGCGAACGCCCCGGCGGACACCAAGCCGAAGAGGGCACCCGCTCGCCCGGGATCCGCGTGGACGACGACGAGGCGTACGAGAACCATGGCCATGCCCACGAGAACAGCCGCGCCGGGTAGAATCGCGGCCAAGACCTCCAGGTATTCGGACCACGACGCCAGGCGAAGTTCCGGCCGACTGAATTGCAGGTAGAGAATCGAACCGAGGAGTGTGACCCCGGCCCCGGCCGCAATACGCCATCCCGTTCCCCCCTCCACCCGGGCAAAGCGGTCGAGCACCACCACCGCGCTCGCACAGTAGACGAGGGTCAAGGCGATCATCCCCAGCGCCATGAGGACGATGAAGGCAAGCGCCGAACCTCCCCCCAAGGAGGTCAAGCCGTGCCAGAGTGTGGCCGAGAGTTCCACCTGCCCTTCTCCTCAGAGTCACCGGGATGAGCGGTCTCCGATCAACTTTGGGTTCGAACCTTCCCCGATTGCTGCAGGAGCGCCGATCGAATCAATCCGTCGATGTCACCGTCGAGGACTCCCTCGACGTTTCCCACCTCGAGATCCGTGCGGTGATCCTTCACTCTCTGCTGGGGATGCAGGGTATAGGATCGAATCTGGCTTCCGAACCCGATCTCCCGTTTTTCCCCGGTGATCTCGGCCATACGAGCCTCCTGCTCTCGGCGAGAAATCTCGAAGAGTTGGGCCCTCAGAACCTTCATGGCCGTCGCCTTATTCTTGTGCTGGGAGCGTTCATTCTGGCATTGAACCACAGTTCCCGTAGGCAAGTGAGTGATACGGACGGCGGAGTCGGTCTTGTTCACGTGCTGACCGCCCGCCCCGCTCGAACGGTAGGTATCGATGCGGAGATCACCCTCGTCCAATTCGACATCGACGTCATCGTCGATCTCGGGAATGGCCGTTACGCTGGCGAACGCCGTATGGCGGCGGGCCTGGGAATCGAAGGGAGAAATTCTCACGAGTCGATGAACGCCCTGCTCGGCGTTCAAATGACCGTAGGCATAGCTCCCGGCGATGGAGAGCGTCGCGCTCCGAATACCCGCTTCCTCGCCGGGCTGGAGATCGATGACCCCGGATCGGAACCCTCGGCGCTCGGCCCAGCGCAGGTACATACGCATGAGCATCTCCGCCCAATCGCAGGCGTCTGTCCCTCCGGCACCCGAGTTGATCGACAGGATCGCATCGGAAGAATCGTAGTCGCCCCCCAGCAACTGCCGGAGTTCCGCGGCTTCCAGGGAGGCCCCGACCTGGGCGAACTTTTCCGCGGCGTCCCGGCGCGCATCGTCGTCATCGGCCTCGGCCGCCAGTTCGAGGAGAATGCCCGCTTCCTCGAGGGCGACCTCGACGCCGTCGTAGAGTGCGAGTTCCCCTTCGAGTTCGCTCTTCCTTCTCGAGGTTTTCTCGGCGCTCTCGCGATCGTCCCAGAACTCGGGCCGGGCCATCTCCGACTCGATCTCGTCGTGACGGGTTCTCAGACCTGCGAGGTCAAAGACGCCCCCGAAACTCGTCAAAGCGCAGGCTCAGCCCGCGCAGTCGCTCCTCGAGTTCATGCTGGTCCAAGCCCAACTGGGCGTCTTCCGTCATCACGATTCCCCTATCCCGGCGTTTCCGTCCCGTACGGCGGAAGCCGAACTTTTCGGGCTGAAGCGGGCGAATGGTGCGGGCAAGGCCCTCGGTCTGACCCCGCCCGGTGGCGCAGTAGATAGCAGATCGGACCGGGGCCGGAGCGCCAAGCGGGGAATCTGGGCTTATCGGTCCAGCGCTCTCCACAGTCGACGCTGCTCCGCGCGCATGATCCGCGCATCCCCGGCGTCTTCGTGATCGTGGCCGAGAATATGCAGCAGCCCGTGAATGACGAGCCGGGCAACTTCGTCGTCGAGGCCCCGGTGGCGGCTGGAGGCCTGGCGCGCCGCGGTCTCCACGCTGATCACGATATCCCCGAGCAATTTTCCTCGGTGAAGGGTTCCTTCGCCCTCCAGCAGCGAAAAGGAAAGGACATCGGTCGCGCGCTTCCTCCCGCGCCAATCCCCGTTGAGTTTGCGAATTTCGCGATCATCCACCAGGGCGATCGAGAGTTCCGAAGCGCGCTGCCCGACTTTCGCGAGCATCCGCTTCGCCCGGGCGCGTAAGCGGGCTACATCGAGCCGGGCGCCCCGAACTCCAGCAGGCGGACCACTGACGCGAACGGGCATCAACGCCCGCCGTCGGGATCGGATCCGTTCTGGACGCCTTCCGGGGAACGATCCTTGGAGGGCGGATTTGCGGCCGCCGCCTCGTAGGCCTCCACGATGGCCTGGACAAGGGGGTGCCGTACGACATCCAAGTGCGAGAAGCGCAGGAAGCCGATCTCTTTCACCTCCTTGAGCACCCGCATCGCCTCGACCAGGCCGCTCTCCTTGCCCGCGGGCAGGTCGACCTGTGTGATGTCCCCGGTAATAACCGCTTTCGACCCGAAGCCCAGACGAGTCAGGAACATCTTCATCTGCTCCCTGGTGGTATTCTGCGCCTCGTCCAGGATCACGAAGGAGTCGTTCAGGGTTCGCCCACGCATGAAGGCCAAGGGAGCGACCTCGATCACGCCCCGGTCCGAAAGCCGCCCGATCTTCTCGAGATCCATCATGTCGGCCAGGGCGTCGTAGAGCGGACGCATATAAGGGTCTACCTTCTCGGCCAGGTCGCCGGGAAGAAAGCCCAGCCTTTCCCCCGCCTCGACGGCGGGACGGGTCAGGATGACCCGAGTGACTTCCTTCCGATTCAGCGCGGCGATGGCCATCGCCATCGCGAGATAAGTCTTTCCCGTACCCGCAGGCCCGATACTCACCGTGACATCGTGCTTACTGATCAGTTCCACGTATCGTCGCTGGGAGAGATTTTTCGCCCGGATTCGCCGGCGGGATCCCACGGCGCTGAGCACATCTTGGTAGACGTCCTGCAGGTCGACGCTGGGCTTCTCCATCACCATCTCGATGGCCGAGCCTACATCGCGCTCGTGGACGCCCCGACCCGACTGCAGAACGGCATAGAGTTGTTCGAGAACGTTCTGGGCCAGCTTGACCGATGCTTCGGGCCCAAGCAGGCGCACCTCGTTTCCTCGAGCGTGCACCTCCACGCCCATCCGCTCCTGAACAAGGCGCAGGTTGGCCTCTCCGTCACCATAGAGTTCGGCGGCGGTCAGGTTGTCGTCGAAAGTGATGACTTGTCGCGTGTGGGTGGCTGCGTCGCCCAGTGGGGACTCCCATGATTCAGCGCCTTGGCGCCAGCAGGACGATGCCGTCCCCGCGCCGCATGTAATAGTACGCGTGGGCGGATTCCCCAGTCAATCCCCCTCCCGGTTCGCCTTCGGACGACGAGAAGGAACTCAACCCGTGGGGCCAACGCCCGGTTCCGTGTCGGCGGGCCTCGAGAAGATTGTGAAGCCGCTGGCGAGCGAATTGGGCCCGGGCGTCTTCCAGCGGACTGTAGGCGACGGAGCGGGCCCGGGCGCTATCCAACCCCTTGATGACGAGCCCGGCCGTCACCCCACCCAGAAGAAGGATGGGCAGGCCCGCCGCCAGCACCAGCCGGCCGAATTCGGCCACACGAGCCCCCATTCTCCGCCGCCGGCGTCCCTTCGGACGAAGCGCCGGGCTCTGGGGTTCGAGGAGACCCGCACGCCTCAGATCCGTGAGTATTCGAGAACCCGTGAAGGTCCCGAGCCGGGCGAGATCGATGACCTGGCGAACGGTGTGCTCGCCGTTGACAAAATGGAAAACCAGCCGAACTCGCTCCGACCCCCCCTGGCCGCCATCATCGAGCCGCTGGCAATAATTGTCCACCGACCCCAGGCCTTCGAGCACCGCGGTCTCGGCGGGGAGTTCGTCGGCAAATGTCTGCCACTCATCCTGCATCCGCATCCCGTCCATCAGGATCTGCTCGGCCACCATGAGTTTTTCGGGGGGCCTGTCATGGACGACCGGCCGGGCCAGGAACTCGAACGACCCCCCGGTCATCCGCATCAGGTCGAACAAGGTCTCCCGGGTCATCAGACCCGAGACTTCTTCGATGTCCTCTTCGTCCACCAGATCGTCGGCAAGCAGGAGCTCGGTCAGGGGTCGAGCCGCGGCCGAACTCTCCCGCAGCTTCGCCTCGAGCACGGAAGCCTCCACGAAACCGCAGCGAACGAGAAAATTGCCGAGGGGGGCATACTCGGTCTTTCCCATCGGCGCGGCCCAGGCGAGTGCACCGCCATCGAAGGCCACGCGCATGCTGGCACTCGGGCCCTCGACCTCGAGCAGCCCCGTCTTTCGCTGGAGACCGATCAACTGGAAGATCTCAGCGATCCCGAAATCGTCCAGGTTGCCCTTCAATGCGACCGCCATGCTAGTAACGCCTCCAGCTGATCAGGCTGCTGAAAAGCACGCCCAGGTAACAGATCGCCACGAGGAAGGCGGCGGCACCGAGAGCAAAAGTGCCCCCTGCGCCCACAGCCAGCGGATCGGGGACTACCCCGTCCTGCCAGACGACGAAGAGAATCGCTCCGGCGAAGAGCAGAAGCGACGCCAGCGCCAGGCCCGGGCGCCTCGCGCGTACACCCGCAACTCCGGGAAGCACGATGGATGCGATCACCCCCAACCGCTCCAGGCGATCCCCCCGAGCTTGGAGGACGTCGATCCTGGCGCGCCTCAGCGCCGGATCGGTCTGTTGCGGCTTGTGAAAAAGGTGGTGGCAGGCTCCGCAAAGCTCGCTGCTCCAGATCTCCGCGTCGCAGCGCCCGCAGATCCTGTGGCCGCAACGCGAGCAACGACTGGCGTGTTGAAAGCGCCCCTGCACCAGGAGGCCGAAGAGGACCGCCACCGCCAGCCCGCCGGCGACGTAACGCGGCTGCGCGCCCAATCGCCCGGGTGCGAGGCGCGCCAGAACGGCCTCCACCATGGGGCGACCGCTGGACGCGGCGACCATCCGACTCCGAATCGGAGCGATGGGGAGGGGCGGATCAGCGACGAAATTGGAGTCGCCGAGCGCGAGAAACTCGGCCACCGCAGCCCCGTCGATCGCTTGGGCCCGAGCCATGGCGAACTCGCCGTCCTCCATGCGGAAGACCTTCGCGTAGGCCTGGGAGAGATCGAACATCAACTCAGCGGAAGCTCCGACCGCCCGTCGGCCCTGCTCGTAGAAGGCGATGGCGTCTTGGGTGCGCCCGCTCTCGAAGGCTATGTTGCCGAGCACCGACAAAGCGAACTGGTCAGAGGGGTCCTCGAGGATGGTTCTCTGAAAGCGCTCGGCAGCTTGGACATCGTCACCGAGGCGGCGAGCTCGAACGGCCAGCATCCGGGCGACCAGGGGATCTCCTTCGCTCTCGGCCTCGAGCAGCAGCGCCAGCTGCTGCGGCGTTTCGCTGCCTCGGCTCAGCGCCAGGGAGGCCGAGGCCAGGGGATCCGCGTTGAGGGACATGAGGAGCTTGCCGCCCGCCGAGAGACTCGGGAACAATCCCAGGATCAGCAGAAGCGCGGCGAAGACCAACATCGCACGGTCGAAGACCCGTCCATACACGATCCCGACCACGAGGAAGACCAGCGCGACGCCGAGCAGCCCCTCGCCGAGCAGAATGGGCAACCCGACCACCGAAGCGAGAAGCGCGGCGCGGGCGAATGACGGCATGCGGTCGGATACCAGATCCCCCATATCGTGGGCCGCCCGATCCAGCGCCGAAAAACCCTGGATGAAGATGAAGACCACCGAGCCGCTGATCAATACTCCGGCGAGGATCAGGAGCAGCGAGCCCACGAGCCAGATGCTGGCTTCGAGATGACGGGGGATGCTGACGAAACTTTCGCTGTACTCGGCGATTGCCTCGCCGATTTCGCCCTGGCTCCAGTAGGCAGCGCCCAGGGCGGCGTGGGCAAGGGGCAGATCAGGGGCGAGGGTCACGGCCAGTTGGCGCCGGGCGAACGCGCCCGCGTCGTCGCCCTCGTCGATCAGGGCCCGGGCGGGGGAATCCAGGTTGCCCACACCCAGGGCCAGGGCCCGGCGACGAATCCCCTTGCCTCGCTCGGCCAGGGTCGGACCCGGAACCAGCCACAGGCGCTCGAGTTCCGAGCGATACCGGGGGCCCGGCGGCTCGGCTTCGAGGCCGGAATCGCCGAGCCCGGCCGCCGGATCCGTCGGTGCCGCGAGGGCGCCGCCCCCAATCGCCAGAAGAGCGATCAGGCCCGCCACCCCGGACACGCCAGCGGAAATCCCGCGCTGAACGGTCAACACTCGCATGTGCCTCTTTTCGGTCGGAACCGCTAGGTCCTGAAGACCTCCCCCGGAGGGGGTCCATTCTCATGAAATTGGAGCATCGACATCGCGCCCCGGTGGGACTAGTATGCGCGCCCCAGAACCCCATAGCGGGAGAGAGAATTGGCCAATCACAAGTCTGCGCTCAAGCGTATCCGCCAATCCGAGCGGCGCCAGAAGCGCAACCAGCACATTCGCAGCGGAATGCGCACCGAGGTCAAGCGCTTCCGTCAGGCATTGGACGACGGCGACAGCGGAGCCGCGAGCGAGCGCTTCGCCGCCGCCGAGCGAGCGATTCGCCGGGCATCGAGCAAGGGGCTGATTCCCCGGCGCCGGGCCGACCGTACAGTGGGTCGGTTGGCCAAGAGCCTCAACGCCCTCGGCGGCTGACCCGGGGAGCCGCGCTACCGCGCCCTCCCCCCGGAGCCTACGGGCTCGCTGCCGCCGCGCCCTTCGCCCTGGACTGAACCCCGGCCCTCAATCCGAGAGTTCGATGACGAGGCTCTCGATAGCCGCCTGTCGGGACAGGGCGCCGACCCCCTTGAGGGCGGCGTCGGTCGCGTGAATTCGGTCGAGACAGAGCCGCAGGCTGCGCACGCTATATCTCTTCGACTGGTCGCGGATCTTCCCGACCGCGAAGGGGGCACCCGCGATGTCCCCTCCAGCGCGGACCCGGGCCAGCTTTCGAAAATGCTGGGCCAGCAACCCGAGAATCATTTCCGGAGCGGCGCCGGACGCGAGCATTCGGGCCAGCAGGGCGATGGCGGCCGCGGTCCGGCCGCTCCCGATGGCGTCAGTCAGATCCCAGCCCGCGCGTTCCGCCACGTCCCCGGTGGACTCGAGAACATGGTCCCGTGTGACCGCCTTGCCCTCCCCCGCGAGGAGCGACGCCTTCACGAGCTCGCCCCGGAGAACGAGCAAATGGGGCCCTATCCTCTCGGCCAACTGCCGGGCCGCGCCCCCGCCCAGCTCGATGCCCAGCCCCTCGGCTTCGGCCTCGACGAAGGCTTCCAGACCCGCGGCTTTCGTCGGCGGCTCGCACATCACCTGG
>Ga0310342_100003494_pt1 | contig 10341 bp, 8 predicted proteins | sample S15DNA20500_MG_FD_206155 | JGI IMG/M metagenome (GOLD analysis project Ga0310342, IMG submission 206155) | Marine microbial communities from station ALOHA, North Pacific Subtropical Gyre - S1503-DNA-20-500_MG | ecosystem: Environmental > Aquatic > Marine > Oceanic | place: Pacific Ocean: North... | reverse complement strand
TAATTTTGTTCTCAAATAAAAAAATGATAAATCCATATAAAACATTCCCTCAGACTCTTGGTTGATTTCTTGTTTTGAATCTTAAATCTACATAATGTAACTCAATCTAGCGACTTAAAACTATTTATCTTGAATCTGATGGCACAACAATCATTTTCCAACCTTTCTCTGAATCCGGAAGAAAAAAATATGCTCTTACATCAGGATGTTTCTCTAGAAACTGTTTACTTTTATGTACTCCCTTCACAAACAGAATATTATCCATGACATCTCCCTTAACACCAGAGGAAGTTATTACCGCAACACTGAGCACACCACGAATTGGATATCCTTCACGAGGATCCATAATGTGTGAGTACTTAGTACCTTCAACAATTAGAAATTGTTCGTAATTTCCCGAAATTGATAAACATTGATTCTTTAACTGGACAGTAACGGGACGTTGTTCAGCCTTATGGGGTGAAAGAGGATCACGAATTTTTATTGACCACGCCTTTTGACCAGGTGGCGCCCCAAGCGCAAACAAAGTACTACCTCCAGCATTAATCAGTGCTCTTCTGATTTGGTTTTCTTTTAGTAAGGCAACTACCCTATCTACTGCATAACCTTTACCAATTCCACCAAGGTCCAGTGCCATCCCTGTTTCTTGAAAATAGATTGTCTGAAAACTGGGATCAAGGATGAGTTTTTCGTACCCTACCCGTTGCAAAATATTCCGAAGTTGTTGTTGCTGAGGCTTTTTTCTTTGACCACCATAAAATCCCCACAATTTCATTAGTGGCTGGATGGTAATATCAAAAGCTCCATTTGATTCATTACTATACTTTAAACATGTTTGGAAAAATTTAAAGAGTTCAGTCTCTACAGGAACTGGCTGACTACTTGCATTTCGATTAATGATGGAAACGGCGCTCCCTGTCTTATAAATACTCATTAACTGATCAATACGGTCTACTTCATTAAAGGCTGCCTCCGCAATTAGTGGCAATTCTTTTTCATCTGGTCCATAAATATCCAAGGAATAGGTAGAAGCCATGGATACTCGGCTAGAATGATGATAGGCCAACCCAGATTCTTCGACTACGGAACAAAAACTAAAATCACTTATTAAAAGCAAAATGAAACAAAGAGTCCCATAATTAAGGAACTTCATTATGGGGAAAAGAGGATATTGAAACTGATAGAATTTAGGAGAGTTAATCACCAATATTGATCTAAGTGAGCGCAATATAATTGTGTATCAAAAAAATAGAATTGGACAGACTTATTCAAAAAAACTTGGTTTGTCTAAGCATCTGTTTGTAATGGCCATGCGATTCTGGTCTTCTCATCCATTGCCCTATTAGCATAAATTACAGCTCGTGAGTCAGCTGCCCCAACATCAAGATCAGCAAGAGGCTTATTACCTTGGCGAATACACTCAAAAAAATGCTCATCCTCGGCCTGAATAGGATTTCGCTCTTTCTCAAAATCTATTATTCCCATGTCAATTAACCATCTGCGGGCATATTCAATTTCTCGCGATACAAATCCTTGATCTTCAGTTAAAGTACTGGGAGATATAGAGATACCCTTCTCCTTTTCAAGAATAGTGGCACCTGCCATCCAATCTAATTCTTTAGGAATATCTTTAACACCACTAGAAGATGGGGCACCCGGAGCCAATTTCTGAGGGAAAAAAGTCGCTCTAGGATCATTTCTACCCAAGGTAATTTCAATAGTCCCTTTATCTCCGAGAATGGTTTCCGAAAAGTCTAAATGACGGTTATGTCCAATAGCACTAAAGAGAAACTTTTGTCCTTTAGAATATTCATAAATAACTGCAACATTATCAAAAATTTCTCGACCATCCTCCCAATAGTCATTACCACCAATACCTGTAACTGCCACCGGTTCTGATTGGAAAGCCCAGTTAGCTACATCCGCCATATGGGATCCCAATTCAGCCATTAGTCCCCCTGAAAATTTCCTGTACATTCTCCAGTTAATTGTTCTTTCAAATTTAGGATCTGGTACTGGTCTTCGCCAATTAGTGTTTCTATGCCATTGGGCCCGCACAGTCATAACTTTCCCCAGTATTCCCGTGTGAATCATTTTCATTGCATTTTGATAGATGTTACTGTAGCGACGCTGAAGGCCAACTTGTATTATTAACTTAGGATGCTCTTTTACAGCTTCATACACTAGGGGAATTTCTTCCTCAGTCTTCATCATACATTTTTCAACAAAAACATGTTTACCAGCACTAATTGCATCCAACATCATAGGGACATGAAGATAATATGGGGTTGTAATAAAGACCGCTTCTACATCTTTGCGGTCTAGTACCCTCCGATAATCTTGTGACTCAATCTCAGGATTACTACCTATTTCCTTTAGGCCCTTTTTTAGATTTACCTCATAGGTGTCACATAAAACAGCACAACGTCCATTTTTCAGGGTGGCAAGATTACGCAGATGATTCCTACCTTGAGATCCCGAACCAATAAGTGCATAAACCACAGGGGTTTGAAGATTCTGAGCACGAATAATTCCTGGGGTTCTTGTATGAGTGGCTACACTAGCAGCTATCAAAGCTGAGGATTTTAGAAAGGAACGTCGGTTTATTGAATTTTCTTTTCTACTATCTTGCATAAAACACCTTTAATTCCATATGGATAATCACTATCTCAGACATTAAATGACCCAAAAAATATTGAGGGAAAGAAATATCACTTTCAGTCTATCAAACTCACTTTGAAGAAGCCATGACTTCGATATTTACTCGGTTAAACCTAATTTTTCTCTACCCTAAACTTTACTTTCAACAAAGCCTATAAAGAAAGGGTTCCTATACTTGAATTACTAGATTTTGAATTTTTTAAGATATAAACAATAGAGTTTTATTCTTAAACATTGAAAGTAATACTTCAGGATTTTTTCGTGATCAAATGCAATTAGTCTCAAATTTTCAAGTTAGCATTGGAAGCGAATTATTTCGGAAAATCTAGTTAATAAATTTTATTTTAAAATACACTAATTCATTTATAACTAGTTTAAGTATCATAGTTGTAACTAAGAATACCTAGGGCTATAATCAATCAAATCTATGTCAGTACAGAACTACTTTAATAAATCTCTGGACATTGCCTGTAATCTAATCCGAATTAACTCAGTCAATCCTGGTCTAAAAAATGGAGCAGCTGGCGAAAAAGAAATCGCTGAGTTCATTTATCACTTTCTCAGGGAAGAAGGGATTGATACAGAGCTTCAAAAAGTAGCACCAGACCGCTTTAATGTAATTGCCACTGTGAAGGGATTACAACCTGGACCTAGAATTCTTCTTAACGGTCATCTAGATACAGTTAATGTCTCTGGCATGCAAGATCCTTTCATACCAACCCTAAACAAAGGAAAACTATACGGGCGGGGATCACAAGATATGAAAGGAGGAATAGCAATAGCAATCTCCACCCTACTAGCTCTCCATAATCAACGAAAAAATCTAGCGGGAGAAATAGTTTTAGCTGCCGTTGTCGATGAGGAAGCGCTGAGTTTGGGAACATCTTATTTCCTAAAACATTGGCCGAGGGATAAACCCTTTGATTTTGCTATCGTTTTGGAACCAACTGATCTTCAAGTAAGTACCGCTCACAAAGGCTTTGCATGGCTGGAGATAAAAACCTTTGGTAAAGCAGCACACGGCAGTCGACCTATGGACGGTATCGATGCAATTCGAATGATGGCTGAAATTCTAAAAGAATTAGACAAATGCGATCAGAATCTTCAGCAACAGATCCTACATCAACAATTAGGGTCTGGATCATTACACGCTTCATTGATTAGCGGAGGATCACAATGGAGCTCTTATCCTGACCTCTGTCAACTTAAATATGAAAGGCGAACTGTTCCTCCTGAAACAAAACTTACTGTTGAATCAGAGATTCAACTCATTCTGGAAAAATGCCACCGAAAAAATTCTCTATTTAAGGCAGAAGCACGAGTCATTTATGCTAGAAATCCGTTTGAAATTGACCCTAATTTAAAAATGGTTCAAAAATTCTATCAAACAGCCCATCGTCATTTTCCCCAAGAAGTAGTTTGGGGATGGGTATCTTTTTGGACTGATGCGGCCTTATTGTCAATGGCTGGCATCCCTTCGATAGTTTTTGGTCCGCGCGGTTCTGGACTCCACTCATTAGAAGAATATGTGATAGGTTCTGATCTTAGTTCTTGTGCCGCAATAATATTTGATTTTTTAATGGAAGATTAATGTCTTTGATTTAAATTTTGCTGCATATAGGACTTATTGCATAGAACTCACAAGGACAATTATCCACCTTAAGATATGTCTTATATCGGTTAGGTTGGGGGGGATTATTGTCTAGTGCAATAGAGTCACTGATTTCTGGCTAAGATCATTTCAGGGATTTCTTTTAAAGCTTGACGATACGGTGAGGATGGAAAGCAATTAAGAGCAGATTGTGCTCTTAAAGCAAATTCTTCGGCACATTTTTTAGCCTTTTCTAGAACTCGATATTTTTTCATCATAGAAAAAATCTCAGCCTGCGAGGATGAATGGAATTCCTTTTTCATTAGAACTGTTTTGATTTTTCTAGCTTCTTCATCAGTGCAAGCCTGCAGCAAATATACTAATGGCAAAGTTATTTTACCCTCCTTAAGGTCGCTACCAACAGGTTTACCTAGTGCGCCTTCTGAGGAACTAAAATCTAGAATGTCATCAGTCATCTGAAAGGCTAGCCCAACACTAAGGCCATACTCACCTAAAGCCCTTTCCTGCTGATCGCTTATCTGACCAAGTAATCCTCCAATCCGGGCACAACCGGAGAACAAGTAGGCTGTTTTTCTCTCGGCAATGCCGATCACATCCTGTTCCCTCACTGAAGAAGTCCCATTAATTGATAATTGAATTAACTCACCCTCCACCATCTTCTGTGTCAAATCTATCAAGATATCCAGTATTTTAAAATTTCTCTCCTGAAGGGCAACATAAAATGACTGCATGTACAACCAGTCACCTGCCAATACTGTAATCTGGTTACCCCACCTGTGATTAACACTAGAACGTCCCCGGCGAACTCTTGCTCCATCAATAATATCGTCATGAACTAAAGTAGCTGTATGAATAAATTCAACTACTGCAGCTAGTTTAATAGCTGAATCACTGACTTCACCACAAAGTTTCGTACATAGTAACAAAAGACTAGGACGAATTCGTTTGCCTCCTCCCTCTTGTATATATTTTCCAATCTCATTAATAGTAGGAACTGAGGAATTTCGCTGACGAGCAAATTCAGATTCAACTTGTTTCAGTTCATCTTTCACTAAATCAAAAATCTTTTTGTGATTCACTAAATACCTATTATTTATTGATTACGGTAATTGGAAAACTGGATATCAAAATCAAAATCTTGAGACTTGAGCAACTTAATTACTTCCTGCAAAATATCTCTGTCCTTACTACTAACTCTAACTAGGTCTCCATTAATTGCTGCTTGAACCCTAAGTTTAGAAAGCTTGATGACTTTGACAACCTCCTTAGCCTTTTCTGAAGAGAGTCCACTTTGGAGAATTAACTCCTGAACAACAGTACCATTAGCGGCTGATTGTACCTTTTCATATATAATATTCTTCAATGGAACTCCACGTTTAACTAATTTCTGTTGAAAAATATCATTGAGACTTTTTAGCTTGAATTCATCATCAGCTATCAAAAATACTTTTTCCTTTCCTTCTAACTGAATTCTACTTCTGCTCCCTTTGAAATCAAACCTAGTCAAGACTTCCCGCATGGTCTGATTTACTGCATTGTCAACTTCTTGAATATTAATCTTAGAAACAATGTCAAAGCTGTTTTGACCTGCCATTTATCTCACTTTCATTGAAAATAGGTTGGCATATATGTTCTTCTTGACCAAACCAAAACCTTTTTAAATTAAAACATTTTTATTTTTATGCCTTTTCAAAAAATTTATTTCCTACAAATCACTCTAAAATAATTTTCTCGGGTACATCTCGCAATTGTCTCTATATTCACATTCCTAATAGAGGCTAAGATTTTAGCAATTTCTACTAAAAAAGCTGGTTCGTTTCGCTTGCCACGATAAGGAACAGGAGCTAGATAGGGCGCATCAGTTTCAATCAACAGCTTATCTAGAGGTACCATTTCAGCAATCCGACGGATTTCATGGGCTTTCGGAAAAGTCAAGATTCCAGAAAAGGAGATATAGAAACCCATTTCTAGACAACACTCTGCCATTGACAAACTCCCACTATAACAATGCATGATCCCCTGTCTTCTAGAATCAGCATAATGTTCACTCAAGATTTTTAGTGTTTCAGTTTCAGCCTCTCTGGTGTGAATTATCACAGGTAATGATGATTTTTTAGCCAACAACAACTGTTGGATAAATACCTCTTTTTGTACTTCAGGATCAGAATAATTATAATGAAAATCTAAACCAATTTCTCCCCAGGCAACTAGTTTCTCTTCTTGAGCAAAACGAGTTAATTCAATGTAATTATCCCCTGTAACAGTTCCAGCATCATGAGGGTGAATACCAGCAGCAACATCCAACCACTGAGCTTTTTTAGCTATTGAAATCGCTGAATCAACCTTAGATGATGCCACACCATTACCAATCACCAGGACTTTTTCCACCTTGGCCTTACTAGCACGGTCTAAAACCTCTCGGAAATCTGGCTCGAATTTAGGGTCATCAAGGTGAGCATGGGAATCAATGAACATTTTCTAAATGGAGGGATTTATCCAGACTTTTTTTCCCTAGTCCTGAACCAATTTCGAGTAGCTTCAAATAGAATTGGACTTATTGATAATAAGACTATCAGCAATACTACCTTTTCAAGGTTCTCTCTAACCCATACTCTCTGTCCTAAGTAATACCCAGCTAGCACCATGGACATCACCCAAAATATTCCACCGAAAACATTATAAGCAGCGAATCGAGGATAACGCATTTGTGCAATGCCAGCTACCACAGGGGCAAAAGTTCGAGCAAATGGTATAAACCTAGCTAAAACGATTGCTTTACCTCCATGGCGAAGGTAGAAATTTCTTGCATATAATAGATGTTTTTCTTTGAACCAAAAAGTGTCTTTCCTTTCATAAAGAGCTATTCCTGTTCTATGGCCAATCCAATACCCTAGTGCATCTCCAAGAATTGCCATGAGAGATAGTAAGACTACTAAAAAATTCACTTCAAACAATCCCTGTGCCGCTGATAAACCTGCTAAAAACAGCAAAGAATCTCCTGGCAAAAAAAATCCAATAAACAAACCTGTTTCAGCAAAAACGATCATAGCCAGAACTAAGTAGCCACCTGACCGAATTAATTCAATGAGCTTGTCTGGTTGATAAAGACTTGTCAAAAACTCTAATATAGTTTCCAAAGGACCTCACTTCATGAAATTAAAAAATCTTACATTTAGTGATTCTCTTAATGTTTGTCAGCCCTTAAGTGTCCCAAATACACTACAAACTGGTTAAACTAAACATAATATTTACTTTAGTCGAGCACCATTAGGCACTTCTTCTGAAAAAGTAGCTAATACCGGATTTTCATCTTCTCCAATAGAGGCTGCCAATAGCATTCCATTAGAATCTAAGCCTCTCATTTTTCGGGGTTGAAGGTTAAAAACAACTACAATTTTTTTACCTACTAGGTCCTCTTCCTTATAGGATTGAGCAATTCCTGCAATTATTTGTCGATTTTCCGTACCCAAATCTACTAACAACTTCAAAAGACGATTAGTCCCCTTAACTTTTTCAGCTGAAATCACTTGTCCTACTCTGAGATCTATTTTTGTAAAATCCTCAATTTTAATCCTAGCGATATCAGAAGAACCAGATTCCTTTGCTAGAGGAGTATCTTTAGACATTGTAACTTTTTCACCAGATGTGATTTTTTTCTTTCCATCATTTGCTCCTAGAGGACCTACTAGTTTTTTGATAATGGACTTTTTATCCAGACGCGGAAAAACTGGTTCAATTTTTCCTAGGGTACAACCTCCTACTACGTTTCCCCATTCCAATTTATCTATTCTTTGCTTATCTAATTTCTCCTGAATACCCAATTGATTCCATACCTTAGAACAACTACCTGGTAAAATAGGTGATAGTAGAACCGTAACAATACGAATTATTTCAGTACTCGTTAACAAAATTGTAGCAAGATGAGTGCGTTGGGATTCGTCATCAATCATTTTCCAAGGAGCGCTGTCAGTAATATATTTATTAACTTGGGACAGTAAGTTCCAAATAACTTCTAGAGCCTTGCTGAAGGCAAGTTTATTCATGTACTCTTCGTAATATTTAATTGTTAAAGTTACTTGACCTTGCAATTCTCTTTCCTTATCAGCAATAACTAAGTCAGAAAATTCAGGGAAAGTCTTACCAAAAGCCTTCGAAACTAATTTGAGCGTTCGTGATACCAAATTCCCAAAGTCATTAGCTAAGTCGCTGTTAATCCTCTGAATCAAGGCATCGTAAGAAAAATTACCATCAGCACCAAAAGAAATTTCTCTGAGCACAAAGTAGCGAATTGCATCTCCGCCAAAATGATCTAACAACTGAATTGGGTCAACTACGTTACCCCTAGATTTAGACATTTTTGTTTCATCCTGGAGCCACCAGCCATGAGCATAGACTTTAAACGGTATTTCAATACCAGCAGCCAACAGAAAAGCGGGCCAATAAACACTGTGAAAACGAATGATATCCTTACCTACTAGATGGACTTGTGCAGGCCAAAACTTTTTAAATTCTTCTTGACGTTTTGGATCACCAAAACCAATTCCCGACAAATAACCAACTAATGCGTCAAACCATACATAAATGACATGATTACCAGATAAGGGAACCGGAATACCCCACGTAACAGAGGTTCGACTAACTGACAGATCCTTTAACCCACTGCTAACAAAATTAATAACCTCATTTCGACGAAAAGAGGGATTAACAAAATCTGGTTTCTTTTGGTAAAGGTCTAGCAATCGATCTTGAAAAGCAGAGAGTTTAAAAAAATAGCTTTCCTCGACAACTCGTTCTGTAGGACGATTACAGACCTCACAATTTGGAGCTATGTCTGCTTCCGATGCAAAGAGGTTACAGGGGATACAATACCAACCAGCATATTCACCCTTATATATATACCCATTATCAAAAGCACGTTTAAAGATTTGGGAGGCAGCAGCATAATGGTGGTCATCAGTAGTTCGAATAAACGAATCATATTTAATGTCAAACTGTGACCACAACCTACGATAGGCCTCTGTGTTCTGGTTAGCAAGAACCTGGGGAGAGACTCCTTGGCTATCTGCTGCCCTTTCAATATTTTGACCATGCTCATCAGTTCCTGTTAGAAAACAAACATCATACCCCTGCATCCGTTTATAGCGACTTAAACAATCTGCTACAAGTGTAGTGTAAGTGTGTCCTAAATGCGGTTGGGCATTGATGTAGTATAGGGGTGTAGTTATATAAAAAGTCTTCATTAAAATTCTCTTAACTTATGTCTAAAGAATGACCGTCTTAACCAAGGTCTCTACCATGCAAATCCATAAATTTCTGAACAACCAACCATTGAATCCTCTTATAAGAAACATTATTTCGTAGAGCCAAATCTTTACAGTTTTCATATTCTGGAGAGAAATTAATAATTTTACTATCCACTTGGGCAACTTTCACAGGTACTCTGCCATATGAAATATCAATCTGTTCAATATGCCTCTCAAGAAATTTTCGATCACACTCATAGTACCGTACGCCAATAGTAGTAGTTTCCTTAAACAAAATTTGAGAAGCTGGGTTCAGTAAGTTTTTAGGAAGAACCACAGTAAGAAGAACACCCTGTCGACTTTTCTTCATCTGAACAGGACAACAAAAAACATCGTAAACACCTAATTCCAAAAGCTTTGATTGCACATAGTCGACAATTTGAGGATTCATGTCATCAATGTTTGTTTCAAGTACTAAAGTGTTTGAATGAATAGACTTATTTTGCTCTTGTTTTTTCAAATTTCCCTTACATATTCTTAATACATTTGGACTTCCGTGAATTTCCCTACCACCAGCTCCATACCCAACTTTTTCAATCTGCATGGATGGCAATCCTTCATATGAATCACATATAGTAGTCAGCACTGCTGCTCCAGTTGGAGTAATTAGCTCACCCTCTATTTCATTGGAATAAATAGGAAGGCCCTTAAGTAGTTCGGCAGTAGCAGGAGCAGGAACTGGTAATATTCCATGGGCACATTTCACCAAACCTCGGCCAACATTAAGTGATGAAGCAAAGCACTTTGGCTTACCGAACCATTCTA
>Ga0310342_100003493_pt1 | contig 10341 bp, 15 predicted proteins | sample S15DNA20500_MG_FD_206155 | JGI IMG/M metagenome (GOLD analysis project Ga0310342, IMG submission 206155) | Marine microbial communities from station ALOHA, North Pacific Subtropical Gyre - S1503-DNA-20-500_MG | ecosystem: Environmental > Aquatic > Marine > Oceanic | place: Pacific Ocean: North... | reverse complement strand
ATGCCGTTAAGCTGGCAAAGACGGAGAAGAGAAAGGCGACAGCTAGAAGGAAGGCAGCAGAGAAGCGCGGCAACGAGCTTCTAGGCAGAACCCCCGCCGCACCGAGAGCCCCAACACCACCAAAACCCCCCACCAGCGGCGGCCCCGTGCGCAAGCCGGCAACTGAATTCTTCTAGGCTGTAAGCAATGCCAACAGGATTTGAGATATTCGACCAGATGCGGGACTCCGGTTATACGGGTGCCGAGGCGAAGGCTGCCATCATTGAGCACCTGGGGTTCACTCCGACAAAAGAGGAGATGTCGCTCTCCAAGGAGAAGCTCAATGAGATGAAGGCCGAGAGGGCGACAATCAAGAAGGCATACGAGAGGGGGCCGTCAATCTTCAACCCTCCTGAGCCGTTTGACTTTGTTGAAGACGTTCTAAGCCCGGTTGCCGAAGTCGCAGCCAAGGGCGTTGGGATGGTGGCCGGGACGCAAGACCTTGTGCTGCCACCCAAGAAGGGCGCAGCCGTTGACCCGCTCAGGGAGATGGCGAAGTCTTTCTCTCGTACCAAGGCGGAACTGGAGGGGCAAAGGCTTGCCCGACTACCCGAAGACTTCACTGACAACTGGCGCAAGTCTGTTGCCCAACTGTCAGAGGGAACCCTGGCGCTGGGCGCCCAGCTTCTCGACATCGGTGAGAAAGACGAGGGGTTTTTAGAGGGCGTCGGACGGGCGTATGAGGAGGGCACAAAGATGCCCGGTGAGTTGCTGGTAGGCGCCGCAGCCTTCACGGCGCACATGGTACAGCACCCACTCGACACGTTCCGCACCCACCCAGCCGAGGCATTACTGACCGTGATGCCGATGATTCCTGCGATTGCGAAGGCGGCCAAGAGGGGTCACGTCGGAGCAATCAGAGCCCTCAAGGAGATGGAGTCCAAGGGCGTCATCAGGGGCACCGCAGCCAAGGTCACACGCAAGGCTCTCGAAGTTCCCCAGCAGATTGCAGACATACCCATCGGGCCGCTGAAGAAGCGTGCCCCCGTTGTCGAGGTCATGGCAGAGACTGGACCCGTTCTGTCTGGTGGTGCCAAGGCTCTCACCTTCGGGGACTTGCTGAAGTCTTCGCTCAAGGGTGCCGAAGTCGGGCTCATGGTGGACGAGGCCGCCATTGCGGCTGCACTTGCCCCAGCCGTCAAGACCCTTGGGGCGGTGGCGCGGAACAGGGGCGTCAACACGTCCACCCTAAGACGCCTGTTTACAGATGTGGCTGCCGTCGACAACGCCAGGGCAGAAGCCCTGCTCAGGAACGCAATCCTGGAGCCCGACCTGTTTACTAAAGATCTGGTAAGGCTTGCTGACGAGCTGCCTGAGCTTTTCGATTTGATTGACTCAAGGGTTCGCATCGGGGCACCAGAGCCAAAGAGGGTTGGGTCCGTTGACATCGAGTACGGTTCTGGCATGGTGGACAAGGCTCTAGCCGCACAACAAGAGGGGATGAAAGCAAGGCTGAAGGCAACCGGTGTGCGCCCAATGGTCGCCAGAATGCCGCCAGAGGTCGTCAAGGTTCTCGAAAAGATGGAGGTTGTTTTAAAGCGCGGTCAGGCGCCATCCAGAAAGGGTGCCCCAAGGGGGGCGCAGATTGACCTGACGAGCCGATACCTTACCCAGATTCAAGAGATTCTTACCGGCGACTCTATTGCGCTCCTTAATGACAGCAAGGTCTATGACGCGGTCTTGGCAAAGCTTGTCAGATTTGGCGATAGGCCCAAGGGGGCTGGAGAAAAGCTTCGCTATGCAATGAAGCAGTGGGACGAAGGGCGCCAGCCGATAGTTGTGATCAGGCTAAAGGGCGCAGACGGCAAGTGGAAAGACTGGCGCTTAGAAAGCCTCATCCAGAAGGCGGTCGCGGAGTCGCCCGGTGCTCAAAAGAGCGTGCTCAACAGGGCTGTTGCGCTTATCGCCAGGGAGGAGACTCGAAACCACAGGGCGAGAATTGTTGCAGACACCGCGAACCCACTGCTGGGCCTGTACCATGAGGGTTGGGTTAAGCCCGAAGGCGGCAAGAAGGGCTTTGCCCGTATGGTTGCCGAGAAGCCAGCCCTTTTCCACGACATCTGGGCGAAGGCATACGAGTTGGAGAAGGGCCTCGTTGATGGTGCCCCCGTCATGTTCATGCCATTCAAAGACATGCCGCCATCCAAGCTCAGGTCACAGCTTGACGCAAACATTGACGGGGTTGTCGCCAGGATTATCGAGGACCACCCCACCCTTTCTCCCAAGAAGGTGGCGCGAGAGGTTGAGGCACTGTCAGACAGGTTCTTTAAGTTCAAAAAGGTTGATGAACTTGGGGGTCACCTGGACCCCAGGGTGCATGGGGCGTTCAAGCTGATAGATGACTCTGAGAGCTTCAGAAACGACATCAGCAAAACCTTCAGAGGCAACGCAAGCAAGTGGACCACCAGGATGAAAAAGAACCTGACGGTTTACAACATCTCGTCGGGCATCAACAACATCACCGCCAACCTTCTCATCCAGAGCATATCCAGGGGCAGGCCGCTCCCCGCCGTCATCGCAGACCTTGCCGCTGCGGGCATGGAGCACAGGGCGTACAAAGCCAAGACACTTACGGACCCCACGGCGAACCGCATGTACAGGTCCATCGAGAAGACGGGTGCGCTGGACAGCGACATGATTGCTGTCGAAACCCTCCTCTACAAGGGGGACAAGGGCGGCAGGCTCGGCAAGGCGAAGGACAAACTGGCGAAGGCTTTCGAGGGGTTCTATCGCCAGGGTGACGCACTCCCCAAGCTCGAAGAGTCTGTAAGAACATACAAGAGGGTGATGTCTGAACTGGACACCCTGAAGCCCGGTGAGTCGGCCAGCATCATGGTCGACAGCAACACCGTCATCCCCATCAGGAGGGGGCCTGACGGCCAGTTCTACCGCAAGGGTCAGAAGCGTCCGATGACACCCGACGAACTCTCGGACATCGTGGGCCGTGGGGCAACGATGGCGGCAGAGAACAAGTTCTTCAACTACGGGGACACGGGTGCCATAGTCCGGTGGCTCAGGTCTACCCCGCTGACTATCTTCTCGCCGTTCTATACCTGGTTCAGCAAGGCTCTGGCAGGTAGGCGCGGCGGTCTCGTCGGCAACGTGCTGAAGGGGGAATTCTCGCCCATCGTCTACACCGACAGCGCAGCAATAATCGGTCGCCAACTGGCAGACGCAACAGCGCAGTCCAGCAGGCGGGCCGTCTTCAGCCAGGCGGGGAACATCGAGGACCGTGCAATCAAGGATTCTCTTCGCCCAGTGGCATCCTTCTACGGCCAGGATGCGTCCGCCATGTGGCTTGGGGAGCAGGACAAGGAGGGTGGCATCCCCGTCAAAGACCTCAAGTATGTGGAGTTCTCTAGCCCGTTCGACATCGGGATGCGTGCCTCCACGGGCCTCTTAGCCCTGGCGAGGGGTGACACTGACGCCAAGGAACTGTTGCGGCTACAGACCGAGGGCAAGACCCCCGAAGACAAGCGGCGCCTCGCGCTCGCCATCAAGCAGGTAAGGGGCGAGCGTCTCAACTGGAAGGATACGATGGAGCTTGCCGCACTGGCCGGCAACCCGGCACTGGAATTGGTGGCCGCTCTCCAGGCCGACATGAAAGACAAGTACGGGTACAAGCGCACATACGACGAGATTATAGCCAAGTTTGGTGCCGCCTTTGTCGGTGGCACCCTATCCAAAGCAGTGCAGACCGCCATGGCCGTTGGTACTGAGGAGGGGATGCTCGGACCCATCCCCACCGGGGTCAGCCCAGACCCCGCGAGGAAAGAGACGGCGATGAGGTTCGCGGTTCGTAGGATGATCGGTGTCCTACCAAGGCCCATGCGCCTCTTCTCCAAGAGGAAGTCTACGGTCAAGGCGACAAAGTCAGGCATCAAGATGGGCAAGTCCAAGATTGCAGAGAAGGGGTCTGCTGACTGGTATCTCGAAAACCTTGAGAAGAACCTGAAGAAGGGAACCTCTGGTGCCCTCAGGTTGCTCGCCAAAAAGCTTAAGAAGTTCAAGACCCCAGAGAAGGACGCCCAGGCGCGTGATGCCTTGATAGAGGCTAAGGACTGGGATAAGGTTATCAAGAGAGAGGTTGCCCGCGAGAGGGCCAACCTGAAGCACACCGAAGACCTCCTCCAAAAGCGGTCAAAGAGAGCACAATAACCACAACACTTTTAAGGAGTGGTCATGGCAGCAGGAATTACAGCCCGTCAATACACGAACAACGCAGTCTTCACCGAGAAGACGAAGATGGTGGCGGTCCCCCTCATTGGGGGCGGGGCCGCGCAGGACCTGGTTGCCATCGCCGTGACTGCGATGGGAGGGTCGCTTCCGTCTTCAATTCTGCTCAGCAATAGTTCTGGGGCAACCATCTTCGTGAAGCCGTCCTCCATGTCTGGCGCCGGGTCCGCCGGGTTGGGCATTGCAATCTCCAGCATGGGTTCCATGTTCTTCCCCATAACGGGCGTTCCCACTGACGGCATTTATGTCGAGAATGCTGGTGACTGCTTCGCCATCTGTTTTGAGTAGGGGGTAACATGAGCAATCTACTCAGCACATACACAAACTCAGGGCCAGTTGCTGGTGGTGGGGGTGGCGGAGGAAACACGACCACGGTCGTGGAGACCGCGCCGTACACCTTTGGCTTCGCGTCAGTCACAGCGTCGGCGGGAACCGAGACCCTCGTAGGCGTCTCCATCCCGGCGGCCTCGACCCTTCTGAGCATCGACTTTACCATAGTCACCCCGTTCTCATACGTCGCCTGGGGTGCTACGAACTACGTCCAAACACCGCTTCTCATCAGCACAGACAGCCAGTACTCGGCGCCGCTGGTTTCGGGCTGGTACCTTTCTCCATGGGCCAGCGTCGAACCCATCGCCAACGAGTCCTTCAACGTTGGCGTTCAGAACTCAACGGTCGCAAGGCCACGGATAGGGTTGTCCCAGGTCATAGGCGCAGGTGCCGCAGTGCCCATCGCTGAGTGGGTTGGGTGGAATCAGTTCGTTGGGGGTGGCGGGTCCAATGAGCTGACCGCAGGCGAGATTGAGATTACCTTCACCTATATGACCATCGTTTAGGGGGTCCTGATGTTACCAGGCCGATACTACGTCACCGACTCCATTCATTACCCCGCGTTCGTCATCAGGGGGTTGCAGCCTCCAGGCGTCCTCATCATGTACTTCACAGAGGCATCGACGCCCCGCACTGCTGCGAGACGGGACGACACGCCAGGTCCTGGTGTCTTTGTCGAGGGGTTGACCGAGCCTGGGGTTGAGTTGTTCATCCAGCCAGTCCCAGCCAACAACTGGTCCATGGACAACACCAAGGCCGAGCTTACTGCAGCAGCGGAAAGTCTCGGCATCAGTGTCGTCGGTTCATGGTCAAAGGCGAGGATTCTCGAAGCCATCAACGGGGTTTAGTCAAACGCGCCGATATCCGAATGCTGCGGCGTTTGGCCATACCCAGATAACTGCAGCCCGTCATGTCTGAAGAGCGGGAGCACAGCGCGATGGCGAGGCCCATCTTCGTGAGCCCCCTTACGTCGACTCGACACACCTCCACCCCGTTCTCTGCCTCGCCGTCTTCGTTCACTATCCGCGCCTCCTTTCGGGCGTGGTCCATGGCTTCGCGCTTCAGCGCAAAGGCTTTCATGTCCCACATGCCGTACTGGAGGTTCCTTGATAGCACCGTGTAAAATCTCATCTGTCTATCTCCGTTTCGGTTGGTTAAATTCTGATGCCCCCAAGGTGTCGCGGGTCGGCTAGCATTCTCTCTCCGTAAAGAGCGAGCAGTCCCGCGTCTGCGAGTCCGTCGTGAGGCTTCCGGTGCCTCCCCGGCGTCAGGTTCAGGGCAGGCAGGAGTTCCTTCACCCTGGAGATGGCTCTCTCTTTCCCTTTGAGAGGGTCCACGTCTTCGTCGTCAGTCTTTTCGAGCATGACCTTCATCCAGTCTGCAGGTCTCGGCGTTGCCATCGCCAGGCGCAGCGTTGAAATCATTCCGTAGAGTTGCCCGTATCTAAAGCCTGTCGTGAAGGTCGATGAGACCCCTTGCCTGGGAAAGGCCTGCTGACGTTCGAGCACCACGAGGGCGACGTCTAGCTCACTGAGCCAGTCGATGACTTCTGCATCGACCAGCATGGCCCCACTGAACGGCATCATGAGGGAGGCGATAAACTCGCCCCCCTCCACAGCCACAAGGGCGCCCCGCATTCCGGGGTCAATCCCCACAACCAGGCTGCTCAAAAGGGCACGGGGTCAGCGTTCTTGGGGTTGCCCCAATCACTGGCCTTCGTGTCCTGGTGTTGCGGCTGAGCGCCGCTGTTTGCATCGTCTGCCCAGTCGATGATGTCGACGGTGTCTGCATTGATGGTCAGGTCCAGGCCAGGGTCGCCGTTCTGCTTGCGAAAGATCTTGGGAGTTGCCATGCGCCCGATGACGAGCACCCTGCACCCCTTTCCAATCTTCCCGTTGAGACCTTCGGCCCGCTTCCCCCAGAGTGAGAAGCGCCACCAGGTTGTTTCCTCGCGCCCGCTCCTAACGGCAACGCGCCCCTCAAGTACAACACCCTTGCCGGTGTCCTTCATTTCAGGGTCGCCACCAAGGCGCCCCATGATTACTGCTTGCTGGCTCATGCTGTCTCCTTCTTGAACATGTTCTGGTTTTCGACGATGTACGCCTTCAGTCCGATGATGTCATGGTCGGGAAGGTCTCTTACCCCCCTCCCTTGCTTCGTTTGCTGCGAGAACTCGTCAACCATCTTGTGGCAGAGTCCCAATTCAGAACACGTCTCCCGCAGGTCGTTTCTGATGACCGATGGTTCATCTTCTGCTTGCCCCTCTGGTGCCCCCGAATCCTCGACGGGTGCAGGCGGCGCCACTGGTGCAGGTCTCCGCGCAATCCTCGATGCGGCTTCCCCATCGTCGTCGTCGGACACCATGCCCAGGGCAGACTGCAACCCATAGCGCCGACTGTAGGTTATGGCTGACCCTTGCGCCTGGGGGTCTTCAGTCTTACCCCGTGGCACCACGTAGGGCACCATCTGGCTGATGAATTGTGCGCTCGCACCATGGATGATGGTGGTCTCCATTGCCAGCCCGCCAAGGCCCTCGACCACGCCTTGCGTATACATCAGTCCATGCTTCGCCAGCACCGGCCTTGATGCCGCATCGACCGACGGCAGGTCTGCGTACCTGCTTTTATAGTGTGGGTTCCTGCCCGTCTTAAAGGCCACGCCCATCTCCTCATAAGCTGAAGCCATCGCAGGCATGATTTGGTCTGTCTTTTCTGAGAGTTTCATGCTGACACCTCCTCTGTCTCTTCTGGTTTCTCTTCACGTTCTTTCACGAGCATCACGGTGAAGGCTCCGCCTTCGCTCATGTACTCGTCTTCGGCGATGCCTGCCGCTTCCAGCAGTTCCTTCGCCCTCTTCTGGTTCAGCCGCGACGGACCTTTACGGTCACTGATGGTGACCGACAGGGTGTCATCGTAGGCTCGCTTGACTGGACCCATGACCAGCTTCAGCTTGTTCTCATTGAGTTGAAGTTCTGCCTTGAGCGCCTTGATGGACGTCTTTATCTCCACGGTCTTTCTGCCGAGGGCCGCGACGTTCTCACACATCGGCATGTCCCCCTCGCGCCTACCAACGCGCAGGTCCAAAGCCCGACCGCATTCTCTGGTGTCGTCCACAGGCGGGGGCGTGTCCCCGATTACGTGCTTTTCGTACCAGGCTTCGAGCTTCGGCACAGTTACCCGCCCGTAGCTGGGCTCGATGCCCACATGCCTGATTTGAAGCTCCGCAACCCCACTCTCCACCAGTTCCCGCGCCTCCTCGATGGCGGCATCGAGACCCTTCTCTCGAATCAGGCGCCGCAGGTGGTCGAACACGGGCTCAGGTGCTGCGAGTGCCACCAGGGTGCTCTCGTTCATGCCCGCGTAGTCCCAGACGGGGTCAGCCTTGAGTGCCCCATCGAGGACCCAGTTGGTGTGTTGGCACTGCAGCCACCAGTCCTCCCTGTTGTCGATGTACAGGGCTCGGTGCTGATTGTTCGATGACTTCAATTCAAGGTGACCCACCACTGCCCCGTTTTGAACCAACAGCCTGTCAGGCGTTGCGTGCATCGTCGGGTGTCCTGGTGCTCTGAATGTGCCCTGGTCCCACAGCCCGACAACCTCGATGCCACGGGCCTTGAACATGCCACGCACGAGCCCTGCAATGAGTGGCTCGACATCGTGGCCTCTCGTGAGTTGGTCCCCCTCTACAGGCTCACCCCTGCCGGTCAAGGTCAGGTAGGCGCCGTGGGGACCGCCGTAGATGCCCAGCAGGATCTTCGCCACGGTAGAGCCCCCCATCGAAAGGATGGTGGACAGCACCGAGAAAGGGCCACCTTTGAGCAGGCTCAGGTCGACTGTTGGCGGTTCGTATTTTGCTGGGTCACCCATCGTCTGCGCCTTCCGCCCTCGCCTTGAATTGCTCCAGCGTCACCGTCAGAATCATCGAGTCCAGAAGCTTCCGAAGCCCCTCCGAGCCTGGATGGCCCCCAGTAACACCAAACAGCGCCACGGGCTCAACGCCGAGAACCCGCGCGGCCTCTTCGATTCCTCGCCCGCTTGACCGGGAGGTCTTGGCGAGAAGTCCTCGACTGTCGAGGGAAGAATTGGCTTTCTCTACCGCCTCTGTGGCGGTCATCCCCAGTACGGCGAGACGCACGGCAATGCGGTCAGAAACCTGGTCGCCCATGCCGTTCTGTAATCTCAGTTCGTATTGTCCTTCGTGAATCATTTCTCTTCTCCTCTGGTTGGGTGGCATCTGCCACAGACGACGGCGCCCTGCACCTTGTCCCAGTTCTGGAACCCGTCGGTTATTGTTCTCGGCTTCCCAGGCGTCCAGCCGTTGGGAATGTAGGCGACCACGTCAAGCTCGACCCACAGGGGATCTCCACAGGGGCACTCCAGCGCCACTGTGCAGGTGTCCTCATGGATCGCCGGGTGCTGTCGCTCCTCTCTCGGTGTCCAATGCTTGCCCTGTGGCCAATGTGGCCAGGGCTTGGACTCGCCCACGCTGTTGTTACTCATCTCTCGTCTCCATCTCGTGCACTTCCTCTGCTGTCATGGAGGCCCGATGTTCCCGGCCTGCCGCGAAAGCACGGGCGTACTGTTTTGATTCAGCCCACCGCGCCGGTATTGACTCTTCGCCGCTGAGGCCTGCGTTCCATCCTTCAAACTCGGCACGCGTCGGCCATACGAGCCTGCCCCGCCGACCCCATTCTGGATTCATCATCTTGTCCGTTCCCCCTTCCGAGGCATTGCCTCGCGCCATGCAGCCCCGACGTCGAAGCCTTGGATATAATGCTCGTCGCCCTTCCACCAGTCCGCGTAAGTCGTGTGTCCGATGCTCGCGTGAAGGAAGCCGTGGATGAAGTCCTTGGCCTGTATCTCGCTCAACCCCAGCAACACCACCATCAACTTGACCACCGTCTTTGCGCTCTGGTGGCCAAAGCTGAGAATGTTGTTAGTCACCTTGATGCCTTCGTCACTCATCACTCACCCCCTTCGGCTCTAACGAGCCCACCGTTGTTGTATCCGTGCATGTAATCTGTGTGGTCCAGGCGTTGGGGCAAGCGCCCTGCAAGCCCGTCAGCGTATCCGTCATCCTCACCGAGGTTTCGGCAGAAGAAGCAGACAATCGAGCCGCCAATCTTCGTCCAGACCCGGAGACCGCAAGGGCAGTCGTCCAGGTGCGACGTGCAGTTGCAGCCCCCCGATTCGTACTCAACCTCCCCGCAGGTCAGGCATAGGAGCGTGCGGCCCTCCGGGCTTGCCAGGTGGTCAACCTGTCTGTCTGTCAGTCGTTTCATTCCGTACCCCCCTCGACCAAAACGCACCAGTGCGTCCCAGCGCCGTGTTTTTCGTTGAGGTGGCGGCACAGTCCCTCGAAGGAATGCTGCCCCTCCTTCAAATTGAAAGCGACCCCGACGTCTGCCTCGGTGACGGGTTCGCCGTGGCCCGTCCTGCCGTCAACCTCCCAATGGATTACAGCCTTTCTCATCTCGCACCCCCTATCAGTTATTACTGATTATCTCACAATCCCGGCAAACATGCAACACCTGTTTAACTGTGTTGTTGTTCCTTGTCATCAGCCCCCACCAGGACCTTGACGGCCTGGAGCTTTTCCGCTTCGGCCTGTCGGAGTTGCTCGATGGCTTCGTCTCGTTCTGCCGTGGCTTTCTCCAGCTTGTCACCCATCAGAATCAGGGTGTCCCAGAGATGCCGTTCCAGTTCGTTGAATTCGCTGCCGTCGTTGTCGCTCATG
>Ga0310342_100003491_pt1 | contig 10344 bp, 4 predicted proteins | sample S15DNA20500_MG_FD_206155 | JGI IMG/M metagenome (GOLD analysis project Ga0310342, IMG submission 206155) | Marine microbial communities from station ALOHA, North Pacific Subtropical Gyre - S1503-DNA-20-500_MG | ecosystem: Environmental > Aquatic > Marine > Oceanic | place: Pacific Ocean: North... | reverse complement strand
CATTTCGCTCTTCTAATGACTCTGCCATAAATGTAACTACTCAGGTAGCGCCACGGTGGAGCGACCATTGACTGGAGAGTAGTCTACCCCCCCCACGTGCAACAGAAAAAACCTCGGATTTTCTGCTGAACTCGGACCGCGTGATCTTTTACGGTCTGAACTTTCAAAATTAGTACCAACCAAACAATATCCACATCTCACCAATCACACACACGTTTTCTTACCATATTTTCCTCCTTTCAAATGTAGCGGAACTCGTTTACCCTCCGAAGCTCGAAGAGCGAAGGAGGGCCAGAGTTCCGAATCGTCCCGTTCAGCTCTCCTTGCCGGACCCGGAAGAGTCTTGGCGACTTCCGCTACGTGTCGCGGATCCGATAAATCGCCATCGAAGTAGTTCTCGGCAAAGTTCGCGTTGGGGATAGCCGGTGAAGTTCTCGAGGTGGTTCACGATGTAGTTTTTCCTTCCGCCGAACATCCGACATGTGGACTTTCCGCGGTTGGGCGGAAAAGTTACCTGGTCTTTGTTCTTTCACGAGAATCGTGCCCCGTCTTCGTGCACCCTCTTCGTGCTCCGATTCGTGGGCCGGGTCGCGAGACGAAGGCGGTGCACGAAGACGCGAGACGATTGATCGATATAAGCTAGGGACGCAACCGCAAGAACGACATCGAAGCTACCTCGCGGTCAATTGCAGGCTATGCGTGTTCGTTCGGTAGGTTCCGGATGTCATGGCAAGCTTCAGGGCAAAATCAGATACCGTGTATTTTCGCGCCGCCGGGTTCCCCGTCGCAGTGTTGGTGGCCACCACGGTTGGCTCCAGCAAGTTGCCCGAGAGAACAAGATCGACGAAGGAGTTGTTACCGTCTGTTCCGGCCACGATCACCAGCGCGGCATTCTGCTCCAGCGGGGCAATCGTTTTCGCGTTGGCGGTGACTCCCGTCGTCGTGTATCCGACCTGTGTCGTGTGGGCCGAGCCCCCGCCGCCACGATGTGCAAGTGTTCTATAGATGCTGTCGTCCGCCACGCCCATCCCCAGGGTCAGAACTGTCCCGCCCACGGGTGATCCGCTTCCTACAATGTTGCCGACCGGGGATTCGATGGGCGGATTATGTTTGATGACTGGCTTGATAATAAGTTTCGCTTCGTTGTCAGGCTTCGTGGAGATCGGCATTTACTGGCCTTTTGCGGCAATTCTAACGATTTCGACGCATCGGAAACATCTTCCGACAACGGACGATGGGTTCTCACAGAAGAACGTCTGCTGGCAGATCGCATACCAACTCCGCATCGCTGGACGAAGCTCATAAAGCGACATGGGAAACCCGATCTCAAAATTACGCAGGTCGGTTGGGTGAAGGTTAGATTACCTGGTCGAAAGGATAATCTCACCATGGTTGTATCGCGTCTTGCTGGTCGGCTTACGCCGATGATGATACTGACGGATCTCCCCGTCGAGAACCTTGCCGATGCTCAACGGGTGCTGCGATATTATGCCCGCCGCTGGGAATGCGAAGAAGGGATTCGCTTCCTGAAATCCCAGGTTCTGCTAGAAAAAATTCGCACGCCGCCTTCGGCGGCGAAGAATAAAGACCGGGCGGGCTTGCGCCCGCCCGGATAAAGGGTAAAAAAGAACCAAAGGGCAAAGGCCTATGATCGAACGCTCCGCCGCCTTCTTAACAGCAGCGCTACGCCGCCACCCAACAGAAGCGCTACCGTGCACTCCCCGTCCGTGCAGACCACCGTAGAATCGAGGAACCACCCGGAATCGGCGGCGGTGGCTGCCGGACCGCCCTCCCACCGGTATCGCATCCGGTCAAATTCGGCGCTTGGATAGGTCAGACTAAACGTCGCGACAACAGTCTCCGTGCCGCCAATGATCGTGCTGGCGGTGAATTGCGAAGTAGCATACGTATATTTCAGGCGAAACGTCGAATAGTCGGCGTCCGAGTTGGTATGCGGAAAATTTGGCGACAGGAGGCCTCCAAAGTAGGCCACCCCCCCTGGTCAACATCGCGATATTCCTCGATCGCAATACCACCAGTATTGGCATGGATTCGGATCGTGAGCCGCTGGAACTCCCCAGTGCCATTCCCGTCGTTTCGATAGTCGAGGAACAAGATATCCACTTCCCTGGACTGTACACGAAAAACTCCTCACTCGCTCCCCCGAATCACGATATCCTTCAACCTCACCCGGGAAAGCCTCTTCCCATTGTCCGATCCGATGGTGAGGGGGCCGGTGAACGAGCTGAGATCCATCTCGGGTAGAAAATCGCCGGAGTTCATCACCTTTCCATCCTCCTTGAGGACAAACTGGGACGGTGTCCACTCCACGGTGACCGTGTGCTCTTCTCCCTTCTTCCAGACGGAATTCCGGATGCTCCTCATGCCGCCCGAACGAATAGGCATGATGGGGTAGAACACCGTGTGGCCCGTAAGGTCATCGGTGTCCACGTCGTTCGTATTCACGTGAAGCCCCAGGGCCATATCCCCACCGCCATGAACGTAGACGTAGATTTGAAACGCGCCGCCGTGCTCCACCGATTGCGTGGCAAAGAGAAGCACGGACCGGTCCAGGTCGGAAAGCGTTGTCTCCCATCCCGGGGTGATCTTGAACGTGATGGATCCGCGCGGCCGGATCAGACCTGCCGGATAGACGAGGACCCCGTCGGCGCCCGGACCCTGGCCGTACCCGCAGAAGAGGCCCTGCGGTGTGGCCTGCACGCCCTCACTCTCGAGCGGCTGGATCGATCCGCCGTCCCCACCGACCAGGGTCAGATCATTCGTCCCGGTAAGCCGGCCGAGGACAGGGTATTCCTGAAGATCGCCCGCTTCGTAGGTCTGCTCCTTTCCCGGACTCGCCTCTTCAAGGATCCGGTCCAGAATGGCCTGCCAGCCGTCCCACGCCCACCAGGCAGCTTCGTCACCGGGTTCCCCACAGGGAGTTCCCGTGAATGCATATACCGTCCCGCGTCCCACATTCCAGCGCGAGAGGATCGACGCTGTGCCGGCCTTCAAAAGCACGGTAGCGCCTGGTTTCAGCCGGACGCGATGGTGATAGAGATTGCGCGGCCGGTCGGCCAAGGAGATGTCGGCGGTGATCTTGTTTCCCGCCATGGGGACGATCAATTGCGCGTCGCCGTCTGCCTTTACCATGTCGAACTTTTCGATCTCGACCGGGAGTATCTCCTCAAGGAACGTGTTCGGGTATCCTCCGTGGCCGAAGGCATGGGGGCCGCCACCGACAAAAAGGTTGCCGCCCCGCAGGACATATTCTCTCAGGTTCTTGCGACGAACCGGCTGCAGCGAATCGGCCGAGACGTTCAGGAGCGCCACCAGGTCGTGCTCCATCAGCTCCGAGAGGGTGACGGGAAGACCGTCGGCGATTTTCGCGTGGTCCGTTGAAAAAACCTGCCAGGCATCGGAAACTTCAATCCCGGCTCGATCCAACGCCGCGTCCAGTCCGAAAAAATCGTGCCACAGCCCGCGTACCAGGTGTGCCTTCTTCGAGACACCCTTGCGTGGTGGCAATGCATCAACATCCAGGCCCTTGCCGTCGAACAAGTCCCGGTCCCCGGCAAGTTTGAGTTCCTGCATGACCACCGCGTCCACCCAGAGAGCGGCGATGCCGTGGTGGTTCATGTTAACATAATTGGACAAGCCTTCCCTGAGGTCATAGTCGTAGGAAAACTCCTGGTACGCTCCCGCTTCGCGGAATTCGTTGGCGTGAATGGCGTACTGCCCGAACCTCCCCGAGGCAGTGCAGACCGTTTTGCTGCTCGTGTTGTCAGAGACCTTCAGGCGCAGTGTCACCCGGGTTCGGCCGGGCGCGGCGGTCGGCATCGACTGGTTGGGGCCCGCCATGACCCGCATGGGTTCCCCGACGGCGCGGGTGTCGCAGAAGAGCGCGTGGCCGAAGATGGCGTCCTCATCCTCCATCAGGCGCGTACCGGCGGCACCGCTGGTGGACACAAACCCGCCGCCCGTGGCACCTGTCAGAAACAGCGTGATCGGGAAAACGATCCGACCGTTCTTGGGGTCCGGCGTGCGATCCTTTCCCCGGTGATCCCCTTCAGGAATCACTTCGACCGGAATGTTTTCACAGGTTCCGGTAAACTCCTGCACCACGATCTTCCAGGACTTCAGCGCCGGGATTTCTACGGATTCGACGCTTCCAAGTGACTGCATCCACGGATCCTGCTCCGGGTCGAGGATGAAGGCACGGGACGGCCGGTTCGTAAACGTAACCCGGACATTCTCGAGCGGCTTCGGCTGCTTGTCGGGCGTGGCATTCTTCTTGTCTACATTTGGGCCGGGCATGTTTACCAGGTGCGAGATGACCTGGTACTTGCCCTCCATTGGACGTTTATAGACGTACGGTTTCCACCACAAGTCGCCACGCCGGGCGTCATTCACGGCCACCGAGAGGTGATTCTCGGGTTCCAGGACCGGCTGCAGATCCCTGTCGAACAGGAGATCTCCATACCGAAGTGCGAAACGGTAGTAGAGACCTTGTATGGGAAGATACCCGGGGTGCTCATCGTAGACCGTTCCAAAGATGTGGCTGAGAGCCGCGAAATTGGTGATGTAAATGTACCGTTGGTAGAAGTCGCTGTTGGGAAAGCCCGAGTGACTCGGACCCAAGATCTGCCCGTAATGGATCCCACCCGCCTGGTGAACACGCAGGGAGTTCTCGCGCAAGGCCAGGGCGCCGGTTCGCCAGTTGGAAAACGCTCCGTGGTGGGTTGACCCTTCCCAAAGGATCATCCCGCCGTCGGCACAGGCCACCCGGTAGGCGTCGGGGTTTCGGGCGCCACCGCATTGGTAATTGTTCCCGTAATTGAAACCGAAAATGAAATCCGGTTTCTGTTCCCGGATATAGGATTTCAGATGGTTCATGATCCGGGTACTGACGCCGTCGAGGCTCTCGCCGCGGTTTGGGCGCCGGCCGTTCATGTCGTAACCGATGCCGCCCCACACGTCGCCCAGGATCCAGTGGCCGTCGAAGCGTACCCCGTCATAACCGTACTCGCGACTCGCCGACAACATCTGTTCGCAGCCGAACACCGTGAGCTTCGGATCGTAAAAATTAAGATAGAGTGGTTCGAATCCCGACACCGGCGTGCGCTTCATCGTCAGGTGCCATGACTTCATCGCTTCGATATCGCGCACGCTCAAATCCGCCCGCATCCGGCCCATGTAGTCGTAGGAAAGCCACTCGGGGTGTTGGCGCGCCCACGCGGTGCCCACCCAGCCGGAGGGGGTGGCGTTGTTGTAAATCATCACCTTGATTCCAACCCGGTGAGCGGCCTCGATATAGGCGCGGAGCGCCGCCTTCGAACCCGTGTATCCGGCTTGATTACTGATCCACTGGTCCCATTCGGTCTCCAGGCCGCAGAATTCCGTGGGAAGGGCGGCCATGATCTCGAGGGTGGTTCCTTTCGTCTTTCGCCATTTTGCGGGCCAGTGAGAGTTTTCGTCCTCGAAGAGGCGCACCGCGGATTTCGGCAGGCCGCCGCCGTGGTTGTTGACTTGCCCGAGCCGGTAGTTGTCGGTGCCCACCGCAAAGACATCCCAGGCGTCGGCAAGTTTGCGGTTGTCGGAGAGGAGGCGGGTGCCGAGTTTGACGCCCCAGGCATCTCTTGGCGCGGTGAACGGGAACCGGTTGGTCAAGGTTTGACCGGGTGTGACGTCGAGGGAAACCGGTTCGAGCTCGACCTTCCCGGTCATCTGGGATTCCAGGAAACTCTCCAGGCGGAGCGGACCTTCAACATCCCCCGGCACGTGGACGATGACGGTGGCGGCACCTGTTTCTCCCGGCAGGTAGACGACCTTGTCGACTTCTACAGTTAGTTGGGCCTCAGCAGCGGCTGGTTGCACCCCTTGAATCCACGCCAGGCATACAACAATAATGACCCAGTGAGTCCGTGTACATCTGTTCATCTGCAACTCTAACCGACTCTGTCTGGTTTTCGTGCGAAGAGTTTGAACCGCTAATGCACGCTAATGAACGCTAATATCAATCCCAATTCGCGTTTATTCGCGTTCATTCGCGGTTCGTCTTTGGTTAATGTACCTCGCCTCAGAGGCAACGGCCCGTTCATTTCATCAGAACTTCTCTTATCCAGTCGAGGTGTGCCTGGTTCGTTCGTTCATCTGCACGATGACTGGCCCAGACGCCATTGACAAGGGTCGGCGGCGTTTTCAGGCCGCGCAGAGCCGCCAGGGCGGCGCCGCTAATGGTGACCGAATCCTGGAGGGCGATCGACGCATTCACTGGACAACGGATATCCGGAGCGAAGTTGGCCGGATCGTAGTAGGACAGAATCTTCAAAAAAGCTTCCTCGGGCATTCCCTGCGGCCGGGGATCGTGTCCATTCCAAGGGAAAGGCGCATCGAGGAACCAACGATACAGCCAATCGATCTTGCACAGTCCCGGATACTCCACCAGGGCCGCTTTCAGCCTGGGCTCGAGCGCCGCGGTGACGATCGATAGACCGCCCCCCTGGCTTCCCCCGGTGACGCAGACCGCTTCCTTGTCCACCTCCGATCGGCTCATCAGAAAATCCACTGCGCGCACGCAGTTCGCATACACCACCCGGGCATAGGCAGCCTCCCGCGAATCCCATTCTCCCCAGTAGTCCCCCGATTTCCAGGGTGACTCACTGGGAAAATTCGATAGATCCACATCGTAGCCATGCACCTGGATCACCAGGAGAGCGTACCGGCCATGCACCATGTAGATGGGCATCTTGTAAACACCGTTGCCCGGCAGCATCAGGAGTGCAGGAAAGGGTCCCTCGCCTTTCGGGACCAGGTACCAACCATAACAGCGTCCCTGGCCCAGCGAGCGGAAGTTCACCTTGTAGACTTTGTGCCCTCCTTTATCGGGTTGAGGAGTGAGCGCCGCATCCAGGGCCCTGCTTCGCAGTTTCTGGAGCGTTTTCTCCCAGAACTCTTCGAAGTCCGCCGGCCGTGTCAGCGGCATCTTCCAGTTCTCCCAGTCGTAGCTGAAAACCCATTCGATGGTTCGGAGAGAAGAGTCGTCTTTCAGCAGCGTCAACTCGGCGCGGTAGACTCCGGGCTCCTTGACGCCGCCCGACAAGGGAAGTGCCTGGCTCTTGCCGGGAGCCAGTTGCACATCGTAGCACGCGGTGGCCACCGGTTCCCGGTCCAGGAATGTCAGCAGCCGAAAACGGGCGGAGACATCCACCGCTCTCCGCGAAATGTTCTCCACACGCGAGGGAAAGCGGATGGGTTCGCCCCCTGGCAGCATGAAGTTTGGATCTTCACACTGGATGTCAAATACGAGGGCATCCTGCGGCTCCGGTTGAGGGACTGGCCGGATGACGAAAGGCGTCTTCTCTCCCTCGCCATAACCGCGCGACAAGACCGCCACGTTTCGGTCTGCAAGAATCTCCGCTCGGCTTTGCCAGGTGAGATAGGGCATGTAAACGACCGCCCCGCTGTCGGTGAACCATCTCGGACTGGCCTGGTAACCGTCGAAAGGCTTTTCGATCAGATCTATCACCCCGTCATGGGGCGCATCGACCGATCGCGTGATGTGAGCACTGGGCACCCATACCCAGTTCCGGTACCGGTCACCCGCCCGGCTGCGAACCATCTCAATCCGATCGGCGAAGAAGAGATAACGCACTTCCGTCGTGTCCTCCACGCAGACCAGTTCGTTCGCGCCACGCATTTCCACCTTGCTGAAGCCCGTTACTTCATTGTTCGCGCCGACGAAGAATGCGCCCGACTTTCCGTCGGGTCCCACCCCGATGAGTGGAGTTCCGCCGACGTCCAGGGACCGGACATTGCCATCCGGGTTCACAACCAGGTCGTAGGCCGGAGCTTCAACCAGGTAGGCGCCGTCCTCCATCCGCTGCGCGCTCACCGGGGCACCGAGGTCATCGGTTTTCACGCCGGCATATTCTCCTCCTTGCGGGTGGTGTGCCCCCGGAATCAACCCCAGCAGCAGGATCATCATCAGTGACTTGGGAAATCTATTTTCGCTCGGCGAGACAGATCGAATGCTACTGCTCATCATCTTCCCATCCTCCCTGAGAACGATCTGCGAAGAGGTCCACTCCAACGTGATCGCGCGTGACTCGCGTTTTCTCCACACTGGATCCACCCATGGACCACAACCTGTAAACAAGATAGCGTACTAATTGTTCGTTTTCGTCAAGGCCGGGGTCGTCCGCATGGCCCGCGAGAATTCCGCATGGGGCTACGAACGGATTACTGGAGCAGTCCGCAACCTTGGCCATCAAATCTGCGATCAGACCGACGCAATGGCTCGGAATAGGCGTTGCGACAATAGAAGCTTTTCAAGCGGAAGTGCTTGGCACACTTGAAAGTTTTGACTTTGTAGTTGCCTCGGTAGCGATCCACACATCGGTAAAAATGATGCCAGGGTAAATGCTGCATGAGCTGAGAGAATATCGTCGTGCCGGAGGCGGACATGATCATCGGTATCGGCGACTGGGTGGATCACGGGTGCGACAGTGTGGTTGCGAGAAGGTCCTTCTTCTCGGCTACGGGATCACGAGCAGGTTGGGGCTGGCGAAACGCCCACATCAGACCGCTTCCAGGGGCGGATGAATTTTTTCACAGCACAGAGCGCGCCCTACCTTGGGCGGGTCGGGCCGACGCACTTGTCACCGCGCTACGATGCTGATCTTCGTCTCACCTTCCGGTACGAGGAACCGCACAAAACGTTCGGCTCCATACTGAACGAACGTGGCTCCGGCGAATTCCTGGTCTCCAACGGAGACGGTTGCCTCACCGCGAGTGACGGGCCACCACGCAATGACGTCCACGTCCTTGTCGGCTCGTACGTTGAGTTCAATCGTGCCGGAGACTTCCTCCAGCGTCCCGTCCACTTCGCAACCCAGGGTATGTGGCAGCGCGAACTGGGTGTCCTGGCCCGCGGCGCCGACAATGGCGGCCGGAACCTGGGTGACCGCGGCGAGTCGCACCTGCAATGGCGGCAGGTCCCCGAGATCAACCTCAACGCGACCCGTGTCTTCCTGCACAAAACTGCGACAGGATGTTTCGGGGCATAGGCGATCCCACCCTTCCGGCGGCGGATCGGGTTGACGCACGATCGTGTCGGGCGATCGCACCGGAAAGCGCCAGACGAAGGTGCGTTTGCCGGGTTCGAGGTCCAGGGCATCACGGCTTGCCGAGAGATTCACCGTCCGCGGATCCGTGTAATGGCTGAGGCAGGTCAACACGTGAGCGGGGCCCAGCCGCAGGGCATAGGATTCCATTTCGGTGTCTTCCCGCCACCAGCACGGGCTGAGGTCGATGTCGACGATCCGGGACGAAGCCAGTTCCATGCTCGCCCTGCTGTATGCGTCGATGCTGCGGCCGTTGGCCAGCCAACCCGGCTTCTCGCCGGGCGCCGTGAATGCCTTGAGCTGATCGCCGAATTCCGAGTTGCCCGCCGCGGATGTCCGCATGCCGAACAGCAGGGCGTAGTTCACATGTTCCCGCGTGTTGTCCTGTTCCGGATCGCTCCAGATGTACGACCACGGCCACACGTGCGACGCGAACCCCGGGGGTTCATACAGCTTCATCATCATCAGCGGATCGCTGTAGAGTTGACGCCACCGGCCTTCCAGGTAGCCATTGGCAACATTACTTTTCCAGGGGATCGTTCCCTCAAAGATCCCTACGTCGGTATAGGGAACACCCGAGCCCGAATTCACCATGAGCGGAACGCCGCGGCTCGAGCACTCCGCATGAATCCGGCGATAGAACTCCATCACGTCGGTAGCCTGGATGACGCGGCCTTCGCCTTTCCAATCGGCGAAGCAGGGAATGTACGGCCAGTCGATATAGATGAAACCGACCTGGTGGTAATCGATCGTTTCGGCAATGCCCTGCGCGCAATAGTCGATAAACTCCGGCGACATATCGCAGAGAAAACCCTTGTATGGAACGCCGAACCAACCGGGTATGCCCTTGCCGGTTTTGTCCACGATGTACCAGCCCGCCTCGAAAGGAGGGGTCCCCGGCGCGACGTCGATCAGGAACTGGTAGAACCCCGGCAGATACGAAGAGCCGGCCGCGTCTCTGAATCGCTTCATTCCGAGCCGGACATGTTCGGCCGGGATTTCCATCTTAGCGCGTCCAGTGCCCGCCTCGCGGAACCGAGCCACCCTTCCATTCGCGGCCGGGAATTCGCCCCAGTTGTCCCCGTGCTGCTGTTGCAGGTAGAGTATGGACTCGTCGGGCCGAAGGAGCTGCTTCGCGATATCGAGGTAAGTCTGGAGATCCGAGTGCAGCGTTGTCGCGTACGTCAGGTAGTTCCACCCGACATACGGCATGGTGACG
>Ga0310342_100003488_pt1 | contig 10356 bp, 9 predicted proteins | sample S15DNA20500_MG_FD_206155 | JGI IMG/M metagenome (GOLD analysis project Ga0310342, IMG submission 206155) | Marine microbial communities from station ALOHA, North Pacific Subtropical Gyre - S1503-DNA-20-500_MG | ecosystem: Environmental > Aquatic > Marine > Oceanic | place: Pacific Ocean: North... | reverse complement strand
TTGCCGTCACGAATGATTTTCAGGAGGGACGCAACATCGTCTTCCGTGACTCGTCCCTGTTCTTGAAGCCGAATGATGGCTTCACTCATGTGTTGGTTGGAGGTAATGGAGGAGCGAATAAGATTCAAGAGGTCTTTGGTGAACTCAGTGGTCGTATCAGATGACTTGGCCATCCACACGCCCCCATTCCTTCAGAACGGCTTCCAATCGGCGTAGGGTATCACTACGGCCTCGGACAGTCCTTCCCATGTAGTCACACAGACTCGTGTTATATTCACAAGAACGATGAAGACGCACTAAGGTGGTTTCCAACTCACCAGTCATGCACAATGCCTCCAAGGTTTTCACACTCGTTTTTTATTATTCTGAGTTACTCTAACTTCAGTCCATAAACTCGCTCTTGAGCATACAGACGGCGGAAGCAAGTGCAATTACTCCGACAGCATTCCCAACGGTTACACCTGCGATAGCCATGTCCCATACAGGGGCTATCATATCAGTTGCTACGCTGTGAAGACCGACAAGAAGTAGCACACCTGTTACTATTTTTCCATCAGTTAGGGTATCGCAGATTGTATCAATTATTCCGGACATCTTATTTCACCTTGAACAAGCATTGCATTCCACGACTACTTAATGATTACCTTCATACCCGTATGATTTGAGAGCAGATTCATAGTCAGAAAACTGACCTGAGAGGACTTTCTCTTGCATTTCGGCGAGAACTCGGCCCAGTTCAGGGCTGGGAGGGATGTTTAAGGTTTCAGAAACGATAGTTCCAAATCCTTTTGGCATGGGATTTTGAGCGATTCTATGGGCAACCTTTTCTCTTATCTCCGCAAGATACTCCATGCGTTCGTCAAACCGTTCTCCCTTAACGCGCATGGAAGTATCAAAGTAAGCGACACTACACAGAAGGTCAAAGAAAGGACTCATGACCATCTTCCGAACTTTCCCAAACTTCTTACTATCCCAAAACTTTCCAAGATGGAATAGGGTGGTCCAAGTAATGGCTTCCGATTCTTTACGGCTGAACTCGTAAGGAGGTGAAGGACTTCCTGACCCATAGTTTTCACTAAAGATACTTGCGCCCACGCTCTCGTGCGCGTGGAAGGAGAAGAAATCGCCCTTGGTGGACGCTTCCGCTGTGGACTTCTTTCCGATGTCGTGAAACAGTAAGGCCCATGCGATAATGTCGGAGGCTCCGCCACCGGCGGTTCGGTGGCCGAATTGTGGGAAGTAAATTGGGGTGGGTGCGGGAGGGGATTCTCTTACAGCATCTCCAAGGCGGTCAAACATGGCACAGTAGTGACCGAATACGCTCCCTTCCGGGTGATAGGCTGGATTGTGTTCCAAATCTTTGATGTTCCTTAACTCAGGCATCAGGAGTGGAATGACGCCCAAGGCATACAACTCTTGGAAGCCTCCCTTCTGCATGAGAACTTTTCCCATCTCGTCCCTCATGCGCGGTGCGGATATTCTTTCTATCCATGAGATATTGTCCACAATGGCTTCACGAGTAGCGGGGTCCATAGTGAAATCATACCTTGTGCTGAAACGAACCGCACGAATCATTCTTACTGGGTCTTCGGCGAATCTTAGGCTTGGTTTCCCTACGGCCCTTACAATCCCTGCTTTGATGTCCTCCATACCTCCCAACGGGTCAATGATACGAAAACTCTTATCCATTGCTATGGCATTGATTGTGAAATCTCGGCGTTTCAAATCTTCTCGGAGTGTGCTTGCGGGTGCAAGAATCGGGCGGGTCCTATCCCTATTCCCATCTTCGTCCCTTTCAAATCCTACATCGGTGCGAAAAGTAGCAATCTCTATATCATGTGGGGTTCCCTTCTTGTGGTCGGGGAAGTTCACCAGTGAAATAAGATTGGATATACTGACTGCTGCTTCTCCTCCGGTGATATACTCAAAACCTTTCAGACTTTGAACAACTTCTTCAACTTGTGAGGGAGTAGCAAGAGTTGTAACATCCAAATCTTTAATGGGATTTTTCATGATGGTGTCGCGCACAGCCCCTCCAACAATGTAGGTAGGATACCCAGCCGCTTCCAAAGCCGTCATCAAGAGTAGCGTGTTGCTCACTTGGGGCAAACCATTGGTTTCAAGACCCAAAGTTAATCCTCCGAATTGGAACCTTCGGCCATGTAATCACTGGGTTCCCAATCATCCACCAATTGCTCAAGGTCATATTGAGTCATTTCCAAAGTTTCGTATATCTCATCCTCCGGAACCCCGGCATTGCGAGCCTTATTGACTTGGATTTTGAGCAACTCAACCATGCTCTCACTCACGCCTTCTAACTCCGTGAGGGCTTGGTTCTTACTTCTCAAGGCTTGCTCCTTCTCCTCTTTAATCTCTTTCTTGGCCTGAGCGTCAGTCATGTCCTTGAGTGCCGTTTTGAGTAGTGGAGTGCAAGCGTTAATGGTGTCCACTATTTGGTTTCGGTGCATGATTCGGCTTCCATAGGTCATCTGCAATCCTTCTCCATTGGGGATGGCTACCATAGTAGCATAGCGATAAGGTGCAGACTTGCGGCTTTCCCACCCCTCCACATCCCAACGCCACCCCAGTTGGGGCTGACTTGCATAATATCCCGGATTTGGATTCCGTATAGTGTTAGTCGTTGGGTCCCTCAGAATCATCGGAGCGAGAGAGAACGATTGTGCGCCTTGGCCCCGATAGGACCACCCGGAGCCTCCATGTGTTTCATATTCAACGAATGCGTCCTTGGAGTTAGTGGTCTTGGGCCGTTCTGTGTAGGGACGCATCTTGGTCATCCGGGTGAATACGGCTGCTTCACTATCGTTTGCGCCAATCGTCAGCGTTTCTTTGGTGGAATCATATTTGTAAATATCCCTAACTAACTTTGTGCGACCAAAAGAGTAGGGATTTCGGTGACTATAATGCACATCTCCATAACCTCCGCTGATACTGTAAGGGGCGCGGTCTGTGGCAACCATCTTTACCCCCGCATAGGGTCCAATCATGGTGATGTCGTAGTAGCGAAGGAACTCTCGCATCTCAGGCAACCTTTTCTCTTTGAAATTGACGGCATCTGCCGCCATGAATGCAGTTTTCTCTTTTTTGGTCATGCTTTCCAAAGTGTGGAGGTCTTTGACGGCTTGCTCAAGGTATGGCTTTGAATTATAACGAGGGTCCCATGAAATGTTATATGCCAAGACTCCGTTTTTTGCCGTCTTGTAGGCTGCGTCGTCCCGAAAATCATTGGTATTATCAAAACGGGATGCAGCCATTTTCATCACAGTGGCGTAACCTTGTATCAATTTGGCCTCGTCGGGGGTCACTCCTTGGGCATCAGCAGTTCGGTTACTGTAATAAGAATGCGCTCGTTCATCGTCGGAGGGTTTCTTCCCATTCATGCGCTGTTTGAGGAACTTGGTTAATGGCTTTTTTGCCCTAATATTGTAAGATTTCTCCCATGCGGCTTGATTTGCATTGGTAAATGCCGCACGAGGAGCCTCAAAAACTTCTTCGGCCGCTAATCGCTGCTGGCCCTCCCAACCATAGAAGCAGACTGGGCCACAAAAAGTCCTCCGGTGACCCATACGCGTAGGTATGGTTACTAATTCGCCTTTAGCCCCACAGTGAGAACAACTATTTCCCACACTCTCGGCTCTCATGGCCGGAAGTTTGGGAGTCTTGCCCAAGACTGTATAAATCTCATCTTCTGTCGCTCCTCCAAGATAGGCATTAGTGTTGCGGTCAAAGATTCCATACTCGTTGAGTTTCATTCCCATTTTCTTGGCTCGGACGCGCATACCAATGTTATAACCCGCCGGTCCAGTAAAGTAAAGGAGGGCTGCGCCCCACCCTTTAGGAGAAGATACTCGGAAATCCACCTTCCTACCATCAATTACCACTTGGGTCTTCTTTTCCCCAATCCAATTAACGGCGGAAGGCTTAATGGCCTTCACCATGTCGGGAAGGGTAATGCCCTTCTTTGGAATGATAATCACATCCAAATCTCCGGGACGAGGAGAGCCTCGGCGATAACTGCCGCAAACTTCAACTCGGTCCACATAAGGAGCCACGAGTTTCTCAACCTTGTCTGCCAACGCTTCGGCTTCAGGACGAGTCATCCGTTCTGATTCTTCCCTATCTTCGGCATATTTATGTTCACGAGTAAGGTCTATCAAATTGTCTGAGTGGCACTTAGGGCAACCTTTGAAGACTCCGTATTCATCGGTGAGGGATAGTAATTCGGCATCCTTTCCACCCCATAAGCAATCCATACAGGCAACTTCTTCATCAATTGTGGGCATCGGATTGATGCGGGCTGTGGCGGAGAAGGATTCTGCGGCCCTCACAATCCTTTCGTGGCACCGAGAGCATCTCAATGTCCCATAATTAGGATTCTCCATATTGACCGCAAGAGGTAGTCCTACTTCTTCCAAAATACCTTGCTTATCAAACTCAAAGTCATAGGTGGGTGCGGTTGCTTTCATATTACAATCGTCACATTGTATCTCCACCCATGCTTGTTCGCCATCAAAATAAGGGGGTTCACTATCCAAAGAAACCTTCTCATGTTCGCAGTAGCAATAGGGGCATTTATCCCCTTCTTGTGCGGAGAATGATTCTGCATCCTCTTTTGCAGAAATAGTATCATAGCATTCTTCGCAATAATCAATGCCTCCTATGTCTAATCCTTCATCAATCGTGAAAGTTGCGTCACAATTGCCGCACTCAATCATTTCCACATCAGCGGAGAATGATTCTGCCCCAATATGAATCATGCTATCGGGGTGATACACTTTCCCATTAAACCAATATGTGAAGTTACAGTCGTCACAACCATCAATCCTTCCACCTTCAACTGCACCACATTCTTCACATGGGGGCTTAGGTTCCCATCGTTCTGCATCAAAGGATTCTGCATCCCATCCCTCTTGAGGTTGGCCTTTGAGGTATCTTACCTTTGAGGGGTGAGTATAACCAATACAAGCATTACAAAACCAAGCATCCCCTGTGGCCGTTCCATCTTCTTCCCGCACTACTCCTTTACACCATTCGCATTCTCCACCGCTTTCTTTGAAAAAATCTCTCTCACCTTCTGCATTTTCGGCGGAGAAGGATTCTGCCTCATACTTGACTTCGCTCAAGAATTGATTGCTCCGAAAGTAATCATTTTCTCGTAACCAAGGAGTGTAGTATGGGCGGGCTTCGGAATAGGAAGTCTTACTCAGGACGAACCAATTTAGGGGATGGCCACTATCACCTTTTACGATAGAATCGGGAACAAGAGATGCAACCTTTTCGGCGTGTGCTTTAGATGTGCTGTTGAACACTTGATGTGGATATTGCACTTCACTGGTTTCTGCACCATATTCATCTTCTGCCGAATACCAAGGTGAGGACGAACTGGCGGACCAATCCACCCATGCGTATTCTTCTTCCACTCCATGCTCCTTGGCAGCCTCCTCGGTTAATTCCAAGGTTACCTCAAAGCCGTCACCAAATCCGGGATTATGGCCTCCATAGCCGGAGTCCAACTCATCTTCCCATCGGCCACCAACCTGTTCCTCCACTTCCATTTCAATGTCGGCCCACAGGTAGTCCCAATTCTTGTAGGCATTCTCATCATGTTCGGTCCGTAGGGTCCATTCAAAACTTCCAGTGTTGGGAACGGTCACTTCAAAGTCAAACTCACCTTGGCCTTCCATTTCGGCTCCAAAGAACTTCGTGGAAGTAAATGTGTGATGACCTGCCATAGAGGATAGTTACCCATCCGACTATTTAATGATGGGCTTCACTACTCCGTAGTGATGTTTTCTGCCTGTGGTTCCGGAGAGCCAATTTCACAAGTCCCTGAAGGACAATCAGACATAGCCGCCCCAATGAGAGCATCTTGCTCGTTTTCAAGATAGTCAATGGCTTCTTGCGCGGTCATAGGTGAGAGCGGTTCATTACCTCGGCTTCCTGAGCGATACACAGTCGTCCCCTTCAACTTTGGGCCATATTTGAGCATCATTTCTCCAAAAGTTTCCACCGGATAATCCGTTGGCACATTGATAGTTTTAGACACGGCATTATCTATGTGTTTCTGACAAATCGCTTGCATCCGCAAATGGGATTCCACATCAATGTCCATTGCTCCAACAAACACGCTGGCCAATTGTTCCATATCTCCGCTGGCCCTCCATAATTGCTCAAAGAGAGGGTCAATTACCACTTCTTGCTGCAATACTCGCTCATTGCTATCCTCGGCATCCCTGTAATAAATGCGCCGGTAGCCGGGTGCAAAGATTGGCTCAATACCCGATGAAGTGCCAGCAAGAATGCTTGTAGTGCCAGTGGGTGCAATGGTAAGAACAGCACAATTTCTCATTCCATATTCTTTAATCTTGCTTCGCAAACTTTGTGTGAGTGTCTGACAAAAGCCCGATTCAAGGAAGGGTTCAGACTTAAATGCGGGAAAACAGCCCTTTTCGGCGGAAAGATAGGTGGAGGCTTCGTAAGATTTCTTCTTCATGAAATTGAGAACTTGGTCCACCTTCTTTCTTCCATCCGCCCTATCATAGCGAAGGCCAAGTTTGACCAAGGCGTGACCCAAACCCATAACACCCAAACCAAGACGGCGGACATCTTTGCAGTTTCTTTCAATTTCTGCCAAGGGGTATGTATTCACATCCAAAACATTATCAAGGAACCGGACCCCAAGATTCACGGAGTCATTCATGCGGTCCCAATCAAAGTCCGTCCCCTCCTTGTTGATATGCTGTGAAAGATTGATGGCTCCCAAATCACAGCAACCATAGGATTCCAGCCAAATCTCGCCACAAGGGTTTGTGGAAATCAGGGGCTTGTGGTAATGAATGTTGTTCATATCATTGGCAAGACCAATGTTTAGGATTCCCGGCTCTCCGGACTCCCATGCGTTTTCAATCATCCGGTCCCACATTTCTTTTGCAGGGTATGAAGTAATGCTGTGTCCTCTCCACATCACCTCTATGTCTTCTTCGTTCTCCACCGCGTCAAAGAATTGCTGGTCCACTAAGACACTGATATTGGCGTTCTTCAAAGTTTGGTCCTTCTGATGTTTGATGAGGGGCCGAATAACGGATTCAATGATGGCGGCGTCTTCCGGAACTTCTTTAGAAAATGCAACTTCTATCATGGCCTCGCGCTCCGCTTGCGGGAGATACGGAAAGGTAGTTGTGATGGCTTCCGTGAGTGTTTCTTCATCGTTCACCAAAACCTTGTTGAACTTCTTGTTGAGGAACTCCTCTAAGTCCCCGTGATTATACTGAAGACACATCATGAAGGCAGTGCGGCGACCACCTCCACATTTGATGACCTCTCCGGTTTGATTGATAACTTCCATTAGTGATACTGCGCCAGTGGCCACTCCACCCGTTCCTTTGATAGAAGTTCCTCGGGGACGAATAGGTGAAAAGTTCATGCCGACTCCGCCGCCAGTTCCGGAGATGATGAGCATATCGCTCACCGTCTTACCCCAACCTTCACGGCTGTCGTCTGTCGGCACTACGAAACAATTTAGCAATTGTCCCTTGGGTCTTCCTGACCCATACCATATCCGACCACCGGGAATGAATCGCGCGGATTGAAGGGCTTTCATGAATCGCTTTTCCCACTTACTGCGGTGTCCGTTTTGTTCGGCAGAAGCGACATGGTGAGCGACTCTTTTACACGCCTCCTCCCAACTTTCAACGCCGTTCAAGGAGTATCTTTGAGAAAATATTACAGCAGCAAAATCCGTTGGCTCGTAGGTTTCAGTCATCTTATCACGCGGGAGTATAGTCATTGTGTGTTCAGATACTTAAGGCTTTCACAGGCGGCCGTGACCGGCGGTGTGAAAAAGAAATCACCCGCCGCATTAGGATGTAACTTAGGGATTCAAGACCTCAGTTGATGCGCTGAAAAACGGTGGGCGTTCTTCCGCTGGCTCTCTCAATGACGATGAAATCTCGGTCCTTCATCATCTTGGCAGACAACTCACGCTTGGTCGGCATCTCTCGCCTTCCGGCATCAAGAAGCCGCCCCACGAGGGCTGGCACGGTTATTTCTTCTTCAACGGCCACCAATGCTTTGGCGGCCTCATAATTTGTTGGTTTCGTTCTCATCATCGTCACATTCCTTGTTCATACATTTTTAGTCATACGAGGTGCTACTACTGCCGTAAAGTCCAACCCTTCGGTTTGGGTCCACTCAATCCTAAGAGGAAGTTCGTCCCCTCCCATGATTGTAGCATCGGACTTCTTGGCGGCATGAAGCACTTCTTTTACCTTCGCTACGGTAAAGGCCACTACTGCATCCTTCTCCACGACCCAATCGGTGGGTTGTGGATTCCATTCAATGGGTTCCTCTCCGTGCATGGCACGAAAATACAATTGGTTGGTTCCGGCTATGACCTTAAACTCTTGAACCGCAGTGGGTATGGTGCGGACAAAATCTTTCAAACCTTTGGTGGCCACGACGCCACTAAACTTGAACCCATCAGTTGGAGAAGGTAGTTTGGAAACCTGCTTAATCAAGTCAAGTTTCACTAAGCGGGCGGTTCGGCGAATACCATTGGCCGAAATGGTGAGTTGGTGTGGTTCTTTGCTATTGTAATCAAGAGCCACCAAATCTTTGACCGTGAGTGTTTTGGTGATGTCTTTCAATCGCTCCAAAACGATACCGAGTTTGAGAGGGCTTTGGGACGACTCAAAGGTGTAATCGTGAAAAAGGGTGCTGTCGGCTTTGGCTCGCAAAACGGCTGTGCAACTGTTGTCCAAGCAATTGATGGTGAGGCCGGAGGAGTCAAACTCAAAAACGGCTTGCTCATTAAGACTCTCTAACCCCTTGAGAATATCCTTGAAGGGACCGGCGGAAATGGTAGCACTAAGGTTGGCCATACGCTACATACAGCGCAATTACCGACTTAAAAGTATGCGCGAGGGTCATTCATACTTGATGGTGGCGAGTTTCTGCTTGAGTGCTTCAATCTCGGCCTCCATATCCTCATAGGTAGCCTTTGGAACAGACACCATTTTGGCGCGAATGCGAGGGAGTTGTGTGGAACTTCGGCGACCTCGTGGGCGCGTCGGTATCTCCAATCTATCCAACCAATTCTGAATCGTCATAGGAGATACAGCGCATTGATTACCAATGTCGGTCATCGTCCGATTCTTGGTGATGTATTCGTTGGTTAGCCATGTCTTATCTCGGTATTGCTGCTTGCCAGCATAAGGTGTGGTTGGGGCTACGGTTGCGCTCATATTACTCCAACCCTACATTCACCTATTTAAGTGTTAGCCGCTTCGTCACGCTCACGAGTCTTTGGAGGGACATATTCGGAAGCCACAAGGTCTAATGGAAGGATTTCAATAGTTTGGGCGTTGGTAGTCCAAGCCACTTGCCGAATCTGATGTGTCCGCATGAACTCCAAGCAATTAGCGCATGGTTTGGCGTTTCCGAAGGAGCCATCCTGTCGGAAGCGAGCAACTAACACCATACATCCTTTGGGCTTGCGCTTCTGTCGGCCCATCCGTGCTATTGCATTGGCTTCTGCATGGATACTTCCCCGATGATTCTTTTTGTTGGGTGCGGCGGCAAGGATTTTCCCACCCTTGACTACAAGGGCAGCCATCCTTTTCCGAGAATAACAGTTGGAGGCTTCGGCAGTCGTGCGGGCCGCCTCAATAAACCGATTCCAGCGACCTCCAAACATCATAATTGGGCCACAGCGATAACTCCCTAATAAACTTTGGCCCCGTTACCTGAGATAGCCCTTGCTGATAGCCCACATAACAAGAGCCATGAGTCCAAAATAGAGTAGGCATATTGAAATGGTAAAGATGAAAGCCCCCATGCGCTAACCTCATACTCTATTTTCTTTACTGTCGTGTTCTTCTTTGGCCCACTTGTGGTGTTCCCACAAGAGAATGAACCCTGCGATAGCCAATCCTGTGCGTATCATAGACATACTCGTGCGACTCTTAGATAATTCCGTGCGAACTTCCGCGAGTTCCTCTTGGGTTTCCTCCAACTCACCTTCTGCGCTATAAGCGTGGTCGTATCGCTTATCTTGGACCGCACCAGCACAGTCATAGCATAGGGTGTAAGGATAAACTCGGTATGCTTCATCAAAATCCATATCTCCCTCGCACACAGGGCAAGCGTCCTCATCTGCTGCCAGCAAGGTTTCAAGACCCTCCATAGTCGCGCCACTGGTAACTCCGGTAATTCCGGCCTTTTCCGCTGGTGGTAATTTTGATTCTGCGGAATACTCCAAGGCTTCAAAACTTACTACTCCTTCAAACCCTTCCTTAGTGATTCCAAGAACTTGGACTCCTTCAGACATCAACTTTTCTG
>Ga0310342_100003486_pt1 | contig 10357 bp, 9 predicted proteins | sample S15DNA20500_MG_FD_206155 | JGI IMG/M metagenome (GOLD analysis project Ga0310342, IMG submission 206155) | Marine microbial communities from station ALOHA, North Pacific Subtropical Gyre - S1503-DNA-20-500_MG | ecosystem: Environmental > Aquatic > Marine > Oceanic | place: Pacific Ocean: North... | reverse complement strand
ACTTCTTCCCTGGAGGACAACATCAATCTACGCCACAACATACAGTGGAGCTGACGGAAAAAGTTGAAAATCTGGGAGTAAGTGCTATCTTTAGTGAAATAGGGTTAGACACCTCAGCTCTAAAAGGATTCGCAGAGGATAATGACCTAAGCATTTCAGAGCTAGACCCATTGGGCGGGAGTCCCCAAACACAAAGCTATCAAGATCTTTTACTACAAAACATGAAATGGATAAACGAAGGTTTAAAGTAAATTCATGAGCATAACAAGGTTCAACAATAAAGATCAAAACATAATAGAGCTGGAAGACGTTTCTATAGTTAGAGACTCTAACACCGTAATTAGAGACGCTTCCTGCTGTATCCCAAGGAATCAATTAACCTTTATTGTTGGAGAAAATGGCTCAGGGAAAACTTCGATGGTGTCCAGCATCTTAGGATTGTTAGATATCAGTTCCGGACGCATAACGTATAACTCATCAACAGACAAAGAATTAGTTATAGGATATGTCCCTCAAAAAATAGAATTCCCTGAACACTTTCAACTAACAGTGACTGAGTATCTAAAATACTCTGCACATATCAGCAAGCACGACCTCTCTGCGGCGTTGGAAAGGGTAGATTTTCCAGAATCTCATCTAAAACAAAGAATCACCGAACTTTCCGGTGGTCAAATGCAAAAGCTACTTCTTGCTGCGGAGCTGGCTAGAAACCCCGACATTTTATTCCTTGATGAACCTTTATCAAATATAGACCAAGGCAGTGGAAAACATATCATTGACGTCATCATGGAAATCAAGGATCAAGGTGTTACTATCGTTCTAATATCGCACGATTGGCAACTTGTGTCTTCCTGTGCTGACTGCGTCATATGTCTTAGCTGCACATCGTCACCAAATTGCCCTTGCAAAAACAGCTTATCTGAAGGCAACAGAGAAGTCCTTCAAATCACCAGCCATAACGAACATGTAACCCACGAAGGGTACTGCTACGTCCAAAATCTGTAATCCACCCCTCTGGATTACAGATTTTGGGCGTAGGAGTCTATAATATACACTAATATGGAAGAAATATTTCAATTAGTCAGTTTCCCTTTTATGCAACGTGCGTTCATCTCGTGCGCTATTTTGTCAGTCCTTCTTGGCCTACTAGGGACATTCATAGTTCCAAGAAAAATGGCATTCATGGCAGATGGCATTTCTCACGCCTCACTCTTAGGAATAGCTATTGGACTGCTTTTGGGAGTATTCCCACTAGCACTAGCAATAGTAATAGCTATTATCATGGGAGCAATTGTCGCTGCGCTGAGAAATAACCCTAGAATAACACTAGACGGCCTGATTGGCATTCTACTTACGACGGGAATGAGTGGTGCTATCATAATATTCGCTCTTACCCCTGGATACAAACCAGAATTATTTTCCTACTTATTCGGCAGTGTCGTAGCTACAACTTGGGTAGACGTTTACGTTCTATGCGGTTTGGCAGTAATTACGCTTCCTCTTTTAAAATATTTCTGGCGTTCCTTGGTGTTAACTACAGTACATGAACCATTGAGCCGAGTAATGAATCTACCAGCGCATACCGCGAATTATTTTCTTTACATTTTTACAGCCATAACACTGGTCACAGGAGTAAAACTTCTAGGAATCATTTTAGTTTCAGGATTGCTAATCATTCCCGTACTTTCATCCAATTTAATTACTAATTCACTGAGAAAAGCAGTGATTGTCACAATCACCTTGGCTATTCTAGGTTCGATCGTAGGACTGATTATGTCCTTCATATTTGATTTGCCGTCAGGGCCTTGCATTGCGTTGACTTTAATCGTACTACTACTCGGTTGCTTCGTTGTAAATACACTCATCAGAATGAACAAAACCTCTGCATAATCCGACTTTCCACCATCATTAACTTCATACAGCGGATCATTCCTCCACGGAATGTACTGAAGATATAGAACTAGGGGTTTTAGCAGACAAGAATCTAAGAATTGGTAGCGGGGACAGGACTCGAACCTGTGACCTTCGGGTTATGAGCCCGACGAGCTGCCACTGCTCCACCCCGCGACGTACAGATTTGAGATAACAATGAATAAGCAAATCATTTTGTTTGTTTGTTAGCGTTGAAGTTTGAAACTCTTAGCATGAGTCAAGCCTCTCGACTGGTTAGTACCGGTTTGCTGAAAAATTTACATTTCTTACACATCCGGCCTATCAAGCAGATAGTCTCTCTGCTGTCTTACTCCCGAATTTAATCAGGAAGGGAGACCTAATCTTGGGGGATGCTTCCCGCTTAGATGCCTTCAGCGGTTATCACTTCCACACATAGCTACCCAGCGATGCCCCTGGCGGGACAACTGGAACACCATAGGTGTGTACCTCCCGGTCCTCTCGTACTAGGGAGATGTACCCTCAAGTCTCCTACGCCCACGGCGGATAGAGACCGAACTGTCTCACGACGTTCTGAACCCAGCTCGCGTACCCTTTTAACCGGCGAACAGCCGGACCCTTGGGACCGCCTCCAGCCCCAGGATAGGACGAGCCGACATCGAGGTGCCAAACCTCCCCGTCGATGTGAACTCTTGGGGGAGATAAGCCTGTTATCCCCGGGGTAGCTTTTATCCGTTAAGCCACGGCCCTTCCACACGGGACCGTGGGATCACTTTGCCCGACTTTCGTCTCTGCTCGACTTGTAGGTCTCGCAGTCAAGCTCACTTATGCCAATGCGTTCTGCAGACGATTTCCATCCGTCCTGAGTGAACCTTTGGGCGCCTCCGTTACCTTTTAGGAGGCGACCGCCCCAGTCAAACTGCCTACCAGGCATTGTCCCTCAGTTTTGCTGAGGTTAGAACCAAAAACAGCCAAGGGTGGTATTTCAACAATGGCTCCATTCTCACTGGCGCAAGAATTTCATAGCCTCCCACCTATCCTACACATGACAGCTCCCAGCCCAATACCAGGCTACAGTAAAGCTCCACGGGGTCTTTTTGTCCTGCCGCAGGTCGCCCGCGTCTTCACGGGCACCGCAATTTCACCGAGCCCTCCGTTGAGACAATGCCCAAGTCGTTCAACCATTCATGCGGGTCGGAACTTACCCGACAAGGGACTTCGCTACCTTAGGACCGTTAGAGTTACGGCCGCCGTTCACTGGGGCTTCAGTTCGAGGCTCTCACCCCTCCCCTTAACCTTCCAGCACTGGGCAGGTGTCAGCCTGTATACGTAGGGTTTCCCCTTAGCACAGACCTGTGTTTTTGTTAAACAGTCGCCCGGGCTTCTTCTCTGCGCCCCCAAAAAGCTGTGCCAGCAAGTGGCCTTCACCATCCGGGGGGCCCTTTCTCCCAAAGTTACAGGGCTCTTTTGTCTAGTTCCTTAACGGAGGTTATCTCGCACGCCTTGGTACTTTTATACCTGCCCACCAGTGGCGGTTTGCGGTACGGTCGCCTGAGTTTCTACAAACGAAGCTTTTCTAGTCGGCTTGGGTTCAATAGGATTTCTTACTCCCGTAGGATCCGATTTTCTCAACTCTCAGTGTAACGTTGGAGTGGATTTTCCTGCTCCAACTACCTACAGTCAAGAACGTACCATGTCCAATAGGCACGCCCTATCTACCCTTCCGCACCCCTCCGAGTATCAACAAAAAACAGGCGGTGCAGGAATATTAACCTGCTGTCCATCGCCTTCGGCATTTGCCTACGGCTTAGGACCGACTAACCCTACGCTGATAAACATTGCGTAGGAAACCTTGGGCTTCCGGCGCAAGGGATTCTCACCCTTGTTAACGCTACTCATTCCAGGATTCTCACTTCCCCGCGCTCCACTGTACCTCACGATACAACTTCACTGCCCGAGGAACGCTCCCCTACCATCCCAGTAAATACATACTAAAATCCACGGCTTCGGCGACGGGCTTTAGCCCCGTTACATTTTCCGCGCAGGACCCCTTGACTAGTGAGCTATTACGCACTCTTTAAAGGATGGCTGCTTCTAAGCCAACCTCCTAGTTGTCTAGGGAATCCCACCTCGTTTCCCACTTAGCCCGCACTTGGGGGCCTTAGCCGGTGGTCTGGGCTGTTTCCCTTTCGACAATCGCACTTATCTGTGACTGTCTCACTCCCGGATAACAATTAAACGGCATTGGTGGTTTGATTGGGTTTGGTAACCTTACGGCCCCTAGCCCATTCAGTGCCCTACCTCCGTTCATCTTTAATCCGAGGCTGTACCTAAATACATTTCGGGGAGAACAAGCTATTTCCGAGTTCGATTGGAATTTCTCCTCTAACCACAGCTCATCCCAAGCTTTTGTACCAGCTACGGGTTCGATCCTTCAGTCCGTGTTACCGGACCTTCAATCTGGCCATGGTTAGCTCACTCGGTTTCGTGTCTACTCTATGAAACTAGTCGCCCTATTCAGACTCGCTTTCGCTTCGGCTCCGAAACTACAGTTTCTTAACCTCGCTACATAAAGTAACTCCCTGGATCATTCTTCAATAGGCACGCCGACATCCTGATAAATCAGGACTACGACCTTCTGTAAGCTCACGGTTTCAGGTCTATTTCACTCCCCGCTAGGGGTTCTTTTCACCTTTCCCTCACGGTACTTGTTCGCTATCGGTGATCAAGGATATTTAGGCTTGGAGGGTGGTCCCCCCGACTTCCCACAAGATTTCTCGTGTCCCGTGGTACTTAGGAAATGCATCAGAAGACATGAACTTTTCGTCTACGGGGCTATCACCCTCTACGACGGCCCTTCCCAGGGTCCTTCGACTAAATTCATGTTTTGTAACTTCTTGAAATCTGGCAAGGCGATTTCAGATGCCTCCTACGACACCGCTATGACATAGGTCCTTACACCACTAAGTCATAGGGGTTTGGCCTATTCCCCGTTCGTTCGCCACTACTAAGAGAATCTCGGTTGATTTATTTTCCTCGGGGTACTTAGATGTTTCAGTTCCCCCACTTACCCTCTGCTATGCAGATGAACCGGCTCAACACCGGAACAGGTTTCCCCATTCGGGAATCCTCGACTAAGCCCGTTAGACGGCTAATCGAGGCTTATCGCAGCCTTACCGCGCCCTTCATCGGTCCTTGATCCCAAGGCATTCACCGTGAGCCCTTAATAACTTGACTCACGCTAAGAACTTCAAACTTTTTACTTTTTAAATTGTTCTCAGTATAAATTGCTTACAATCTTTCGATTGTGTTTTTTTTGTTAGGACAAAAAATAATTTGCTTATTCAATTGTTAAAGTACCAGTCGGACAAAACTTCCCGGACTCCCCAATGGGAAGTCCGGGAAACATATGATTATTTCGCACACATCCGTTTGTTCGACCGTTAGGCAGAATATTATATGAGAGGCTTACTTCCTAGTCAAGATGTATTTTAGCCTGGATTTTCGGCCCGAAAATTATCTCTACTATTTAGAAATCCGTGCTCATTTCCCTATAAAATTAGGAGAACGTTTATCAATGAAAGCTTGGACTGCTTCTTTATGATCTTGTGTGGTTCTCATGTGTTCTTGTGCTACGTGAGCGAGATCCATGCTCTCTCCTAAGTCCATATCCATACTTTTATGTACCAAATATTTAATCATTGCATGAGACTGCGTAGGACCTGATGCTAGTTTGCTTGCTAATCCCATCGCCTCACTCATCAATACATCGTCTTCAACTACCTGACTCACTAATCCCATTCGATAAGCTTCCTCTCCACTTAAACGATCACCAGTGTATTGCAGCATTAAAGTGTTAGATAATCCTATTAATCTAGGTAATTGCCAACAACTTCCATCAGCCGGGATCAATCCTCTAAGGACAAATGCCTCTGAAAATTGTGCTTTCTTACCAGCTATACGTATGTCACATCCTAAAGATAATCCCATTCCAACACCCATAGCATGTCCATTCACGGCAGCTATCGAGGGTTTCTGTAATTCATGTAGTCGCAATACAACTTTAGGAGCAGCATAAGGAGATTGTAGTTCTCTTTTTGATAACACTTTCTCCATTTTCCCCCATGGCAAATCTTCTTGTTCTCCTTCTGTAGCGGTCTTCTGTTCTCGATCCTCGATTCGTTGTCTAAAGCCTTTGACGTTAGCACCTGAACAAAAAGATGGATCAGTACCAGTTAATAGCAATACTCTACAGCTATTGTCTTGTTCAAAGTTATCCAAAGTATCTATTATTTCCCTAGCCATTTCTGGGCCTAATGCATTCCTGGTAGCAGGATCATGCATAGTAATTTTCAGTACCCCGTCTATTAATTCAGTTTTAATAAATTCATTAGCCATAATTTACTCCTACAGACCATTTCGGTATTCCAAATGTTTGGTTTTACCACTATAATCGTTGAAGAGATACCAGTAAACCTTATATCTCATGCTTTAGAAAATTCACATATTAATATGAGGAGTGCATACCATGAACGACGGAACCATAGTTGCTATCCATATCGCAGAAATCAAAGGAGAAGACTCAGTAGCAGTAACCTCCGCATCAGCCATTACAGGAGAAGGCTTGGAGAATGATAGAAGCAGGAACCCAGCAAACTTAAGACAAGTTCTAGTAATGGATAAAGAAACTCTTGATGAATTTAAACTAATACCTGGACAAATAAAAGAGAATATCACCACCACTGGTCTAGATTTATCAAACATTCAACCAGGCAACGTATTTTTCGTTGGGGACAACGTCACATTAGAAGCAACTGGCCTTTGTGACCCTTGCCACAAAATGGATGTTATTGAAGATGGACTACAAGCAGCTTTAGACGGAAAACGTGGGATATTATCTATAGTGTTAAATGGCGGGACTTTCAATGTAGGTGACTCCATCCGAGTAGAGCCATAATTTGGTTCTTGCTCACACAGTGACCGATAATGGATAACCCAATACCCATATTCCCTTTGAACTTAGTTTTGTTTCCCAATACGGATCTTCCATTGCATATTTTCGAAGATCGATACAAGCAGATGGTTGAATACTGTACCAATTATACCCAACCAGTAGGTATCATCTTAATAAAAGATGGTAACGAGGTAGGGAATTACGCTACCCCTTACAACATTGGCACATTTGGACACATTACAAGCGCCTCTCATAACACTGATGGAACCATAGAAATAATCATACGAGGACAGGAAAAATTTAAAATAGAAGAACTCTTATATGACAAGCCTTATTTGAGCGCCCGAGTCGAGGAAATAAGACATGTATTCAACGCTCCTGATGTAAGCTCACTTGAAGAAGTTCAACACACTGTCAAGAACTTAAATAAGGTGATAGATGAGTCATATGGAGGATGGGCTAGTTCTTATTTTACAGAATCAGACCCACAATCATTAATATACCAAGGGATAGACCTGGTCCTTCAAAATTTATCTGTGCCTAATAATATCAAGCAAAACCTTCTAGAAAGTGAATCATTTGAAAGACAAGCCAAACTGCTACTTCCTATTCTAAATGAGTCAATTAAATTATTCGAAGCTGAAACAAATAAAAATAACCCTTATCCCGGATTCAGTAAAAACTAACTAAACAGTCTCAGCACTGAATCAGCTGGTATCAAATCAACGTTGAGCTCTGGATGTATAATTTCTGCAAGCATTTCCAATCCTGTCACCAATCTGGGACCAGATCTACTTGTAAAACTACCTGCATCTACCACATACACTTGTTGGGTAGTCACCGCTTTTAAAGATGACCATCCCTCTCTTTGTTCCAAGCTCTCCAGATCCTTTAATGCCCTAGACACTCCAAAACCACAAGGCATAAGAATTATCTTATCTGGGTCGGCTTTCATTACATCTTCCCAATCTATAACAAAGGATCCTTTTGTTTTATCTCCAAAACAATCTACTCCACCCGCTATCTCTACCATTTCGGGTATCCAATGCCCCGCACACATGACCGGATCTACCCACTCAATACAGAACACACTTGGCTTAGAGGTTACCGTTTCACTAACATCCGAAATTCTATCTATCCGAAGTTGTAAGTTATCTACTATCTGTTGTGCTTTAGCTTCAGTATTAGTGATTTTGCCTATTCTTTGGATGTCTTCTAATACGTCGCTTAGTAATTGAGGATCCAAAGACACTATCTCCGGAGACTGATCCAACTTAACACATGCCTCAGCAACCTGCTGAGAAGAAATTGCTCATACCTCACAAACCTGCTGCGTGAAGATTACTTCTGGTTGGGCAGTAGCTAGAACTTCCTCATCAATCTGATAAATTCCCAGACCGTTTTTCAATCGTTCAGAAATAACAGAATTTATTTCCTCACTCGTAGGATCTTGGAATTCGTCGAATACACTTCTGACTACATTAGGTTTATCTAAAGCGGCATAAGGGTAATCACACTCATGAGTAACTCCAAATAAATTATCCTCTTGCTCCAAAAGATATATGATCTCTGTCGCGCTAGGAATAAAAGAACACAGTCTCATACTAGTCAGCTGCTGCGGCTAATTTATTTCTGGCCTCATCCACTCCATCTAAAAAGGTCCACATTGCATCAAGAGCTTGATTGACACTACCTAATATGTCCTCAGTGTCAGTATCACTGACTGTAGCGGATATTGATTCAGCCTCTGCTTCATGATGTGCAATCTTTTCAGTACTATGAACCTTGAAGAAGGTTAAAGAATCTTCAGGCAAATCAAAGAATTTCCTTAAACCAACAATTTTTTCTGTTGCCACTCTAGGAACCTGATATTCCCATGCATACATAATAGCCATTCCGTGCTGGAATGCTTCCTGATCACAAATTTGAGTGTATGTGTCGACCAAATGCTGTGTTGTTGGTAATAACTCTGCCTGTTTAACTTCTTCTCGATCCAGCCCTAACCCTTCGCAAAATTGAAGCCATTGTGAAGCATGGTTATCTTCCCCAAACTCTTCATCCCACAAATTCACTAAAATTGTCTGTCTTACGGATGCATCGTCACATTTGGCGTGAATCGTACTTAACCTTTGAGGAAATGCTGATTCGAAAAAATAATATTGTTCTGCATAAAGTTTCAAATCTTCCTGGTTTAGTTCACCTTTCTGCCAAGCCTGATAGAAAGGATGCTGAAGAATTGATTTCGCATCTATTGATGATTGTAAATTGGAAATTATGTCACTCATTTTTAAGCCCCTTTACCTCTTTTTACATCACTTGAATATATCAAATACAAGTAATCGTTCTGTCTTTGGAAATTATATACATAATCAGGCTGCCTTTCTAGACTTAATCATCACGAACCACCACCATATTTCAAATAATAAGTATCGTTTGACCGAATAATTCCAAGTCGATAAAATAGACATTGAGAAATTAAAGCATGAATTCTAATAACAACATATCAGGTTTCACCCTCGCGGCAGGCATCCTAGGTTTAATCGCAGGTCTAGTGATATCTGCTTTGGTCTCCATTCCTATATCTAATTTGCCTGGATGGATGGGGAGTATTTTGCCCTTCTTTATATACGCATTGTTAGGGCTAATAGGATTATTATTAGGAATCAGCAAAGGGAAAAATATTCGTAATTTCATGCAATCTAGCTTTAACACAAATCACCTTAGTTCCCGCAGTAATTTCAGTTCATCGATACTAGTCGACACAAGTGCAATCATAGATGGAAGGATTTCTGATATTGTTGCAACTGGATTTATAGACCGTGAATTATTGATTCCTAGATTTGTTCTTGATGAACTACGACACATCTCAGATTCACCTGACGCAATCCGAAGAAATAAAGGAAGAAGAGGACTAGACGTGCTCTCAGACTTACAAAACAGTAACAAAATCCAGATGCAGATATTAGATGTAGGAGTGAATTACACAAACGAAGTAGACTCTGAACTGATTCAACTCGCAAAGAACATGAACGCTTGTATTTTTACCACTGACTACAACTTAAACAGGGTTGCAGAATTACAAGGGATCCCAGTATTAAATGTTAATGAACTAGCTAACGCTGTTAAATCGATCGTGATTCCCGGCGAGGAAATAAACGTTAATATAGTGCAAGAAGGTAAAGAAATAGGTCAAGGCGTTGCATACTTAGACGACGGAACCATGGTAGTTGTAGAAGGCGGTCGTCGTTTCATTAATTCCAGCCATGATGTTACGGTAACACGTGTTCTACAGACAGCTGCGGGCAGGATCATATTTGCACAAACCCGAAGTGCCTAAATGCCCAAAGAACAATCTATTTTGGGGGTCGTGATAGTCGCAGCTGGCAATAGCACCCGAATGGGAAAAGACAAAATATACGCAAGCATTGCTCATCACCCGCTATTACATCACACTTTGAAAACATTCGAAAACCATCCATCGGTAGCGCACATATGTGTAGTAGTAGAGACCCA
>Ga0310342_100003485_pt1 | contig 10358 bp, 11 predicted proteins | sample S15DNA20500_MG_FD_206155 | JGI IMG/M metagenome (GOLD analysis project Ga0310342, IMG submission 206155) | Marine microbial communities from station ALOHA, North Pacific Subtropical Gyre - S1503-DNA-20-500_MG | ecosystem: Environmental > Aquatic > Marine > Oceanic | place: Pacific Ocean: North... | reverse complement strand
CCTTGACGCGTTCGAGATGGGGGCGGACCCGGGCGAAGAGGTCATCCCCGGACAACTCCTTGATGTAGTGCTGTCCGAGCCAGTCCAGCTTGGGCTGCTCCGCCCGGGCGGGAGAGCGGCCGACGTTCTCCAGGCTGAAGAGCCGGGCGATCGCGTCGAGGGAGAAAATTTCGTCATCACCATGGGACCAGCCCAAGCGCACCAGCCAGTTCGTCAGGGCCTCGGGGAGATATCCCGCGTCCCGAAATTCCTGGATCGAAACGTTGTCCCGACGCTTGGAGAGTTTCTTGCCCGATTCCCCCACGATCAGGGGCAGATGGGCGAAGTGGGGAAGGGGGGCATCGAGGGCCTGGTAGAGAGCGATCTGCAGGGAGGTGTTGGGGTGATGGTCCGCGCCCCGGATGACGTGGCTGATCGCCATGTCGATATCGTCGACGACGACGGCGAGGTTGTAGAGCGGTGTTCCGTCGCCGCGCTGAATGATGGCATCGCCGATTTGTTCGGCCTCCTGGCCGCTGGGTCCGAATACGCCGTCGTCCCAGCCGAGCATCCCGTCCCGGGGGATGTGGAGGCGGACGGTGTGGGGACCGCAGTCGGGCCCGAGGTCGAGTTCGCGGCAGCGTCCGTCGTAGAGCCCGGAGCCGCCGGCCGCGAGATCGGTCTCCTTGCGGGCCTCCAACTCCTCTCGGGAACAGCGACAGCGGTAGGCCTTGCCCCGCGCGAGCAGGCCTCGGATGGCCTCGAGGTGGACTTCCCGGCGTTCGCTCTGGCGGTACGGACCCTCGTCCCAGTCGAGACCGAGCCACCGGAGACCCTCGAGGACCTTCTCCTCGGACTCCCGGGTGGATCGCTCGAGGTCCGTATCCTCGACCCGAAGAACGAAGCAGCCCCCTTGATGCCGGGCGTGGGCCCAGTTGTAGAGCGCGGTTCGGGCGCTTCCCAGGTGGAGAAACCCCGTGGGGCTTGGTGCGAAGCGGGTACGGATCGCGGACATGGGCGGCGCAGCATACCGCAGGCCCTTGCCGAGTCCCGGGGGTGTTTGCTATTCGATTGCCCGCCGTAGGCTAGGGTGTTCTAGTCAAGCATTTGAATTAGAAAGAGTATTCGGTCTTCCTCAACCAGGACCCGAGCGCATGAAACTCAACATCGAGCGGCTGAAGGACGCCCCGGAAACATTCCACTTCCGCATCGAGGGGGGCTGGTGGGCCGAGCGGTTCGGCGACTTGGAGGGGGAGGGGACCCAGTTGGTGGGGCAGCCCAGCATCGATCTGAGGGCCCACGCCATGGGCGAGAAGGTCCACATCGAGGGGGAACTGGCGGGCATGCTCGATGCGCAATGCGCGCGCTGTACCAAGCGCTATCGTCACGCCCTCCGAGATTCCTTCCGGCTGGTTCTCGAACCCGTGGGAGAAGCGCGAAGGCCCACCGATCCCGAGGGAATGCACGCCCTGGACCGAAGCGGTCTGTGCTTGGGAGAGGACTTGGAGACCGGTTGGTACCGGGGGGCGGAGGTCGAGTTGGATGCACTTTTTTCCGAATTAATCTCGCTCCAAATTCCGGTTCAGCCGCTTTGTAACGATGAATGCGCCGGGCTCTGCCCGGTTTGCGGGATCGACCGGAGCGAAGAAAGCTGTGATTGTGCAGACACGAAAACCACTTCGCCCTTTGCCGCTCTGGCGGTGCTGAGGGAGAAGGGGCAAGGGAGTTCTTGAGATGGCGGTTCCCAAGCGTAAGACGTCGAAATCGAGGAGAGATAAGCGTCGGACCCACGACAGCCTTTCGGATCCTCCTCGTAGCACGTGTCCGCAATGCGGCGCGCCCAAGCTTCCGCATCGGGTTTGCGCAGCGTGCGGAAGCTACAAGGGCCGGACCCTGATCGAGACGGACGAGGACTGAGCTGCGTGCTCGCTCTGCTCTTTCCCGGCCAGGGTTCCCAGCACGTGGGCATGGGCAAGGACGTGTTCGAAAGCTCCAAGGCGGCTCGGGACGTCTACATCGCGGCGGACGAAGCCCTGGGGTTCGAGGTATCGCGTTACTGCTTCGAGGGCCCCGAGGAGGAGTTGCGGCGTACTGAGATCCAGCAGCCCGCGTTACTGACCACGAGCATCGCCTTGCTCGAGGCGTTTCGGCAGGATGGGCCCGTGGAGCCGTCTTTCGTCGCCGGGCATAGTCTGGGCGAGTACTCGGCCCTGGTGGCTTCGGGCGCCATGGCCTTCGAGGACGCCGTGAGGACTGTGAATGCCCGGGGGCGATACATGCAGGAGTCCGTTCCCGAGGGCAGCGGTGCGATGGCGGCCATCCTGGGCTGCACGGCTTCCGAAGTGCAAGCCATCTGCGCCGAGGTGGAGGCAGAAAGCGGTGAGGTGGTTTCGCCGGCCAACTACAACTCTCCCCAGCAAACCGTGATCGCGGGTGAATCAGCGGCGGTGGCCGCTGCTTGCGTGCGCGCCAGCGCCCAGGGCGCAAAGAAGGTCATCGAGTTGGCGGTCTCCGCCCCCTTTCACTGCGCCCTGATGGCCCCCGCGGCGGAGAAACTGGCCCGGGACATGGAGGGCATCGCGTTTCGCGATCCTTCGCCCCCGGTGGTCACCAATGTCGATGCGGCTGCGAACAGCGCCGCCGAAAGGATTCCCGGCTTGCTCCTCAGCCAGGTTACGGCCCCGGTGCGTTTCACCGAGATGATCGAATGTCTGAAGGCCAAGGGCGTGACACATTTTCTCGAAATTGGTGCGGGGCGGGTCTTGAGCGGGCTTCTGGCGCGCATCGAAAGGCGCAGCAGGCGCGAGAACCTTTCGACAGTCGATGGATTTGAAAGCGCCCGAAAATTCGTCTCCGAGGCGTAGGGGTTCTTGTCCTCTTTGACATAATGCTATTGTACGGCCTTCGGGATTGGAGCCGAAACTCGTCTCCCCGGGTGCCGCAGTTACTTCGATTGGAGGGTGTCGTTCATGTCCCTGGAAGTTCGCGTGACCGATTTGATCGTCGAGCAGCTCGGCGTATCACGGGATGAGGTTGTCACGACGGCTTCTTTCGTCGACGATCTGGGAGCGGATTCTCTCGATATCGTCGAACTCGTCATGTCGATGGAGGAATCTTTCGATATCGAAATACCCGATGACGACGCCGAGAAGATGCAGACGATTGGAGACGCGGTCAGCTACCTGAAAGAACGCCTGGAGAGCTGACTCCGATGGGAGCAGAATCGGCCCCGGCGAAGCGGGTGGTCGTCACCGGGGTTGGCTGTGTGACTCCCCTGGGTGCGAACTATCCCGCGACCATGGATGCGGCGCTCGCCGGTGTTTCTGGCGTAGGTCCGCTCAGCCATTTCGACGCGAAGGATTTCTCCTGCCGGATCGCGGCGGAATATCACTCGGAACTCGCTCCGGGTGTACTGGGTCCCCGGGACCTTCGGCGGACCGACCGCTGCGTTCTCTTTGCCCTGGAAGCCACCGCGGAAGCCCTGGCTGATTCGGGACTCGAGATCGACCAGGGGAACCGCGACCGGGTGGGGGTGGCTATCGGGTCGGGGATCGGCGGACTCGGCACGCTTCTCGAGAACGACGCGATTCTCTGGGACAAGGGCCCGCGCCGGGTTTCCCCGTTCACGATTCCCATGGGCATCGTGAACATGTCGAGCGGCATGGTGTCCGTTCATCATGGCGCCCGGGGGCCGAATGTCTCCCATGTCAGTGCCTGTGCGTCCGGCGCCCACGCCATCGGCGAAAGCGCCGAGCTCATCAAGCGCGGGCAAGCGGACGCGATGATCGTGGGCGGAGCCGAAGCCCCGATTCTCGGCTTGACGGTCGCGGGATTCGCTTCGATGAAGGCGCTCAGCACCCGAAATGATGACCCGGAAAAGGCGAGTCGTCCCTTCGACCGGGGCCGTGATGGCTTCGTGGTGGGCGAGGGGGCCGGGATTCTCGTACTGGAATCCCTCGAGCACGCCCGGGCCCGGGGAGCGACGATTCGGGCGGAGGTGATGGGCTATGGGGCCACCGCAGACGCCACCCATATGGTGGCGCCGGATGCTTCCGGGCAGGGGGCTTCTCGGTGCATGGAGCTGGCCCTCGAAGATGCTGGGATTCCCCCGGAGCAGGTCGGCTACGTGAACGCCCACGCGACGAGCACCCCGGCGGGTGATCCTGCCGAGGTGATTGCCTTGCGGCGGACCTTCGGATCCCACGTAGAGCGCTTGCCAGTCTCCGCCACCAAATCCATGACCGGACATTTACTGGGCGCCGCGGGGGGGGTGGAGGCGATCATGGTCATCGGCGCGCTCGAGAAGGGGCGCCTGCCCCCAACGATCAACCTCGATGACCCTGATCCGGACTGCGAACTCGACCACGTGGCCAACCGCGCGCGTTCGGTGCGAGTGGGAGCGGCCCTGTCGAATTCCTTCGGCTTTGGCGGGACGAACGCCTGCTTGGTCCTGGGGGTGGATGGGCTCTGAGGAGCGTCGCGGTCGAGGATCGCCGCGGCCGAAGATGAGCAATGCCATCGCTGCTACACTACGCGTCCCCGGCGACGTCTTGCCGCCGGCCACGCATAGCATCGGCTCCATCCGAAGGAAAAGGGCAGTCATGGATCGGTCTTCTACCCCCGAACTCGATATCGCTGACGCCGAGGTGGCGAACCTCGTACGCCAGGAGGGTCGCCGCCAGGGGCTCAGTATCGAGTTGATCGCCTCGGAGAATTTCGTCTCCGAAGCCGTTCTCGAAGCGGTGGGCAGCGTGCTCACGAACAAATACGCCGAGGGATATCCCGGCCGTCGCTATTACGGGGGCTGCGAGTTCGTCGACGAAGTGGAAACCCTTGCCATCGAGCGAGCGAAGCAACTCTTCGGGGTCGGGCACGCGAACGTCCAGCCGCATTCGGGTTCCCAGGCCAACGCAGCTGTCTATCACGCCTTGCTGGACCCCGGCGACACGATCCTGGCGATGAATCTCGACCACGGAGGCCATCTCACCCACGGGAGCCCCGTCAACTTCTCGGGCAAGACCTACCAAATCGTCCCCTACGGAGTCAGTCGCGAGACCGAGTGTATCGACATGGAGGAGCTGCGGGCCTTGGCTCTCGAGCACCGTCCGAAGATGATCCAATGCGGGGCGACCGCCTACTCGCGAACCATCGACTTTGCGGCTTTCCGCGCCGTGGCCGACGAGGTGGGCGCAATCCTTTTCGCCGATATCGCCCATATCGCGGGTCTGGTCGCGACGGGGGTGCACCCCAGCCCGGCGGGTCTGGCCCAAGTATTTTCCACCACCACCCACAAGACCCTGCGCGGGCCGCGTGGGGGCATGATTCTCTGCGACGAGGAGTTCGGCAAGAAGATCAACAGCGCAATCTTTCCGGGCCTCCAGGGTGGGCCCTTGATGCACGTCATCGCGGGCAAGGCGGTGGCTTTCAAAGAGGCACTCTCGCCCGAGTTCAAGGACTATTGCCGCCAGATCGTCGCCAACGCCAAGGCCCTGGCCGAGGCGGTGGCCGGTCTCGACTACAAGGTGGTCTCGGGCGGGACGGACAACCATCTCTTCCTGCTTTCCCTGGTGGATCGCGATACCACGGGCAAGGCGGCGCAACTGGCTCTGGATCGGGCGGGGATCACGGCGAACAAGAACATGGTGCCCTTCGATCCGCGCAAACCGATGGTGACATCGGGCGTACGAATAGGGACCCCGGCGGTGACGACTCGGGGTATGCGGGAGCCCGAGATGATCGAGGTGGCGAATCTCCTGCACCGGGTTCTCAAGAATCCCGGCGATGTCGAGGAGCTCGACCGTATTCGCGGTGAGGTCGAAGTGCTTTGCCGACGGTTCCCGCTCTACGCCCATCGCTGGAGCGACCAGGGCTGAAGGGTGCGTTGCCCGACCTGCCTTGATGACACCACCCGGGTGATCGATACCCGGGTCGGGCGCGATGGCGATGAGATTCGTCGGCGTCGCGAATGCGAGGAATGCGGTCGCCGTTTTACGACCCGGGAACGGCTCGAAATCTCACTTCCCCAGGTGATCAAACGCGACGAGCGTCGGGAGGAGTACAAGCGCCAGAAGCTGCTGGCTGGCATCATGAGCGCATGCACGAAGAGACCCGTCTCCGCGGAAGCCCTCGAGCGCCTGGCGGATCGCGTAGAGGCCTGGCTCCAGGAAGCCGGGGCGCGCGAAGTATCGAGTCGCAGCCTCGGAGACCGCGTGATGGGGGAACTCAAGGCCCTGGACGCGCTGGCGGCGATTCGCTTTGCGTCGGTCTACCAGCGCTTCGAGAGCACCGCCGACTACGCGGCCTTCATGGAAGCCCTCGAGGCCGAATCCGGGAGCGAGTGAGATGAAGGATTCCGCCACCCCTCTAGCTCGCATGCGCGTGGCGTTGCAAAGCGCACGGCGGGGCGCTGGCAAGACGCACCCCAACCCGAGCGTTGGGGCGGTGATCTGGAAGGGGTCGAAGATCCTGGGGCGGGGGGTCACTCGTCCTCCCGGTGGGCCCCACGCCGAAATCGTTGCCCTCGCCCAGGCGGAACGCCGGCACGGGGAGCGGGCGCTTCGCGGGGCCTCCATGGGGGTGACCCTCGAACCCTGTTGTTTCCAGGGCCGCACTGCGCCCTGCACCCAGGCGATCATCGACGCTGGGATTCGTCGGGTCTATGTGGGATGCCGCGACCCCCACGCCCGGGTTTCCGGGCGTGGCATCGCTCGACTCCGGCGGGCGGGGATCGATGTCGAGGTGGGCGTTGCCGAGGCGGATTGCCGGGACCATCACCGGGGCTTCCTGTCGGTGTGCGAGCGCGGTCGTCCGTTCGTGACTCTCAAACTGGGTTCGAGCCTGGACGGGCGCATCGCGACGGCGGCCGGGGAGTCACGCTGGATCACGAGCCCCGAGGCCCGGGCCATGGTGCATCGCATGCGGGGGCACACGGATGCCATCATGGTGGGTTCGGGGACCGCCTTGGCCGATGATCCGGCGCTCACTGCGCGCCGGGGGGGGCGGGTGGTGGGGCGCCCGGTCCGGGTTCTGGTGGACTCCCGTTTGGGCGTCCCCGTGCGCTCACGCTTCTACGAGGGCCGGTCTGGGACACGTCGCCTCGTTATGACCCGCAAGAACGCCCGGGGGCGCCGGGCGGTCGCGGAAACCGGCGCCGAGTTGCTGAACCTCCCCGGAAGCCCCGGCGCCCTCGATTTGCGCGCGGGAATGGCAGCCCTGGCCGAGGCCGGGTTGACGACACTCCTGGTAGAGGGCGGGGCCGGCCTTGCCGGGGCGCTTCTGCGCGCGGACCTGGTCGACGAGATACACTGGATCCTGGCCCCCCGACTCTTGGGGGGCGATGGGCAGCCCGCCCTCGAAGGCCTGGGGGTTCGGCGCCTGGCACAGACGCCCGAGCTCGATTGGGTGCGTGTCGGGCGACTGGGCGCGGATATTCACGTGGAGGCGCGCCCGAAGGCGCGCCGAGGAGGCCGTCGAAGGTGAACGTCTACCCGTCTGATCTGGACGCTCACGGCCTGGGTTTCGCGGTCGTGGTGGCACGCTTCAATCACCTGGTGAGTACGGCGCTCCTGGAAGGCTGCGAGCGAACCCTGCTCGAGCGGGGCGCCGATGCCGATGCGATCGACGTCGCCTGGGTGCCGGGAGCCTTCGAGATTCCCCTGGCGGCGAGGGCCCTCGCCGAGACCGGACGCTACGCCGCCGTCATCACCTTGGGCTCGGTGATTCGCGGCGGCACGCCGCACTTCGACTACGTGTGCATCGCGGTGACCGATGGCGTTCGCGAGGTGATGCGCGATACCCGCGTACCCGTAGCTTTTGGGGTACTGACCACCGATGACCTCGACCAGGCCCTGGCCCGGTGCGGGGGAAAGGCCGGCCACAAGGGCGAAGAAGTGGCCCTGGCGGCCATCGAGATGGCCAGGCTCTGCGGTCGCCTCGGCGAGCCTCCCGAGGGCGGCCCGTAGTGGAAGACCGCGATCCGGGATCCTCCCGCCGGCGGGCGCGCGAAGTTGCCCTCCAGGTTCTGTACGCCATCGACGTCGCCCGGGGGCGTCTCCATGCGGATGGAGTCGAGAGCGGCAGCTCGACAGCGAACTCGGAATCCGAGGATCCGCGAGCCGAGGCGGTGGCGTCCGCCCCCGACCTTGCCTTCGAAGCCGTCGCGGCCCACTTCGAAATGCCCGAGGGTGCCCGGGAGTTCGCGCGAGAGTTGGTTGTCGAGGTCAGGGGACACATCGAGGAGCTCGATCACTCGATCAGCGGCCACGCCGCCAACTGGCGAATCGACCGTATGGCCGCGGTGGACCGGAATATTCTGCGCCTGGGCACCTACGAACTGGCCCACACCGCGACGCCTGCCCCGGTGATCCTCAACGAGGCCGTGGATCTGGCCCGGCGGTTCAGCAACGACCCCTCCCCGGCCTTCGTGAACGGAATACTCGACGCGGTCGCCCGGGTCGTGCGAGAGTGTGAGTCATGAAGCCGCGCCTGGAGATCGGCCTGGAGAGCCTTCCCCTGGACGCCATCGAGGCGGATGTCGTGGTTGCGGGCTTCTTTGCCGAGGATCGCCCGCTCCGGGGCGGTGCCGGCCGGGTGGACTGGCGTCTTTGCGGGCTCGTCTCGGAGTTCCTGGCCGACGAGCGCATCGTGGCCGAGCGCGGCTCGGCATTTCTAGTGGCCGCGACCGGGGCCTTCGCGGCGCCTCGGATTCTCCTGCTGGGCCTGGGCTCCCGGTCGGAGTTTTCGCTGACCGTCGCCCAGGATCTGATGCGCGATGCCACCGCCCGGTGTATCGCTCTCGGGGTGCGCCGGATCGCCCTGGCGCCCCTGGGCATCGCCTCGGACGATTTCGCGCGCCATGCGGCGCCGGTGGTCGGGGGCATCGCCGAGGCGCTTCGTTCCTGGGACCCCCCGCCGAGCGCGGTCGGTTTGCTCGAAGTTCGGCTCTCGGTCCCCGAGCCCGGAATCGAGCAGGCCGGGGAGGCTCTTGGCCTTGCCGTCGGCGCGTTCGAGGACGAGGGAATTACCGCGCGCCCCGTCGAGCGTCGCCACCACCGTCCCTCGCCCCTGGCCTCACCGCCCCGGCCGGCGTCCGCTCACCTGCGGCCCTAAGAGCCGGAGCTTCCCGGAGACCCGCGCTCGAGGGTCTCAGGGCCGGGGAGGTCCGGCGGGCCGGCGGGCTCAAGAATGTCAGTCTTACGCCGATGATGGAGGGGGGACCTGCGGGTCCAATGCCTCGGGGTAGAGCCCAATGCGGCGCGAGCCCCTCCCCCCCGGATCAAGAGGAAACCCATGATCGCAGCGTGTCCCCAGTGCGCGGCCCGGTACCGTGTCGACGACGCCAAGGTCCCCGCACGCGGCGCGCGGATTCGCTGCGCCAAGTGCTCCGAGATCTTTCGGATCGCTGCCCCGGATGAGTCCCCCTCGGCGGCTCCGACTGGCCCCGAAGCGGAACCGGCACCCGGGCAGGGTGTCCCCGACCAGGATCGCCGGGTTGTGGTCGCCCTGAAGGATACTGAGGCCGCCGCAGCGACGGATTCGGCCCTCCGGGCATGGGGGCTCGAAACCGAGACGGTGCGCCAGGGCGGCGACGCGATGCTGGCGCTCGAGCGCACCCGGCCTCGGGCAGTCATTCTGGACGCCGAACTCCCGGGAATGCGGGGTCGCCAGATCTGCGAGGTCGTGAAGAGGAACGAGAGCCTGCGGGCGATCAAGGTCATCCTGGTCGAGGACTTCGGCGAGGTTGGCCCCGGGGAAGAATTCGGCCCGGATGCCCGCCGGACCCGGGCGGACCTCGCCGGCGCTCTTCTCCCGCTGATGAGGGAATTCGGCTTGCCCGTCGGGCCTGAGGGCGCCCAGGCGCCCGCACTCGGGAAAGAGCGTGACGAAGCCGCGAGGACTCCGGCTGCCGACGGTCTCGATGCCGAGAGGGCCAAGGCGGAGCGCCTGGCGCGCATCGTAGTCTCGGACATCGTTCTCTACCAGGCGCTCGAGTTCAACCGGGCGATCCGCGCGCGGACTTTGCTCGAGGACTTTCGCGTGGACCTTGCGGAGGGCCGCCAGTTGCTCGCCGAGCGCGTCGACGAGCGCGTCTGCAAGGAACGCGACCATGTGCAGGATGAGCTGGTGCGGGTCGCCGAGGAACGCCTGGACGCCTGAGAGGCGTGTGGACCCGGGCCCAGCCCCCGAGTGACTTTGCTATGGGTTGGCTCTACGCGGGTCACCGAGGATGCGCTGGGTGGAGTTCCTGCCCGCGCCGTCTGCCTTGACCGAGCTCCGCCGTTGCCCCCGCCGCCTGGGGCCGGAGGCCCCAAGCTGAATACCCGCCAACTCTCGAAGGAACTCGGCAAGGGCCAGATCCGTCCCGCCTACTTGCTCGCGGG
>Ga0310342_100003484_pt1 | contig 10358 bp, 4 predicted proteins | sample S15DNA20500_MG_FD_206155 | JGI IMG/M metagenome (GOLD analysis project Ga0310342, IMG submission 206155) | Marine microbial communities from station ALOHA, North Pacific Subtropical Gyre - S1503-DNA-20-500_MG | ecosystem: Environmental > Aquatic > Marine > Oceanic | place: Pacific Ocean: North... | reverse complement strand
TGAGCGTTTCGCGAATCGTCTCACAGACCGCGGCCAGCCAGTTACCGGAATCCAGGTCGTAGGAGTCGAGGTACTTTCCGGTCAGCTCCTCGAGATGGGCGGGATCGGAATCGGAGAAGTCGAGATGCTCGTAGATCGAGTGGATGCAGCTTCCAGCGACGGCTCCGCCGCCGAAACCTTTCAGCAGGATAGGTTTCGCCAGGGCGGCCTCGTGCTCATCCTGCGCGGCGCCCTCGCTGTCGCCGTCATCGTGATCCTGTCCCGCGGGCTGGTGTGGATGGACGTAGTGGTTCTTCGAGGTGAGCCCCGAGTAGCTGGAGGTCCTCCAGGATCGGCTCAGCCTCCTCTCGGCCACTCTGCAGGACAGGGATTCTCCCGTGCCTTCCCTGGGAAGACGGCGGGGGGTATAGCCGGTATCTTCTTCAAGCAGCCGGATGCTCTCGGGTGATTTTTCACAGAGTTTCACGGCAGCCGCCCGAAGTGCGGAGTCCGTCCTGGATTCCAGCCCCAGGAGCCAGGCGAGCGCCGAATCGTGGTAGCGTGGAAACGCCCCCCAGAAAATAGTGCAGTGGTTTCTTGCCCTGGTGAGCGCCACGTACAGCAATCTCAGGTCCTCAGCGTAGAGCTCTTTCCACACCATCTCGAGACCCGGGTCTTCCTCCTGTGGAGAGATGTTCAGCTTGAGCTGGTTGCCTTCGTTCTTGTCGTGGTAGACGAGAAAATCCCTGTCAGCCTGGTGGAGGGGCGGGCCGTAGGAGGTGTAGGGGCAGAAGACGATGGGGTACTGCAGGCCCTTGCTGCTGTGGATGGTTACGATCTGAACCGCATCCGCATCGCTTTCGAGTCGAAGCTCTTCAGCATCGTTGTAGGAGCCTGTCGAGGCCATCCTGCTCTCGATCCATCCCATCAATTGCGCCGGGCCGAGCTTTCTGCCGGTGGCCTCGGCATGGATAAGTTCTGCGGCGTGCAGGAGATTCGTCATGCGCCGCTCTCCATCGGGGCGCGAGAGAATCCGGGTGTGGACAGCCTTGCAGTCCTCGGTTTCTTTCCACTCCATGAGCCGGCGGAAAAGAGAGATGAATCCACTGGAGCTCCAGTGTTCGTTCCAATCTCGAAATCTCTCGATCCACTGGTCCCAGGCATGTTCGTCGTTTTCGAGGCTGTCGATCCGGGCGGCATTGAGGCCCAGCAGGGAGGTGCTGAGGGCGGCCCGGAGCTCGCCATCGTTAGAGGGGTCCGTGATGGCTCCGAGCCAGAGGTGGAGCTCGTGGAGCTCGGGGGTATGGAAAATGTTGCCTCCGCCGCTTACGACGCTCGGGATGTTCGCATCCCGAAGCGCCTGTTGGGCGTTGCGGGCCTGCCAGGCCGTCCTCACCAGCACCGCGATGTCTCCTGCCTCGACCTTCCTGCCGTCCAGGAGGGCGTCTTTTTCCAGCAGGGATCCGATGCCGCTGCGAAGCTGCCTGGCGATTCGATAATCCGCGTTCGCGCTCGATATCTTCGCGTCTCCAGAGTTGGTTTCCGTTTCATGGCTGAAGCTGACGATGTCGAGTCCGGAAGCTTTCTGTGATTCGATGGTCAGTTCGTCTTTACGGTTTTCGGCGGCGGAGATCTTCTGGTAGGAGATCTCTTCCAGATGGAAGGGATTGTCGCCGGTGGCGAAGAGAGAATTGACGGCGGCCACCAGGCTGGGGTCGGAACGCCAGTTGGTTTTCATGGTGTAGATGTTGTCGCCCGCGTCCTCTACCGCGTCGAGGTAGGCGAAGATGTCGGCGCCGCGAAAGCTGTAGATGGCCTGTTTCGGATCGCCGATGAAGAAGACCGGCAGGTCTCCGCTGTCGTGGATGGTTTTGAAGATCCTGTACTGGACCGGGTCGGTGTCCTGGAATTCATCGATCAGCGCGGCCTTGTAGCGGCCGCAGATGGTTTTGGCGAGGCTCTCGCCGCGGCTGCCCCGCAAGGCGCTGTCGAGGTTTCTGAGAATGTCATCGAACCCCATCAGGCAGCGCTCCTTCATACGGCGAGGGAGCTCGGCGCGGATCTCATCGGCAAGATCGAGCTTCAACTCCAGGGCACGGGCTTCCAGTGCCTCGCAGAGGATCTTGTTTTCCTCCTCGATACGTTCACAGACCGCGAAGAAGGGGTGGGACGGCGGCGAGCTCCTGGCCTTCAGGCCATCATCGAGACCGGCTGGGGTGAACTTGAAGAAATGTTCGGGTAGGTTTATGGACGACTGGGCCTCGTCTGCGAAAAGCCCGTCGAGCTCTTCAAACCATTTTTCAAGTGAAGCCTTCCGGTATTTGTTGCGATTCAGGCCGGTGTCGTCCTCGAGCAGGAGCTCCTTGATTCTCCCTCCGGCTTCTCTCCAGAGCTTCCGGCCTTCCCGGTAGGCTTTCTCGCCGGTTTCGGGAGCCGGCATTTCAGGAGACTCTGTCCGTCCGGGCAGGATGTCCGCTTCAGGCCTCGAGCGGATTTTCTTCGCCAGGCTGATCAGTGTCCGGGGGCTGATCTTTTCCTCCCGGAGGTATTGTACGATCGGCCGCTCTTCGTCATAGACCCGGGCGACCCAGAAGTCATTGACGACCTCCTCTATCAGCGGGTCGATATCACTGGAGATCTCGTTGTCGAACGGGGCTCCGCTCTCAAACGCGTTCTCGGTCAGGATGCGTCCGCAGAAGCCGTGGATGGTATGGATCGCCGCGAGGTCGAAAGATTCGAGTGCCAGGTCGATACGTTCGCGGGCCTTCTTCGCGTCGACCCTTTCAAATAGGGCCGTGTAGAATTCGTCACCTTCTTTCTTTTCGAAGGCGGTGCGGGCTTCGCGGAGCTTCATGCGGATGCGATCGCGCAGTTCGGCGGTGGCGGCCTCGGTAAAGGTAACCACCAGGATGTTTTCAATGTCGAGCTTCTCCTCGACAAGCAGACGGATGTAGAGCTGGGTGATCGTATAGGTCTTCCCTGTCCCCGCGCTCGCCTCGATGAGCTGGATACCGTCGAGCTTGATGGTTCCCGGATCGAGCGGCCGCGTCATTCGTCTTCTCCCAGGTGTTCCTGCAGCGGGAAGAAGATCTTTTGAACCAGGGTATCGAAGCGGTTTTCCTTGCCTAGGAGTCCGAACTCTTCGGGATATTCCGCAAGGAGCGGGTTCGCCTCCCTGAAGAGCAGGTTGAAGACGCTCTCTTCGCTTTCGGGGGCCATATTGCCGCTCTTCTCTTCCCATTCCCGCCGAGCTGTCTGCAGGGCCTTCAGGGCGGTTTCATCCGAATCGTCTTCCGCCTTTGCCTTGTTCAGGCGCCGCAGGTAGGCGGATGAGCTCCTGGGGAAAAGGAGCAGGGGTTCTCGCTGGCCGATCTCATAGAGTTCGAGGAGCTCATCGAGAAGTGAGTCCGCCTCGGCGACCTCACGGAATTGATGGAGCTCCATCCCGACGCCCCTGGATTTCCTGCAGATGAGCATGCTGGCGCGTGGATAGTCTCGAGGTGCGATGCGGCAGAGAACGAGATGCTCTATCCACAGTCGCAGGAGCCTGTTCTCTTTAAAGCGCTGGTAACCACAGCGCAGCAGCGCCCGGGGATAGATTCCCGCGAGCTTGCCCTGGAGGCGGTAACGTCCGATGGGGAGATCTACCTGCAGCGTATCGAGTTCTTCTTCGTCCCGGACAGTCCTGATCATCTTGGCGATGGGCTTGAGTTCACAGGCAAGCTCCCGCACAAGACAATCGCCTGGAGTCCCGGGGGGGATCAGGCCGCTGGCGCTGAAAAAGCCGGTGATTTCCTCCAGCGTGCGCTCCTCCATGAGCTGGGACAGCATGGTATTGCCCACCTTGTAGAGCTCGAGGGGATTGAGCTCGATCGGCTCGCGGTCATCGAGCTCGTCCTCCCGGCGTCCCAGGTAGATGTTCAGCCTGTCCCGGAGGAAAGCCGCACCGGGTGATTGGAAGAAATTGAGGAGGTCATCGAGCCTGAGAATGTCGTCCTGGTTCACGCGCTCCTCCAGGGGCGAGTCGAAGAAGGGGTCCTGCCCGGCCGGCTCGAGGTGTAGCGCCCGGGCTCCTTCGTAGTAGCCGCCGGAATAGCTGAAGAGTTCCGGGTGTTCCGGGTCGAAGTAACGTGGACTGAAGGGTTGGAGAGGGTGAGAGATGATCCACTGTTCCCGGCGTTTCTTTTCATCCAGTGCGCCATCGTTCCCGGTGCGGTCAAAGCCCTCGCTCAAGGCATCGAGCAACTCGCTGACAACCACCGAGGGCGGCAGCTTCTTATTGTCGCGGATGCTCTGTCCGCAGTAGGTGATGAGCAGCTTGTCGCGCGCGGACAGGAGCGCCTCCAGGAAGCAGTAGCGGTCCTCCTCTCTGAGCGAACGATCGCCGGCGCGCGGATGATCCCTGGTGAGATCAAAACCGGGTGTCCGGCCCGGTTTCGGGTAGTCGCTGTCGTTCATTCCCATGAGGCAGACAACGCGGAAGGGGATGCTCCGCATCGGGACCATTGCGCAGAAGGTAATTCCTGAGCCCATCCTCCCCGGCGATGTCTTCAGTCTTCCGAGCTCATCACTGAAGAGCGAGCGGATGACATCGAGGCCGACCTCTCCGCCAAATCCGGCTGCCACTGCATTGCCGCAGATCCTCTCGATCGCACGGCGTACGACCTGGTGCTGCTGGGAGTAATCGCCCTCTTTAGAGCAGAGCTTCTCGATGATGCCCAGCAGGGTCGTTCTCCATCCTTCCGCGGTGTGAGTTCGTCTCAAATCACGACAGAGGCCGAATAGGGTCTCGCAGTACCAGGCGAGGTTTCCCAGCAGAAGGGAACCGGTTCCTTCGATCATTTCGCAGGGCAGCCGGCCTTCCCAGGGTGCCGCTTCTCCCGAGGGCAGCGCTATACCCAGGAGCATCCTGTCGAGTCCGAAGCGCCAGCTGTTGTTGTCGAAGGCCGGTTGGCCGAGCTCACTCCTGTGTCCGGCATCGATTCCCCAGCGGATGCCGCTCTCGACAACCCAGTTTTCTATGGCCTCGATATTCCTGGAGGAGAGCCCGAAGCGGTCCCTGACGGCCTCGGATTCGAGCAGCCCCAGCACCTCCTCGACGGTGGCTCTTGCCGAGGCCAGCGCTATGACGCCGAGGAACGCTTCCACGACCGGAGCTTCATCCGCCGCGCGAACATCGCTGATGGCGTAGGGCAGCGAGTCCCTGCGCTTTCCCCGGGCGCCGAAGACCGCCTCGATGTAGGGGGCGTAGGTCCCCAGCGAGGGGAGCATGACGACGACATCCCTCGGCTCGAGGCTCTCATCTTTTTCGAAGAGATCCAGCAGCTGGTCGCGAAGGACCTCGACCTCCCGCATCGGGTTGTGGCAGGAATGGATGCTGACGGAGCCGTCGTCCGCCCCGGCCAGGAGCACGGGGGAGGCGTTTTCTCCGCGGCCTCGATTGCGCAGGTTCAGGATGTCCGATTGCAATGCGGCGAGGACGGCCTCCTCGCCCGATTCACTAAAGAGATCGAGGTCGGCCTCTTCGTATTGGCCGCCTTCTTCGAGCAGGAACTGGAACTCGCGGCCTATCCGTCCGAGGGAAGACAGCAGTGGGTTGCCGATGTCGATGTGGAGGTCAGCAGTAGAGAAGCCGTCCCCGCTTTCTTCCTGCTCGCGCGCGATCTTCTTACGCCGGACGATATCGACGATGTCAGCCCAGTATTCCCGGCAGGGGCTCAGCAGAAAGAGGTTCACATCGATGTGATCGGACAGCATTCCAAAGATGTGGAGGTAGAGGGGGGAGAGAGAGGGGATGCCGAAAAGAGAAACCCTCCGGGGAAGCTTGTCGAGATCGATGGTCTTCGACTCTATGGCTTCCTCGATTCGCAGCGCCATGGTCGCCGGATGCGAGATGCCGTTGGCGGATATCGTCGAGTGCCAGAGGGACGCCTGCCAGTGTTCGAGCGGGGCCTTGTCCCACTCGATGACCATCTTTGGCCGGAAGTGGGAGTACTTGTCAAAGAGGAGGGCTATATTCTTAGCCAACTGGTAGCGCTTGACTCCGGAAGCATCGTGCTCGAGGTAGGATCTGAGATCCTCGAACCCCGGCTGCTCGAGGTCGTTATCAAGTCGTTCCAGGAGCCGCCACAGCAGCTGTCCCTGCTCCAGCCATTTGTCTTCTTCACCCCCGCCTTCTATGGCGTTGTAGACCTCTTCGATCAGGGTATGGGGAAAGGGATAGTTCACGTTGGCGCAGATTCCCTCGCGCCGGGAGAGCTCCATGGTGAGCCAGTCCTGCATGCCCCGGCTCTGGACTACGATCGTCTCGGGATCGAGGGGAGACCTGCCGGCGGGAGGTTCCCGGATCGCATCGCCGAGCGATGAGCAGAGCTGTTCGAGCCTGTTGCTCCTGTAAAGACGGATCATTCGCGTCGCTTTGTCTATAGGTGACCTTGGAGGCGCCTGGACTGGGACCCTCTCCCAACCGGAGGCATATTATGAGGCTTCGAGGCGATTATTCACTCCGCTGGGAGATAAATCTGGAATTTTTACGATCCCGGCCCGGCTCGAAACATTCACGCTGTTGCGGGCCGGGCCGAATGGTTTTACCGGGGTCTTCGGTCCCCTTCGCTCAGGGGGTCGCGCAGGCATCCTCTTTCGAGCAGTTTTCAAACACCCTGCACTCAGACGGCAGTCCAAGGTGGTGCGAAGGCCCTCCGAGGAAGAGCCAGTTCAGCATTGAGACTCCGTCGGAGATGTCCAGGCGTTCGTCCCCGTTGAAGTCGGCGACCGCCAGGCTCGCATCGGTGAACGCGCCGGCCTCATCGGGACAGGCGATCCTTCTGCCGCCGATGAAAAGAAACTCGAGCACGGCGATGGGGTCGGAGATGTTGACACGGGAGTCGGCGTTGAAATCTCCCGGCAGGAGCCGCCCGCCGGCCGGCGTACCGCTGATGATCAATTCGAATTCGCCCAGCCAGGAGTCGACGTCCGGATCCCCGGATCCATAGACCGCCACGTGGTATTGCTCACCCCGCTCGGTGGCCACGAGGAGAGTCTCCCTGTCTCTCAGGCAGCCGATTCGCTCAGCGTCGAGGCAGGTCAGGTCTCCGCAGGAGCCGGTATAGACCGCGATTCTCGCCTGGATAGTCGTTGAGCGTTCGCAGGCGTTCAGCTCGACCTCCGAGCCGGTTCCCGTAAACCGGTACCAGACCATACCGCTGCGGGGCTCTCCCGAGCAGGCGGGAACATCGTCGCAGGCGGCCTGCAGGGTCGTGCCGGTCACGGAGGTGTTCATCCCGACCTCGATGGCGTTCCCGCAGTTGTCGTTGGCGGGGAGCTCGGGCTCCTCCCTGCATTCAGTTACCCTGACGCTGTAGTCCCAGGTCCTGGTATCCGGCCATCCTTCGCACGGTCTCATCGGGTAAACGCAGATGTAGTAGATTCCCGGGCAGAGCCGGAGGCTGAGGCAGGAGTTCCGGCTGTTCTCGAGCAACTCGTCTTCCCAGGCCGGACAGTCATCATTCTGGATGAACGAAAGGCAGCCGTCGCGGTCAAGAAGCTCGAGCATGGTATTGCAGCTCGATACCGCGGAGAAGGTAACGCAGCCCGGTTCGCTCTGTTCGTAACGAATGATGTCGTAGGGAGGTCCGGCGCCGCCGGTGTGACGGCAGTCTTCGTCCATGGAGAAGTTGTTGCTGAACGTTCCGCCGGGTTCGATTTCACCCCTGGTGCAGTTGACGCAATCCTGCGCCCACAGGGGGTTGCCGGAGAAAAAATACAGTCCCGCTCCCAGCAACAGCAATGCGGGAAGAATTCGCGAATGGATGGAGGCGCGCTGGGCGTGCCCGGTTGTTCTTTTCATATTACCTGTCGCGGCAGGGATGGGGATCGGAAATGGATCCGATTAGAAGCCGATCCGGCTGACACTCTATTATGAATAGCCGATGGGACGGAGGTAAGAAAAAAGGCGCGGCCCGCTCCGGGGAACTTCCCGGCCGTTTCTCCAACGAGCCTGCGGCGTGCTTTCGAGGGCTCCCTGTAATATCATCCCCGCATGAAACCACTCGTGTTTTCGATCCTTCAGCTTGCCTGCGTCTTTCCGGCCGTCGCCGGTGGGGGGGATGAGTCCTATGAGCGCTTCGCGCGCCTGGCGCTCGAGTGCCTCCATCGTGAATATCCCAACAAGCTGGCCCACGTCCTGCAGGGCGACAGGGATGCGAAGCCGCCCCGGGAATTGACCCCCGTCTTCTTCGGCTGCTTCGACTGGCATTCGGCCGTGCATGGCCACTGGCTGCTGGCGCGCCTGTGCAGGCTGAACCCCGGGGCCGCCTACACGGCGGAGGCCAGGGCGGCCCTCGCCAGCAGCTTTACCGCGGCCAGGGCGCGGCGCGAGGTGGAGTATCTCAAGGGCAAGGGTCGCGCCGGCTTTGAGCGTCCCTACGGGCTCGCCTGGCTGCTGCAGCTTCACGCCGAGCTGGTAGAGTGGGATGACCCGCAGGCCCGGAAGTGGCGCCGGGTCCTGGACCCGCTTGCCGCCGAGAGCGCGGCGCGATTCAAGGCCTGGCTGCCGAAGCTCTCGCACCCGGCTCGAACCGGCGAGCACAGCCAGAGCGCCTTCGCCCTCGGCCTGGTGCTCGACTGGGCTCGAACGACCAATGACAGCGAGCTCGAGGCCCTGGTCACCAGGAGGGCGCTCGACTATTACGGCAACGACAAGGGCTGGAGCTTCTCCTTTGAGCCGGGAGGGCAGGACTTCCTCTCTCCGGGCCTTGCCGAGGCGGATCTCATGCGCAGGGTCATGAAGCCGGGCGTCTACACCCGTTGGCTTACCGGCTTTCTTCCCGCCCTGCCCTCAGATGCCGCGAAGACCTGGCTCAAGCCCGCTGTCGTCACCGATCGAAGCGATGGGAAGCTGGCTCATCTCGATGGTCTCAACCTCTCGCGCGCCTGGATGCTGGAGGGGATGCTCAGGGGGTTGCCGGTGGGCGACAAGCGGATTCCGGCGCTTCGCAAGGCGGCGCTCAATCATCGCAAGGCCGGCCTGGCTGCGGTTACCGGCGAGCACTACGAGGGCGGCCACTGGCTCGGTAGCTTCGCGGTCTACCTCGTCACCGCTCGGGGGTTCTGAGTCCACCGGCTTATTCGTTCGGAGAGCCCAGGAGGGTCGAGATGTGGGGTTCGCGTTCAACCCGCGGCATGACCAGCGGGGCGTAGATCTGGCTGAAGGCCTCCCTCTCCTTGTGGGCCTCCCAGGCCTCGCGGTCGCTCCAGTGTTCACAGAGAAAGAACCGGTCCTCTTCTGCCTCGGACTGGTAGACCTCGAAGCGCTCACAGCCTTCCTCCTGGCGAGAGAGCTCCTGGCAGCGGCCGAGCAGCTCCCGGATCTCGGCAATGTCTTCAGGGGCTTTTACTTTCAGGCAGACATTGATATGGAACATCGGCGATTCTCAATTAACGGTGAACTGGAGGATTCTCGCGGCGTGGCCGGCCTTCGGTCGCGCCTTGCGCTCGCTGGTGCGCAGTACGAGCGTGTGCTTGCCGGCCTCGAGGTCGGTGAAGAACATCACGGTCCTGGGGTAGTGGAGTCCCCGGCTGTAGCGATGGTAGAGATCGTAGGGCTTGAAGGCGCCGCCATCGATGCTGGCTTCGACGGTGCCGGCGTCGGGGCCGGCGAGGAGGTAGGTTCCAATCGCCCGGCCGGTGAACTCGAGCCTGCACTCGGCCCCGGGAGCGGTGGCGCAGAGGAGCTTCTTTCCCGCGAAGGTGTTTCTGAAGCCGCCCCCGATTTTCTTCCACTCGGGGAGGTGGTTCTTCCAGCCGGTCTTTATTTTCGCTGTGGCGGGATCGATGAAGCGTCCCTTGCCATAGCTCTTCGGATCGAGAGGTTTTTTTGGCAGGGCGTGCGCGGCCTTCACCGCCTTGTCGGCAGCAGACATACTCCAGGATGTGGTGAGCAGTTTCTCGATCATATCGGCGCAGAGGCGGTTGCCGTGCGGGCCGGGGTGGGTCCCGCCGAATTTTTTCCAGGTCAACTCTTTGGCGGCTATCAATCGGTCAACCTCGCGGATCAGGTGAATGGTCGAGACTCCATAGTGTTTCGCGACATCCTCGTGGGCACCGCTGGAGACGGGCTCTTTGCCTTTGCCGACCGTCTTGAGCATGCCGGGGTTGACGAAATGGGTGATGACGATGTCCGCCATCGGGTTGTGGGAGCGCGTCTGGCGCAGGATCCCCTCCATTCCGCGGATGCATTCGCGTCGCGCATGACCGGCATCCTGGTCGTCATTGACGGCGTACTCGATGAAGAAGAGGTCGACGGGTCCCCTGGAGAGCACATCTCTCTGGAGCCTGAAGGCGCCCGAGGTCGAGCAGGTCGAGGAGATTCCCGCATTGGT